>OGGG01001625.1_pt1 | contig 17084 bp, 12 predicted proteins | sample 1571201 | NCBI WGS metagenome assembly OGGG01 (sample SAMEA2581946, study PRJEB24529) | metagenome | biome: Human gut stool | place: China | collected 2011 | reverse complement strand
CTACACAGTCTCTGGAGCGTTGGAATCGTGATGGTTCCTATCTGCAGAAACAGTTCGAAGATGCTGGATACGAAGTAGAGCTTACATACTCTGACAACGAGACAGACCGTCAGGTAAACGATATTCAGAACCTGATTTCCGACGGAGTTAACCTGTTAGTTGTAGCAGCTATCGATGGCGAGGCTCTTAATACAGTTATGGATGAAGCAGCAGATGCAGGAATCCCAGTTATTTCCTATGACCGTCTGCTTATGAACTCAGATGCAGTTACTTATTATGCAACATTTGATAATTACAAGGTAGGTCAGAAACAGGGCGAATATTTAGTAGATGCACTTGATCTCGACAATCAGGACGGACCGTTTAATATTGAGCTGTTCACAGGTGATCCTGGTGACAATAACTGTAACTTCTTCTTCGGCGGAGCAATGGATGTACTTCAGAAATATATTGACGAAGGTAAGCTGGTAGTTAAATCCGGACAGACAGAATTTGAGCAGGTTGCAACTGCTAACTGGGACAGTGCAAAGGCTCAGGACAGAATGGATACAATTATCGCAGGTAACTACTCAGATGGCTCCAACCTTGACGCAGTTCTCTGCTCCAATGACTCTACAGCACTTGGCGTAGAAAATGCTCTTGCAGCTTCCTACACAGGAGAATATCCGATCATCACAGGTCAGGACTGTGATACACCAAATGTTAAGAACCTTGTAGCAGGAAAACAGGCTATGTCCGTATTCAAGGATACACGTGCTCTTGCAACAGCAGTTGTTGGAATGGTTGATTCCATCATGAAAGGTGAAGAACCGGAAATTAATGATACAGAATCCTATGATAATGGCACAGGTGTTATCCCGACATACCTTTGCGATCCGGTTGTTGTCACGGTTGACAATTACAAAGAAATGCTGATCGATTCCGGATACTATACAGAAGATCAGATTAAGTAATAAAAATTGATCATACAGGCGGGAATACCACCCGCCTGTGTTAATCTATAGCAATCCCAGAAAATAATGTAATTCAGTATTTCCTGGGATTGCTATAGGGCTGCCCGTCGCAGGCATGATTTATAAAAGGGAGGGAAACAAAATTGGCTAAGATACTTCTGGAAATGAAAAATATTACCAAAACTTTCCCAGGTGTAAAAGCACTGGATAACGTTAATCTTCAGGTGGAAGAGGGCGAGATCCACGCTCTGGTCGGTGAAAATGGAGCCGGTAAATCTACCCTGATGAATGTATTAAGTGGTATTTATCCGTATGGAACATACGATGGTAATATTATTTATAACGGTGAAATCTGTAAATTCAATACAATTAAAGACAGTGAAGAAAAAGGAATTGTAATCATTCACCAGGAACTGGCGCTGATCCCATATATGACGATCGGTGAAAATATGTATCTGGGCAATGAAAGAGGAAGTTCATTATCTATTAACTGGAATGAAACCTACGGAGAAGCAGATAAATATCTGAAAATAGTAGGACTTGAAGAATCCTCCAGAACTTTGATCAAGGATATTGGCGTAGGTAAACAGCAGCTGGTAGAAATCGCCAAGGCACTGGCAAAAAATGCTAAGCTTCTGATCCTGGACGAGCCTACTGCATCCTTAAATGAGGATGATTCTCAGGCTTTGTTGGAACTGCTTCTGAAGTTTAAGGAACAGGGTATGACATCTATTATCATTTCCCATAAATTAAATGAAATTTCTTATGTTGCGGATAAGATTACAGTTATCCGTGATGGTTCTACTATCGAGACTCTGGATAAGAAAAAAGATGACTTTTCCGAGCAGCGTATTATTCAGGGTATGGTAGGTCGTGAGATGACAGATCGATTCCCGAAACGTCCGGATGTAAAGATCGGGGATGTTTCCATGGAGGTTAAGAACTGGAATGTCTATCATCCGCTGTACTCAGAGCGAAAAGTAGTAGATAATGTATCATTTAAGGTGCATAAGGGCGAAGTAGTAGGTATCTCCGGACTTATGGGTGCAGGACGTACAGAGCTTGCAATGAGTATTTTTGGAAAAAGTTATGGAACTAAGATTTCCGGTCAGGTATTTATGAACGGAAAAGAAGTAAAGCTGAATACTGTACAGGAAGCAATCGATAACAAGCTTGCTTATGTCACAGAGGACAGAAAAGGAAATGGTCTGATCCTTTCCAAATCCATTAAGATGAATACTTCCCTTGCAAACATGAAGGGAATCAGTAATGGAAAGGTTATTGACGCAGATAAAGAATATGCGGTGGCAGAGGATTACAGAAAGAAGTTGAAAACAAAATGTCCGTCTGTCGAGCAGAATGTAGGCAACTTAAGTGGTGGTAACCAGCAGAAAGTCCTTCTTGCAAAATGGATGTTTACAGAACCGGATATTCTGATCCTTGATGAGCCTACCCGTGGTATTGACGTAGGTGCGAAATACGAAATTTACTGTATTATTAACGATCTGGTAGCAGCAGGAAAATCTGTCATCATGATTTCTTCTGAACTTCCGGAAGTACTTGGAATGTCAGATAGAATCTATATCATGAATGAGGGCAAGTTCGTAGGTGAGGTCGGCAAAGAAGAGGCCACATCAGAACTGATCATGTCCAAGATCGTAAAATCAGGAAAAGGAGCGTAATAAAGATGGAAAAAAAGATTAGTTTTTCAGAGATATTAAAGAAATATACCATGGTGCTTGTTCTTGTTCTGGTAGTTATCATGTTTGCTGTAAACACAAAGGGGGTTATGCTTCTTCCTCAGAATGTGAATAACCTTGTAGCCCAGAATGCGTATGTATTTATCCTTGCAACAGGTATGTTGTTCTGTATTCTGACTGGTGGTAATATTGACCTTTCTGTTGGTTCTGTTGTATGTTTTGTAGCAGCAGTTGGCGGTAAGATGATGGTTCTCAACAGTATGAACCCATATCTTACAATGCTGGTTATGTTGCTTACAGGTATTGCCATCGGTGCATGGCAGGGATTCTGGATTGCATATGTAAGAATCCCACCGTTTATTGTAACTCTGGCTGGTATGCTTGCGTTCCGTGGTCTTTCAAACGTAGTTTTACAGGGACAGACACTGGCACCAATGCCTGATTCTTACCTGGCACTGTTTAACAATTATATTCCGGATCCATTTGGGAAAGAGGGATTTAATCTTATCTGTTTTGTAGTTGGTATTATTGTTTGTATTGTATATGTGTTGCTTGTTCTGAAGAATCGTGCAGATCGTGTGAAGAAAGGGTACAGTGTAGATGCTTTTGGTGGCGTTGCAGTTAAGATGATTCTGATCTGTGCAGTTGTTATTGCTTTTATGTTCCGTCTGGCTCAGTATAAAGGTATTCCGAATTCTCTGATCTGGGTAGCTGTGATTATTGCAATCTATACATATATTGCTTCCAAGACAACTACAGGACGTTATTTCTATGCAGTTGGCGGTAATGAGAAGGCTACAAAGCTTTCCGGTATTAATACAAATAAAGTTTATTTCCTTGCTTATCTGAATATGGGTCTTCTGGCTGCTATTGCAGGTATGGTTACTATGGCCCGTCTGAATTCTGCCAATCCTCAGGCAGGTACAAACTTTGAGATGGATGCTATCGGTGCTTGTTTTATTGGTGGTGCTTCTGCTTATGGCGGAACCGGTACAGTTCCGGGGGTTATCATTGGTGCATTGCTGATGGGTGTTCTGAACTTAGGTATGAGTATCATGGGTATTGACCAGAACCTGCAGAAGGTTGTTAAAGGTCTGGTTCTGCTGGCAGCGGTTATCTTTGATGTTGTTAGTAAGAGAAAATCTTTTATCGTAAAATAAAAATTGTATATTCATTCTTAAATGGAAATTTTTTGCAGGGCTTGCAGGGTGCAGGCCCTGTTTTTTTACCGAATCAAGTAAGTCTCCTGCTTTAATTGCGAATATCTGTTTGACTTGACAGGGGACGCGCAGAAAAATAGTGTGTTTGATGTGCGGTTTCGGCATCTAAAATATTCTAAGGCCAAGAAAATCTGCTAAAGGCATGAGCCGGCTTCTCAAACTCGCTCCGTCGCAGACTCCGCTCAGACAGTGATACAGCCGGCTCATAACGCAGATTTTTTTGACCTAAGAATATCTAAGATACCTGCAAATGCACATAAAATAAACTATTTTTCTGCGCTGGTTACTGGCAAACAGAATTGCTATAGATAAAATGCATTGAAAATCGGAAGGGAAGATTGTGGGAAATTTTTGGTTTTAGGAACTATCAGGGGCGTGATGATGTCTTGGTATTTTGTGGTGTAAAATACTTGCGGGATGTTGAGAGTGGGTCGTATAATTAAGGGGAAAATTTGTCAAAGTGAGGAGAGATTTGTTATGAGATATAATTCTGTGCTGGATCTGCATACGCATACTGTGGCCAGTGGGCATGCTTATTGTTCTCTGAGGGAGATGGCGAAGGTAGCTTCCGAGAAGGGACTGGAGGTTCTGGGGATTACGGAGCATGCGCCTGCTATGCCGGGGACCTGTCATAAGTATTATTTTGAGAATCTGAAAATTGTGCCCAGGGAGATGTATGGGATTCAGCTTCTTCTGGGGTCTGAGGTGAATATTCTGGATGCCCAGGGGACTGTGGATCTGGTGCAGCGGACGTTGGAGAGGATGGATGTGGTGATCGCCAGTCTGCATATGCCATGCATGAAGCCGGGATCTAAGCTGGAGAATACAGAAAGCTATCTGAATGTGATGAAGAATCCGTATGTAAATATTATCGGGCATCCGGATGATGGGAGATATGAAATCGATTATGAGGCACTGGTTCAGGGTGCGAAGGAATATGGGAAGGTTTTGGAACTGAATAATCATTCTATGGATCCGGACTGTAACCGGCAGAATGCTGTGGAGAATGATACTGTGATGCTGAATCTGTGTAAGAAATATCAGGTTCCGGTGGTGATGGACAGTGATGCTCATTTTGATCTTCTGATCGGGGAGTTTGATCGGGCGAGAGATCTGCTGGAAAAACTAGATTTTCCGGAAGAGCTGGTTCTTAATCGGTCTGTGGATGCAATAAGGAAGTATGTGAATCGTAAATTCTGATAAACGGAGAAGCAGTTATTTGGTGTAGAGCCGTGTCGCAAAGAGAATGATTTTATCTGCCTTACTTTTCGAAAGATGTTTTTGTGAGAAAATAAAAAAATCTGTAATTTCTTTTAGGTTAAAGGCTTGCTTCCTATAATTTAACGTGGTAAAATATCACTGTTAGAAATATAACACGGACATTTTAAAGACAAATGTCCGTCCAGTGAAGTACAGAGTTCTAAAAGGAGCATGAAAATGAGTAAAAAAATCAGAACAGAGGCTGTAGATCAGCTTTTTGAAGCGATTTTATGCCTGAAGGATAAAGAAGAGTGCTATACTTTTTTTGAGGATGTATGCACGATCAATGAACTTCTTTCCTTATCACAGCGTTTTGAGGTTGCCAAGATGCTGATGGACAAGAGAACCTATCTTGATATTTCGGAGAAAACCGGAGCTTCCACAGCAACGATCAGTCGTGTGAATCGTTCATTGAATTATGGAAATGACGGATATGAGATGGTTTTTTCAAGAATGGCAGAGAAGGGAACTAAAGGGGAATAAGATAGCGGAAGGCTGAATAAATGCAGTGCTATTGTGGGGCAGGTGAAGATCACCTGCCTTTTTTGTATAGGGAGTTTTCGGATAAAAGAGAAGTCCGATTATTCCTCTTCTGGGAGAGTGTTGTGCAGGCTGAGAAAATGCTGCGAAGGATCAATCTATAAAAGTCGAAAATGAATATTATATAGTCAAATATGCAAACTATGCGGATTGGTATAATGTTATAATTTTGCTTATGAAAGATAACTGGCTGTTGGCAATATCGTATAAGATATTTTTATGAAAAAAGTCATATATAAAGTATTTTGCTGGAAGTATTTTACAAATGCATGGCGAAATGTAATATTGCAGGCAGAGAGAAAAGTTATAAAAAAACAAATCATGAGGAGAACATAAGAGTATGAAGGCATTTGATTATTCACTGGTAAAAGATCCACAGTATTTCTGCGATAACCGAATGGAAGCTCATTCAGATCATGTATATTATAGAGATGGGAATGAAATGCAGACTGCTGTGCAGGATGGGACGGAAACTTCTTTTCGCTACAGTCTGAACGGTTTATGGAAGTTTCATTATGCGCGTAATTACAAAAGTGCAGTTCAGGGATTTGAGAAAGAGGATTACTGTTGCTATGACTGGGAGGACATCCATGTACCGGCACATATCCAGATGGAAGGATATGATGCACCGCAGTATGCTAATGTCCAGTATCCATGGGAAGGACATGAGGAAATTTATCCCGGTCAGATTCCGGAGAGATTTAATCCGGTTGCAAGCTATGTGAAATATTTTACAGTGCCGGAACATATGAAGGGTAAGAGACTGTTTATTTCTTTCCAGGGAGCAGAGAGCGGACTTGCATTGTGGCTGAACGGAGCATTTATTGGGTACAGTGAGGATTCTTTTACTCCATCTGAGTTTGAGTTAACAGATTATCTTAAAGATGGACAGAATAAGCTGGCAGCACAGGTATTCAAATGGACCTCCAGCAGCTGGTGTGAAGATCAGGACTTCTTCCGTTTCTCCGGAATTTACAGAGATGTGTATCTTTATACAGTTCCGGATACCCATGCATATGATCTCCAGATTCGGGCAATCCCGGAAGAGAATCTGGATGTAGCAGATCTTGAAATTAAGGTAAAGACATGGGGAAAGGGAAGCATTGTTTTCAGACTTGAGAAAGATGGAGAATGTGTGCTGGAAGAGAAAAAATCTCTTACAGAAGCTGGAAATGAAGAAGCCGATGCAGAGCCATTTTATATTCAGAGAACAAATAGCAGCAAGACTGTACAGAACAGCTTTGCATGGAAAATTAATAATCCGAAATTATGGAGCGCAGAAGATCCACAGCTTTATGATTTTACAATTGAACTTTATGATGAAGCAGGAACTATTCAGGAGGTAATTCCTCAGAAGGTTGGATTCCGCCGTTTCGAGATGAAGAACGGTATTATGACTCTGAACGGAAAACGTATTGTGTTTAAGGGCGTAAACCGCCATGAGTTCAGCTCTGTCAGCGGAAGACATGTTTCAGAGGAAGAACTTCGCAAGGATCTTCGCATTATGAAGCAGAATAATATTAATGCCATCCGTACCTGTCATTATCCGGATACATCACTGATCTATCAGCTCTGTGATGAATATGGTATTTATATGATCGATGAGACAAACCTGGAATCCCATGGTTCCTGGGATGTGGCGGAATTTACAAAGGATTATACTCATGTTGTTCCTCACAACAAACCGGAATGGCTGGATATGATGCTTGACCGTGCCAACTCCATGTACCAGAGAGACAAGAATCATCCGGCAATCCTGATCTGGTCCTGCGGAAATGAATCTTTTGGCGGAAAAGATATCTATGAAATGTCTCAGCTTTTCCGTAAGAATGACTCTACCCGTCTGGTACATTATGAGGGACTTTTCCATGACCGCAGTTATAATGATACCAGCGATATGGAAAGCCAGATGTATCCGTCTGTAGAAGCAATCAAAGAGTTTCTGGCAAAGGATGACAGTAAACCGTTTATCTGCTGTGAGTACACACATGCCATGGGAAATTCCTGCGGTGCCATGCACAAATATACTGACCTGACAGATACAGAGCCTAAATATCAGGGTGGATTTATCTGGGATTACATTGACCAGTCTATTTATAAGAAAGACCGCTATGGAAAAGAGTTCCAGGCATATGGCGGCGATTTCGGAGAACGTCCTACAGACTACAATTTCAGCGGCAACGGAATCGCATATGGCGGTGACAGAGAGCCATCTCCAAAGATGCAGGAAGTGAAATTCAATTATCAGAATATTACTGCAGAAGTAACTGCGGATACAGTAAAAGTGATTAACAAGAATCTGTTTGTAAACACAAATACTTTTGACTGTAAGGTAACACTTGCAAAGAATGGAAAAGTGATCCGTACAGAAGTACTGGAAACAGCAGTTGAGCCATTGAGTGAGAAAGAATATAAACTGCCTTTTGAAAAAGCAGAAGCAGCCGGAGAATATACAGTTACTGTTTCCTTCCATCTGAAAGAGGAGGAGATATGGGCACCTGCAGGTTATGAAATTGCGTTTGGACAGTATGTATATCAGGTGAAAGAGGATGTTCTGGATGGAAAATCAGATTCAGCAGAAACAGCGATTACAGTGGAAAAAGATGTATGTGTATCAGATGCGTTTGTAAAGAAACCACAGATCATCCGAAGCACACATAATATTGGTGTCCGGGGCGAGCACTTCGAAGTAATGTTCTCCGTCCTCAATGGTGGCCTGGTTTCCTACAAATATGCAGGCAAAGAGATGATCGAAGCAATCCCGAAACCAAACTTCTGGCGTGCACCTACAGATAATGACTGTGGAAATCTTATGCAGATGCGCTACGCACAGTGGAAAATTGCCAGCATGTATTTAAGCCACAAAGAATACAGAAAAGGTGCATATGGCCCATCCAATTTACCACAGGCAGAAGAAACAGACCACTCTGTAAAAGTAACATTTACCTATCTGATGCCGACCACACCAGCCAGTGAGTGTCAGCTTACCTACGAAGTATTCGGCGATGGAAAAGTGAAGACAACTTTAACTTATGATCCTGTAAAAGAACTTGGTGATATGCCGGAATTTGGGGTGATTTTCAAATTCAATGCAGATTACGACAATGTTCAGTGGTATGGACTGGGCGAAGCTGAAACCTATGCAGACCGAAAAAAAGGTGCAAAACTGGGCATTTATCAGAACAAAGTTGTGGACAACATGGCAAGATACATGGTACCGCAGGAATGTGGAGCAAAAGAGGAAGTACGCTGGGCGAAGGTCACAGACCGCAAGGGCAGAGGAATGTACTTTGAAATGGATGGAGAATCAATGATGTTCTCTGCACTCCCATACACTCCACATGAGATGGAAAATGCCATGCATCCATACGAACTCCCGCAGATCCATTACACAGTAGTACGCGTAGCCAAAGGCCAGATGGGAATCGGCGGTGACGACAGCTGGGGAGCATATACCCATCAGGAATATCTGCTGAATGCAGACGGAAAGATGGAGTTCTCCTTTAGCTTTAAAGGAATTTAATATAGTTTATTTGTTAAAAAAGCCATTTTCAGTCAGAAAGTGGCTTTTTAAATAATGCTGATACATTTGTTGAAAATAAGTGGAACAGGATGTATGATTACAGAGAAAGAATAAATCAAATGCATTGTTGCGTAAATAACTGTGTTAATTGCGTAGACGAGCTATTTAGATAGAGAATAGTAACAATAATATTCAGATTTGACATACTGTACGAAAAGGGGAAATTATCTTATGTATCAGGCAGATGAAAAACGTTATGAAACCATGAAATATCACCGCTGTGGTGCCAGTGGGCTGATGCTGCCGGAGTTATCTCTGGGTTTATGGCATAATTTCGGAGACACCGGTGTTTATGAGAATATGAAGCAGATGTGTTTTACAGCATTTGACAATGGGATCACTCATTTTGACCTTGCAAACAACTATGGCCCACAGCCCGGAAGTGCGGAGAAAAATTTTGGAAAAATCCTGAGAGAGGAATTTTCTGCATACAGAGATGAGCTGATCGTCAGCACAAAGGCAGGCTATGATATGTGGCCGGGACCTTATGGAAACTGGGGAAGCCGTAAGTATCTGATCGCCAGTCTTGACCAGAGCCTGAAACGCCTTGGGTTGGATTATGTAGATATCTTCTATCATCACCGTATGGATCCGGAGACTCCTCTTGAGGAGACCATGGAGGCTCTGGCACAGATCGTCAGAAGCGGAAAGGCATTGTATGTTGGAATTTCCAACTATGATGGTGAGACAATGAAACGTGCTGCAGATATTCTGGAAGAACTGCATTGTCCGTTTATCATTAATCAGAATTCATATAATATTTTTAACAGAACGATTGAGAAAAATGGTCTGAAGCAGGCAGCAGCAGAGAGGAGAAAGGGAATTATTTCTTTCAGTCCTCTGGCGCAGGGAATGCTCACAGACCGATACCTGAATGGAATCCCAAAAGACAGCCGTGTCAATACAGACGGACGTTTTCTCCATGCAGACCAGTTCAGTGAGGAACGTCTTAACAGTATCCGCAGTCTGAATGCAATTGCAGCAGAGCGAGGGGAAAGTCTTGCGCAGATGGCACTGAAATGGATTCTCCGCGACGGAATCGTAACCAGTGTGCTTATAGGAGCATCCCGTCCGCAGCAGATCCTTGAGAACCTGAAAGTGCTGGACAGTGAATCTTTCAGTGAAGAGGAATTAAAGAAGATAGATGAGTGTTCACTGGCCTTATGATATAGCCGAAAGTTAATGGTTGTTTATAAAACAGGAGAGCAGACTTATATTATGGAAGATTCATATGTCTTACAATTACAGGAACCGAAATTCAGAGAATTTTATCTAAGTTACAGCGGCTACGCACAATGCGGGCCGCTGCATTGCTATGGCCCGGCGTCCCGTCCACATTATCTGATCCATTTTGTAGTGAAAGGAAAGGGGATGTATCAGGCGTCAGGACAAAAACATTATCTCACTGCCGGACAGGGGTTTCTGATCGAGCCGGGTACACAGACTTTCTATCAGGCAGATAAAGATGATCCGTGGAGTTATCTTTGGATCGGAGTAGGTGGCACCAATGCAGGAAAATATATTCGGGATATCGGATTAAATAGCGAGCAGTTGATCTTCCGTTCAGAAAGTGGAGAAGAGTTAAAGAAAATTGTGCTGGATATTCTGAAACATACAGAAAGCACCACCTCAAATCTGTATTATCTGCAGGGCCGATTATATGATTTCTTTTCAGTTCTTACAAAAGATGTAGTGATTGATACTTATCTGGGTAATACAAAAGAAAAGAAATATGGAAGAGAAAACGGGTATGGAGAATATATCAAAGAAGCCATGGCATTTATAAAAAATGAATATGCCTGTGGAATCGGAGTACAGGAACTGGCAGAGCATTTGAATGTTAACCGCAGTTATCTGTACACCATCTTCATGAATGAACTTCATATTTCACCAAAGGATTTTCTGCAGAAATACCGTGTTACAAGGGCAAGAGAATTGCTGGTGCTTACAGAACTGTCTGTAGAATCAATTGGAAAATCCTGTGGCTATGGAAATGCAGAACGGTTTGCCAGGGCATTCAAGCATGAAACAGGACTGACACCAACTCAGTTTCGAAGGCAGGACAGAAGTAAAAACCGCAGGAACCTGGAAGTGTCAGAGGATGGGCTGGAAAAGCTGATCAACAGTTAACATTTTGAAGGTTCAGACAAACATAATGCCATAACACCTCAGAATAACTTTCTCTATAATAATGTATATGATATCAGCACAGCCGCGGAGCAATCCGTGATATCAAGTTAGGGTCAAAAAAACTTTTGCCCCTAACTTCATGTATATTGAGTTTATTATAGAAAGGGGACAGTTATGAGTATTATTTTTCACGAAAGTTCAAAGACATTCCATTTATACAACAATAACATCAGTTATATTATGACCGTACTTCCCAATGGACATCTTGGAAACCTCTATTTTGGGAAAAGAATCCATGACAGAGAAGATTTCTCATATCTTCTTGAAATGAAGCAAAGAGCAATGACAGCCTGTGTTTATGAGGGAAACCGCAAATTTTCGCTGGAGCATTTGAAACTGGAATATCCGGTATATGGAAGCTCTGATTATCGTTATCCGGCAGTGGAAATCCTTCAGGAAAACGGCAGCAGGATCTCGGAATTTACTTATGTCAGTCACACTGTTACAGATGGAAAGCCAAAGCTTTCAGGACTTCCGGCTACCTATACGGAGAATGACGAAGAAGCCCAGACCTTATGTGTAAAATTGAAAGATGAAGTAACAGGAATTGTACTGGAATTGCTTTATACTATTTTTGCACAGGGGGGAATCATCACCAGAAGCGCCAGATTTACAAATGAGGGTACATCATTAGTACATCTGTTAAATGCAATGAGTCTCAGCCTTGATCTTCCGGATAAAGATTATGTGTGGATGCAGTTTTCGGGCGCATGGTCCAGAGAACGTCATGTGAAAGAACGCAGATTAGAGCAGGGAATCCAGTCTGTGGGAAGCATCAGAGGAAATTCTTCCCATGAACATAATCCCTTTATTGTGCTCCGACGTCCGTCGGCAACAGAAAATGCAGGAGAAGTGATGGGATTCAGCCTGATCTACAGCGGAAATCACAGAATGCAGGCAGAGGTGGATACTCATGATACAACCCGCATCACTGTGGGAATCAATCCGCAGAATTTTGACTGGAAGCTGGACTGTGGTGAGAGCTTTCAGACTCCGGAAGCAGTAGTAGTATTTTCTGATAAGGGTCTGAATGGAATGAGCCAGACCTTCCATAAATTATATCAGAAGAGACTGGCAAGAGGTTACTGGAGAGACCGTCCCAGGCCAATCCTGAACAATAACTGGGAAGCTACTTATTTCGATTTCAATGAAGATAAACTCGTAACTATCGCTAGCAAAGCTAAAGAATGTGGCGTAGAATTATTCGTATTAGATGATGGCTGGTTTAAAAATCGTTGTGATGATACACAGGGTTTAGGCGATTGGCTAGAAGATGAAGAAAAATTCCCACATGGATTAAAAACTTTAGCTCAAAAAATTAAAGAAAAAGGATTATTATTTGGTTTGTGGTTTGAGCCAGAAATGATATCTAAAAATAGTAATTTATATAAAAATCATCCTGATTGGGTGATTAGAAGTATGGATTATGAGCCTATTTTGAGCAGATGCCAATATGTATTGGATTTATCGAATATAGAAGTTTGTAATTATCTTGTAGAAAAAATATCTAATATATTAGAAAATGTAGAGATATCTTATGTTAAATGGGATATGAATAGACATTTGACAGATTTAGGTTCTGCTTATTTAAATAGTAAGGAACAAAAAGAATTATCACATAGATATGTATTAGGTTTATATTATATTTTAGAAAAATTAACACAGCGTTTTAAAAATATTTTATTTGAAAGTTGTTCTAGTGGTGGCGGTAGATATGATGCAGGAATGCTCTATTATATGCCACAAACATGGGCTAGCGATAATACAGATGCTATTTGTCGTTTAAAAATACAATATGGTACAAGTATATTATTCCCTGCAATTACAATGGGTTCACATGTTTCTATAGTGCCAAATCACCAAGTTGGTAGAATAACACCGCTTAAAACTCGTTTTGCTGTAGCTTCTTCTGGAAATTTAGGCTATGAATTAGATTTAAATAAATTAAATGATGAGGAAAAAGAAGAGATAAAAAAACAAGTAGCTTGGTATAAACAATATAGAGAAGTTATACAAAAAGGGACTTTCTATAGAATAAAGAGTCCTTTTAATGGAAATGATATTAGTTGGAATATTATTTCCGAAGATAAAAATACTGTTATTTGTTATTTCCATCAGATTTTAGTAGAACCTATATATAGAAATTTAATTTTGAAATTAAAAGGACTACAAGAAGATGCTTTATATAATTTAGTTGGTACAGATAAAGTTTTCAGTGGTAGTGAATTGATGTATGCTGGTTTGATGATACCAAAAATAGAAGAAGATTTTTATAGTAATATTTATGTATTTAAAAAATCAGTATAAACGGTAACTTTAGTATATTTATTAAAAATTTCATTTATATTTTACAAACAATGACTATGTAAAACTATACAATTTTACATAGTCATTGTATAATAATAATGAGCTTAACAGAAAATTCCATAAGAAACAGCATTAGATTTTTTAAATGCAACATCATTTCTCACAGAAAATTTATGAGGTGATAGTAAATGGCTATTAAAAAAGTTGAAGTTGACCGTAGAGATTGTCAAAACTACCGTAACTATTTAAAGAGAGGAGGATATATCTCCGCAAGCTATTTATCAGTAAGTGGTTTAGATGCTATAAGATTAAAAAAATTAGCTATACAAGGTAGATTGGATGCTGTTAGATGCGCTATTGGTAAATCTGTTAGATGGTATTATTGTGAAAAACAAGCGGAGTTAGCTCACTTACGCGGAGAAGCTTAAAATGCATAATTGTTATGTATAATAGACTACTTTTTATGAGTTTATAAGAAGTAGTCTATTTTTTTATAAAAAACTGTTGACAAAAATGAAACTATCTGATATTATATATTTCTGTCAGCAACAATATCATATTGTTTGAGAGCACATGGAGAGTTGTCCGAGTGGTTGAAGGAGCACGCCTGGAAAGCGTGTATACGGGTCCCCGTATCGAGGGTTCAAATCCCTCACTCTCCGCCATAATTGATAGGTACAGGATTTTGCATAGCAAAATCCTGTTTTTTGTATATAGAGAATTAGGAGATTTATTATGAAAAAAATCTTAGCTATACTGATGTTATTGATGTTAAATTTAAATATAGCATTAGCACAGAATTTGGAGATTGATGAAACGAATTTAAGTGAAAAAGATATTCAATATTTATCTGCATGGACATCGCTTGCTGTATATAATGATAAATTTAGCTTATTAGCAAGGGATATATTGAAAAGTAATGGTTGGAATATTCGCTTTTATAATGAACAAATAGCTAAATCTGATGTTAAATATCTATTAGCTGATAAAAAAATAAATGATAAGGATATATTCTTTTTATCTATCAGTGGTACTAGTAGTTGGCAAGATGTAAAAACGGATTTGGCAGTAGAGGCAACAGTATTTCAAGGGCATAATTTAGATGAATTTTTGCAAAGTAGAAATGACAAAAATTTAAGTGAAACTAAGCCTTTAGTGCATAAAGGATTTTTACAATATGTACAAGATGGATTTTTTTCCGCGAATAGTTCAGGTGAGATTTTAGGCCTTGATTTAGTAGAACATTTGAAACAGTGCCCAGAAGATAAGATTTATATAACAGGTCATAGTTTAGGTGGAGCAGTGGCGGAATTATTGACAGCTAGATTATTAGACATGGGCGTAAGTAGTAATCAAATAGAAACTATTACTTTTGGTGCACCTGCTGTAGGCAATAAGACTTTTGTAGATATGTATGAGCCTAAAATGAATTTGACTCGTATTACGATGAAAGGTGATATTGTAAAAAATTTAGCTCAGATAGCTAATGAACGTTTTGTGCAATTTAATACTAATGAAGTATGGACTGTATCTAAATTGGAAAATGATAAATTTGCTCATAATATGTTGCTTTACTTTGATAGAGCGATTAAAAATTATTATGATAGCAAAGAAGATATAGCTTTAGCTACAGAAGATATTGAAACATGTGAAACTTATGTGGCAAAGCCTAAATATGATTTTCCTAATGAATTACAATCAGAAATAAATTATATGAATTTAGCTTTGAAAGATAAGTTATTAAAAGAAGATGAAGATTGCTTTGTTGACCTTTCAGATGATGACCTATCTTCAAATGTATTTCAAAAAGCAAAAGCATTAAATGCTAAATATGTAGTGTTTTATGAGTTTAGTGCAAATAAAATAAAAGATAGTACTTCCAATAAAAGATATTATATTTATGGGAGTAAATATATTTATGATATAAATGGTAATTTGATAAGAGGATTTAGTGCAACGTCAGATACTAAAGAGATGACTGTATTGCAATCTGTATTATATCTAGAATGTCAATTTAAATAAAAATAAAAACTTAGTGAATGGTAATATAGAATAAAACTATGATTATCTTCACTAAGTTTTTTTATTATGGTAATTGAGTTATATTTATATCGGATATTTGTTTAATGATAATATCTGCTCTAGATAAATCTTGATTGCCAGAATTAGAATTGGCAAAACCGATACAATACATGCCAGCATCTTTAGCAGCAATGCTACCGTTTTTAGAGTCTTCAAGAACGACACAATCTTTAGGGTTAACTTGTAATTTTTTTGCTGTTTTTAAATAAATATCTGGAGCAGGTTTACTATGAAGGATATCTTCGCCAGAAATTAAAAATTTAAAGTATTTATCAATATTAAATGTTTTTACAACAAATTCAATTACGTTTAAAGGAGAAGATGATGCTATCGCCAAAGGAATATTTGCTTTTTGTAATTGTTCTAATAAAGGGCAGATGCCATCAATAGGTTTAAGATTATGGTCAACGATATATTTTTTGAAGAAATTCATATGATTATTAGTCATTTCTTCAGGAGTATATGGTAAATGATGTTTATCAATAAAATAGGAGAAAACAGAAGTTGATGTCATACCAATGAGTTTATTGAATTCTTCATCATCAACTACGATATTATTTTCGAGTAATACCTCTTTGACTACTTTGTTATGTATAGGTTCGCTATCAATGATAACGCCGTCCATGTCAAAGATAAATGCTTGCATAATAACACCTCTTTTTATTTTTATCAAATATAGCATAGCAAAATTACATATAATTTTAAAGAGATTTCAAATGAAAGATTATAGATAAATTTATTTGAATTTAGAGGGTTTGGATATATAATAAATAATATAGATAAAATTGTAGAGGTTGATAAAGTGAAAAAAATAGTATTATGTTTATTAAGTTTATTTATTTGTATGCAATCTGTAGCTTTGGCTAATATACACCAATCAAAAGTATCAAATGTGGAAAATATTCGTTCTATATATGCATATAAAGACCCTGAACAAATGAAAGATTATGAACAGAAAAAATTAGTAAAAGAACAAACTAAAAGTGATAAAAAACTAGAAGAACCAATGGCATTGTTTAGAGTATTTGTCAATAATGATAGATTTTATACTGACGATAACAAATATAAAGACAATGTAGAGTTAGCAATAACATCACATAATATAGATAGAAATTATATTTTTGATAATGAATATCCTCCATATTTAATATTACAAGATAATGATAATAATAGATATGAAATTCATTTTGCCAAAGTTAAATATGACAATCCATATTGGATAAGCTTCAATTTAACAAATAAAGAAATA
>OGGG01001604.1_pt1 | contig 17234 bp, 18 predicted proteins | sample 1571201 | NCBI WGS metagenome assembly OGGG01 (sample SAMEA2581946, study PRJEB24529) | metagenome | biome: Human gut stool | place: China | collected 2011 | reverse complement strand
CCTTGCCCAGCATCATATCAATGGCGCTGCCGCAGAGGATGGGGATATACAGCTGTGCGCCCACGCTCACGGCGGCCACCACAAGGCTGCACACCACAAACAGGGAATAAGGTTTGATCTTGCCCAGAACACGGGTCAGGGTGGCCTTGCGCTGCTGCGGGGTCAGCTTTGTTTTTGCTTTTGCACTCATTTCTGCGCATCCCCTTTCTTGAACTGGCTCTCGTAGATCTCCTCGTAGACGGGGCAGGTCTGGCGCAGCTGGTCGTGGGTGCCGATGCCCACCAGATGGCCATCGTCCAGCACCAGAATTTGATCCGCGTGCTGCAGGCTGGCGGCGCGCTGGCTCACGATGAACACGGTCAGGCTGCCGGGCAGAGCAGCCAGTGCCTTGCGCAGGGCGGCATCGGTGGCGTAGTCCAGTGCGCTGGCGCTGTCGTCAAGGATCAGAATTTCCGGCTTGCCCACAAGGGCGCGGGCGATGGTCAGGCGCTGCTTCTGTCCGCCGGACAGGTTGCGACCGCCCTGCTCCACAGGCTCGTCCAGCCCAAGGGGCTTGGCTTTGACGAACTCTGCAGCCTGTGCTGTTTCCAGTGCGGCCCACAGGTCCGCATCGGTGGCATTCTTGTTGCCCCACAGCAGGTTGGAGCGGATGGTGCCGCCAAAGAGCTGGGCCTTCTGCATGACCATGGCTGCCTTGCCGCGCAGTTCTTCACGGGGATAGTTCCGGGCATCGCGGCCCATGATCTCCACCGTGCCCTCGGTGGCATCGTAGAAGCGGGGGATCAGGTTGACAAGGCTGGATTTGCCGCTGCCGGTGCCGCCGATGATGCCGATGGTCTGGCCGCGCTTTGCAGTGAAGCTGATGTCGGAAAGGCTGGGTGCGCCGGCACCCGCATAGGTCAGGCTTACATGCTCAAAGCGCACGGCATCGCCGGATTTTTCGGCGGGCACCTCGCCCAGAAGCTTTTCCGGGAAGGCCATGCCGGGCTTGGTGTCCAGCACAGCCTGCACGCGGCCTGCGCAGGCCAGCGCCTTGCTCACCTGCACGATCAGGTTTGCCAGTTTGACCAGCTCCACAAGGATCTGGTTCATGTAGTTCACCAGCGCGATCACGTCGCCGGAAGCCATGCCGCCCACATTGATCTCAATGCTGCCCACATAGAGCAGTGCCACAATGGCAATGTTGATGAGCACATAGGTCAGCGGGTTCATCAGGGCAGAGATATGGCCTACATGGAGCTGCATCTTGGTCAGCAGGTCGTTGGCATTCTCAAAGCGCTCTACCTCGCTCTTTTCCTTATCAAAAGCGCGCACCACGCGCACGCCGGTCAGGTTTTCGCGGGTCAGGCCCAGCACCCGGTCAAGGCGATTCTGTACCGTCTTGTACAGGGGCCGGGTAGCAGCCATGATGCCGAACACCACCACGCTCAGCAGCGGGATGGTCACTACAAAGATCAGCGCTGCACGGGAATTCACCGTAAAGGCCATGACCATGGCACCGATCACCACGAACGGGCTGCGCAGGAACAGGCGTAAAAACAGGTTCAGGCCGCTCTGCACCTGATTCACGTCGCTGGTCATACGGGTGATCAGGGTGCTGGTGCCGAGGGTGTCCATCTCGGTAAAGCTCAGGGTCTGGATGTGCTCAAACAGGGCGTGGCGCAGAGCTGTGGAATAGCCCACGGCCGCCTTTGCGGAAAAATACTGTGCCGTCAGGCTGCAGGCAAGGCCAATCATGGCCAGCAGCAGCAAAATGCCGCACCGCACAAGAATATAGTGGAAGTCGTGGGCGGCAATGCCGATGTTCACGATATCCGCCATGACCAGCGGCACAAACAGGTCGAACGTGGCTTCCAGCATCTTGAAAAGGGGCGCAAGCACGCTCTCGCGCTTGTAGTCCTTCAGATAGCCTAGCATCTTGTTCAAGGCGATACTCCTTCTTTCTTGCTTTCTTGCATTATAAGGTTTATGAAATCCTACTTATTATAGCGTACAAAAACTTAAAAAGCCATAGAAAATATTTTTATTGCAAAAGTGTGCTGAAAACCGCCGGGCAAAATGCCGAAAACGGTTGAAACCAGGGTGGGGGTATGCTACAATGATTTTAAATATTGCACAAAAGGGGAAACAGAAATGCTGATAAGTTTGGTCGTCCCGTGCTACAATGAGGAAGAATCACTTCCCATTTTTTATAAAGAGGCCAGCAAGATCGCACAGCAGATGGGAATATCCCACAGAGCAGATTTTGAGTTCATCTTTGTGGATGACGGCTCAAAAGACCGCACACTGCAGATCGCGCGGGAATTGCACCGGAAAGATGCCCGTGTGCGGTACATCTCCTTCAGCCGGAACTTTGGCAAGGAAGCAGGCATTTATGCCGGATTAAAAGCGGCAAAGGGCGATTATGTAGCAACGATGGATGCGGATCTGCAGGACCCGCCCTCGCTGCTGCCGGAAATGCTGGAGCTGCTGCTCTCCGGCGAATATGACTGCGCGGCCACCCGCCGCACGACACGCGAGGGTGAACCGCCCGTTCGCAGCTGGTTTGCCAAAAAGTTTTATCAGATCATCAATAAGCTCTCGGATACAGAGATCGTGGATGGAGCAAGAGACTTCCGCCTGATGAGCCGCAAAATGACTGATGCCGTGCTGAGCATGGCGGAATATAACCGCTTCAGCAAGGGCATTTTCAGCTGGGTCGGCTTTAAAACAAAGTGGATCGACTACAAAAACGTAGAGCGTGTGGCGGGCACAACAAAGTGGAACTTCTGGGGTCTGCTCAAATATTCGATCGAAGGCATTGTGGGCTTTTCCACAGCTCCGCTGCTGATGGCGGCGGGCCTTGGCCTTGCCTTTTGCGTATTGGCGTTTGTAGGCATCATGATCGTGGTGGTGCGTGCACTGATGTTCGGCGACCCTACTTCCGGCTGGCCGAGCCTTGTCTGCATCATCCTTTTGTGCAGTGGTGTGCAGCTGCTGTGTACGGGCATTGCGGGCGAGTACCTTGCCAAAACGTATCTTGAAACAAAGCACAGGCCGATCTATATTGCTGCTGAGACCGAAGAAGATCTGGACGCGGAATAAGGCGTTTCAGTAAAAATGTATTTTTAGCGGGGTGCCAGAAGAAGCTGATCTGGCACCCCGCTTTTTTTGAGCAGGGAAAAATGGATACATACAGATAGGCGTTGTACCCAAAGCCATTTCCTGCTATACTAAAAATTGACTAGAAACTGGAAGAATGGTGAGCAGATGGCAAAAAGACAAGACGGCGGCATCCGGCTGCGCCCGGTGGGCACCCGCAAGCATCGGCAGAACGCTCCGGCCTACAGCCCGGCGGGCACCGGCTGCCCGGCCTTTGAGCAGGCAGTGGAAAATTTATATAAAGGCCAGAACGAAGAAAGCTTCTGGACGCTGATGGGCGCTTTGAACTATGCACTGGAAATGGAGACCCATGTTCTGGTGCCGCTGCGCACGGCACTGACGGTGCACAACACGCCTGCACCGTGGACGGAGCATCCGGTGCCCACGGCAAAGGCTAAGGACCTGCAGCTGTGGACCCTGCGCAACGAGAAGGGCCGCACATGGCTGCCTATGTTCACCTCTGCAGCTGCGGCCTGCGCCGACCGCAGCACTTCTGCCCGGCCAATGGCGGATTACACCCTGCAGGATGCCATGGAGCTGGCCCTTTCCACTGAGGGGATCGACGGCGTGGTGCTAGACCCGTGGAGCCACTCGGCTACGCTGGACGGCGCTCTGCTCAACGGTTTGCTGCACGCGGGCCATACGCCGGAAGACCCCGGTGATGAGAAAGCGGATGCCGGAAAGGAAGCCGCCCGCAAGGGCAACTGGGCGCAGGCTGTGGAATGCTTTGAAAAAGCAGCCGAGCTTGGCAGCGCCATGGGACTTGCCCTGCTGGCAGACTGTATTTATAAGGGCCGCGGCACCCGCACGAACCGTGCCGAGGCCCGCCGCATGTGGAAGGAAGCAGCAGACAGCGGCGAGATCTTATCCAACATTGCACTGGGCGATGACTGCGCTGCCCGGGGCGACAATGGCCGGGCACTTTTGTATTACCGCCGTGCCCGCGCCAACGCAGCCCATATGCCGGATATCGAGTACACTCCGCAGGTGTGCCTGCGTGTGGCCCAGACCGAAACGCGCTACACCAGCCGCAAAAAGGCGCTGGCACTGGCCGCAGAAGCAAGGCAGGGCTTTGCCATCAAGGCCCGTGAGCACGAGCCGGACGCAGAGCAGTGGCTGGCCGAAGCCGACCAGCTCATCCGGGAACTGACCAGCGAACTGCCTGCCCGGGCCACAGCTTACGACATGGAATCTTTACAATTGGACTAAAAAATCGTCATATCGGGACGGTAAGATATACTCGGAAATGATTTGAAGAGCTGCGCCCAAGATGCACAGCACCGGAGAGGAAACAGACAGTATGAGCAAAGTAATCGGCATCGATCTCGGCACGACCAATTCCTGCGTGGCAGTGGTGGAGGGCGGCAAGCCCGTGGTCATCACCAATGCGGAGGGTGAGCGCACCACCCCCAGCGTTGTGGCCTTCACGAAGGACGGTGAACGTCTGGTGGGCGGTGCGGCCAAGCGCCAGATCGCCACAAATTCCGGGCGCACCATCTCCAGCATCAAGCGCCATATGGGCAGTGACTACCGGGTGCACATCGACGGCAAAGACCTGACCCCGCAGGAGATCAGCGCCATGATCTTGGCCAAGATCCGCCGCGATGCCGAGAGCTATCTGGGTGAGCCGGTGACCGAAGCGGTCATCACGGTGCCCGCCTATTTCGACGACAGCCAGCGCAAGGCTACGCAGGATGCAGGCCGCATTGCAGGCCTGAACGTGCTGCGCATCATCAACGAGCCTACTGCTGCCGCGGTGGCCTATGGTTTGGATAACGAAGCATCGCAGAAGATCCTCGTCTACGACCTCGGCGGCGGCACCTTTGATGTGTCCATCATCGAAATCGAGGACGGGACCTTTACGGTGCTTGCCACCGGCGGCGACACCCATCTGGGCGGTGACGACTTCGATCAGCGCATCGTGGAATATGCCGTGGCCGAGTTCAAAAAATCGGATCGCATCGACCTCTCCCGCGACCCGGCAGCTATGGGCCGGCTGAAAGAGGAAGCCGAAAAGGCAAAGAAGGAGCTTTCTGCCGCGCCGTCGGCACAGCTGAACCTGCCCTTTATCGCAGTGGGCAAGGACGGCCCTCACCACTTGGATATCTCGCTTTCCCGCCCGCAGTTCGAAATGATGACCGGCGACCTGCTGGCCCGCACAGTGGCTCCCGTGCAGAATGCCCTGCGGGATGCAGGCATTTCCGCCAGCCAGCTGGGCAAGGTGCTGCTGGTGGGCGGCAGCACCCGGATGCCTGCGGTGGAGCGTCAGGTGAAGGAGCTGCTGGGCTGCGAACCCAGCCACAGCCTGAACCCGGACGAGTGTGTTGCCATGGGTGCGGCTGTGCAGGGCGGTCTGCTGCAGGGCGGCGGCAAGCTGGCCGGTGCCACCGGCGCAGCGGCGCAGGGTCTTGTGCTGATGGATGTGACCCCGCTGACCCTCTCCATTGAGACGCTGGGCGGCGTGGCCACCCCGCTGATCACCCGCAACAGCATGATCCCCACCCGCAAGAGCCAGATCTTCACCACCGCACGGCCCATGCAGACCAGTGTGGAGATCAACGTGCTGCAGGGCGAGCGCCACTTTGCCCGCGACAACAAGAGTCTGGGCAAATTCAAGCTCACTGGCATCCGGGCAAGCTTTTCTTCCAAGCCGCAGATCGAAGTTACCTTCGATATCGACGTGAACGGCGTGGTGAAGGTGTCTGCCAAAGACCTTGGCACCGGCCGGGAGCAGAACATCACCATCACCGGCAGCACCAACCTTTCGGAAAATGAGATCCAGCGCGCCATGGCAGACGCTGCCGCCTACGAGGCCGAGGACAGCCGCCGCAAGGAGCGGCTGGACCTGCATAATCAGGCCGAGGTGCTGGCCTACAAGGTGGACGAGGCTCTTTCCAAATGCAAAAAGGAGCTGGACAAGGACGAGAAGAACCGCATCAAAACCGACCTCGCCAACCTCCGCCGCTGCCTGCGCAAGGATAAGCCCGAAAAGATGAATGAAAACGAGGAAGCCAATCTCCGTCAGGCCAAGACCCAGCTGGAAGAGAGCGCAAACCATCTGATGGTGCTGTATACCAGTGAGCAGGGAACAGATGGTACGAATAATGCGCTGTAAAAGCTGCAATAAAATAGAGTGATGAGAACTGTGCTCTGTGGATAATAGAAACCACAGAGCACGTTTTTTTGCAGAAATAGTTGCAGGAGATAGGCTGAAATTGTATAATACAACTGTATGGTTTTGGCTAAATTCGGGAATGATGCCTTGTTTGGGAGGAAGACATGGAAAAAACTGCGGAAAAGCTAAAGGTAAATGAGAGCCTGTTAAAAACAGTACTGTGCAGTGCTACTTTTTGGGGATTGTTGGCGCATGGCATGGTTCTGTTCAACAAATACTCATTCCATGATGATGCACGGTATTTCAACGATGTGGGTGTTACTTACAAATCTGGACGGTGGATGCTGGGCATTCTTGGAAGTCTGAGTGCAAATTTGCTGGGAAGTAAAAACTACAGTCTGCCAGTGGTAAATGGTACGATTACGATTTTGTGCATTGCAGCAATCGTATATCTGCTGGCAGATAGTTTGAGGATCCAGTCAAAGCCTCTTGTTATTCTGCTGTGCGGAAGTATGGTGACATTTCCGTCAGTGACGGGAACATTCAGTTACATGTTTACTGCACCATACTATTACGCTGCGTCCCTACTGGGAGTGGTTGGAGCATGGATTTTTCACCAGAAAAAGAATGTTGTCGCTCTATTACTCTGCACGGTTTTGATGGCTTGCTCTGTTGGTGTGTACCAGGCAAATATCCCGGTCTGCATCTGTACATTGTTGCTTTATATGATGGAAGATGTCCGGCAGTCTGATATGAGCTGGAAAGCGTTTTGGAAAATGGCTCTGTGTAATGCAACTGTGTGCATTGGGTTTATTGCGGAATATTTTCTAGTCAATCAATTTTTTCTGAATCAGTTTGGCGTTGTTTTGACGGATTACAAAGGTATCAATCATTTTGGAAGAACAAATCTGAGCAATTATATTTATCGGATGTTGTGCGGCTATGGATCTTTCTTTTATCCAAGCACTGCTGTGGAAGACTTCAGCGCAAGATATATCTATACTTTGTTGATTGTTGTTACTGCGATAATTGCCATATTTGTGCTCCGGAAAATGTATATTCTTAAGACTCCAAAAGGATCTCAAACCCTATTGATCCTAATCGCATATCCTATTGCAGCATGCTTTGTATACCTGATGGTAGAGCCTTGGGATGTTCATGCCGTAATGACTTTTGGACAGGCGTTTGCCTTTGCTTTGGTTGTATGGCTTATTGATAAATATCCCGAAGATAGAACAAAAGTAGAAGGTGCCCTATGTAAAGCCGCTGTTGCCCTATTAGGAGTACTTGTGACTCTAAATATTCGTTACAGCAATATCCTCTACCTAAAAGCAGACGTGATGCAGACACAAATGATCAGTTATTACACAACTTTGATCACGCGAATTGAAAGTGTTGAAGGTTATACTGAAGATGCGCAGGTTGTTTATATCGGGGAGTATGACAAGCACGATAAAAATTTTGTTGGAGTCAGCGAGTATTTCGATGATTTGGATCTGCCCACATATAAAGGGGAACTTATTTTCAATGATTACGCATGGAAGGAAACCATGGAGCTTTGGTGTGGTTTTGCGCCGGAATTAGGAGATGCCGCAGAGTTTGAGGGCAATGCAGAGGTGGCATCTATGCCTTGCTACCCGGAACAGGGCTCGATCCGGTGTATCGATGGGAAAATCGTTGTCAAATTTGCAGATGAGCAGTAAACGCTGCAGAAAAGCAGGAAGGTCAAATGAAAAAATTATCTTTGGTCATTTCAGTTTATAACGAAGAAGCCGTTCTGGAAAAATTCTATAATGCCTTTTGCAACATAGAGCAAGATTTGAAATATGGGGGGGGGATGAACTGATTTTTGTAAATGATGGTAGTACCGATGCCAGTATGAATATTCTGGAAGTGATTGCGCAACAGAACAAGAATGTCCGTGTAATCAGTTTTTCGCGAAATTTTGGCCACGAGGCTGCCATGATTGCAGGCATCGATCATGCTGCGGGGGATGTGATCATTTGCATGGATGCCGACCTGCAGCACCCTCTGGAATGCATCGCCCCCATCATGGCGAAATTTGAGGAAGGCTATGAGGTTATCAGCATGGTCCGAACCTCCAACAAATCGGCAGGTGCCATCAAAAACTTTACATCCAGAGCATTCTACCGGGTGATCAACGCCTTGTCTGATCAAGTAAAGCTGGAGGAAAATGCATCGGATTTCTTTGCCATCAGTAGCCGTGTGGCAGATGTTCTGCGTACAAATTACCGTGAAAAGACTCGTTTTCTGCGTGGATATGTACAAAGCGTTGGCTTCCGGAAAACAACGCTGGAATACACTGCTGCGGAAAGAGCTGGCGGGGCCAGCCACTATACGCTGAAAAAACTGATGAATTTTGCAATCAGCACCATAGTCGGTTTTTCTGATTTTCCACTGAAACTCGGCCTCTATGCCGGTGCTGTAAGTTTTCTTGCTGCTGTGCTTTTTGCTATAAGCGCACTGTGCAGCTTCCGCGAGTATAAGGTGATTCTTGCGGCATTCAATGTTTTATTTGCTGTTCTCTTTTTGCTGGTCGGAATTATGGGTGAATATTTTTCCGTTGCATTCGCAGAGCTGAAAAACCGTCCGATCTATATTGTGGAAAAGGAAATCAATTCCGGGCGCTGCGTATGATACAAACAATAAAGCAACTTTATTTTCGTTATAAGGAATTGATCAACTATGTGATCATAGGTGGTCTGACTACGGTAGTGAGTCTGGTGAGTTACTATTTTTTCACTACAGTCTTTCTGGATCCGCAAGACCTATTTCAACTGATGGCTGCCAATACGTTCTCATGGATCTGCGCAGTTTCTTTTGCTTATATCACAAACCGAAAGTTCGTTTTTGAAAGTAAAAGCACTGATAAATTGCGCGAAATGCTGAAATTTTTCAGTGCGAGGATTTCCACTCTCCTTATCGAAATGGCCTGCATGACATTGCTGGTAAATATTCTGCACTGGAATGACCGGATCTCTAAGTTTGCGGTACAGTTCATCGTCATGGCTCTGAATTACATTTTCAGCAAGCTGTTTGTGTTCCGCATCAAAGAATAATACAGAGTAAAAGGGGCTGCTGCACATGCAACAGCCCCTTTTACTCTGTAGAAAAAGCCTTACAGCATCTTGGAAAGGAATGCTTTCAGTCTGGGATGCTTTGGGTTGGTGAACAGTTCCTGCGGCGGCTCATCCTCCTGGATCTTGCCGTCGTCGATGAAGATGACGCGGTTGGACACCTCGCGGGCGAAGCCCATTTCGTGGGTGACCACCAGCATGGTGATGCCGGTGTGGGCCAACTCCTTCATCAGTTCCAGAACCTCGCCCACCATTTCGGGGTCGAGGGCGCTGGTGGGCTCGTCGAACAGGATCACGTCCGGATCCATGGCAAGGGCACGGGCAATGGCAATACGCTGCTGCTGGCCGCCGGAAAGGCTCTTGGGGTAGGCATCGGCCTTGTCGGCCAGACCCACGCGGGCCAGCAGTTCGTCTGCCTTGGCGGAGATGGCTTCCTTATCCTTCAACTTCAGCAGGGTGGGGGCCAGCTCCAGATTTTTCTTCACAGTCAGGTGCGGGAACAGGTTGAAGTGCTGGAACACCATGCCCATCTTCTGGCGCACAGCGTCGATGTGGGCTTCGTCCACCTCGGTGCCCTCAAATTTGATGCTGCCGGAGGAGGGGATCTCCAGCCGGTTCAGGCAGCGCAGAAAGGTAGATTTGCCGCAGCCGGAGGGGCCGATCAGGCAGACCACATCGCCGCGGTAAATATCAATATCGATGCCCTTCAGCACGTCCAGGGTGGGGGTGGGCTGCTTTGCGCCCGGCTTCTTTTCGCCGCCGTAGGTTTTTGTCAGGCCGCGGACTTCCAGAATTTTATCGGTCACTTTGAGCCAGCCTCCTCTCAAACTTTGCCAGCAGACGGGTGAACAGCATGACCAGCACAAGGTAGATCAGCGCAACGCCCAGCAGCGGGAACATGGCCTCGTAGGTGCGGTTCATGATGCCCTGCGCGGCATACAGCAGCTCCTTGCCGCCGATGGTGGTGATCAGGGAAGTATCCTTCAGCAGGATGATGAACTCGTTGCCCAGAGCAGGCAGCACCGCACGGATGGCCTGCGGGATGATGATGACCACCATGGTAGTCATGTAGTTCAAACCAAGGCTGCGGCCGGCCTCCATCTGGCCGGGGTCAACGGCCATCAGACCGCCGCGGATGATCTCCGAAACATAGGCACCGGAGTTGATGCCCAGTGCCAGCGCACCTACCATGGTAAAGTTGCGGCTGTTGGCAAAAATGACCATGCTCATGATGAGCAGCTGCACCATCATAGGCGTGCCGCGGATGATGGTGGTGTAAATTTCGCAGATGATGTTGAAGAAGCCCAACACCGGGTTCTTGTGGCCGGGGCGCTGCTGGTCGTGTGCTACACGCACCAGAGCTACCACGCTGCCCAGCACGATGCCCAGTGCCAGTGCCAGCGCAGTGACCAGCAGGGTAGTGCCCACGCCCTTGATGTACTGCGTCCAGCGGTCATTCAGGATGAAGGCCTGATAAAATTTGAAGAAGAACTCCTGCCCGAAGCTGAGCTTGGTGCCGCTGTTGAGCAGCTCTTTGAGCAGTTCGTATTGAGCAGCCATTCGCATCCTCACTTTCCTGTTTTGTTAGAATTTTGTAACCTTATTTTTCCAAAAAAGGGGAGGTGCCCCAGTTGGGGGGCTGCCTCCCCGTGGTTCCGTTATCAGCCAACTGATTATTCAGCGGTGATGTACTTGTCCACGATGGCCTGCAGGGTGCCGTCAGCCTTCAGCTCTTCCAGAGTGGCGTTGACGGCATCTTCCAGAGAAGAACCCTTTGCCATACCAATGGCGTAATCTTCCTCGGCGTAGCTGGTATCCAGAATGACCAGACCGGGATTGGCAGCAACGAACTCCTTGGCGGGAGCGTTGTCGATGACAACTGCATCCACCTGACCATTGTTCAGAGCCTGCACAGCGGTCAAACCGTCGTCGTAAGCCACAACATTGTCGTCGCCGAAGTCATCGGAGCAGTAGATGTAGCCGGTGGTACCGCGCTGGGTGCCGATCTTCTTGCCGGCCAGATCGTCAGGGGAAGCAATGTCGGAGCCTTCGGGAACAATGATGGACTGGATGCCGGTAGCATAGCTGTCGGAGAAGTCCATCACAGCCTTGCGCTCGTCGGTGACGGTAACGCCGGCCATAACGATGTCGGCCTTACCCTGCTGCACGCTCAGCAGAGCGGCGTCAAAGTCCATATCATCGATCTGCAGCTCCAGACCCAGCTTGTCAGCGATGGCCTGAGCAGTCTCGATATCGATGCCTTCAAACTCGCCCGCATCGGTGGTCATCTCGTACGGAGGGAAGGCTGCGTTGGTGGCCATGGTCAGCTTGCCGGCCTCAACGGTGGTCAGCTCGCCAGCGGCAGCGCTGGTGGAAGCAGCTTCAGAAGAAGCAGCAGAGCTTGCCACGGAGGAAGCGGTGCTTGCGGAAGAACCACCGCAGGCAGTCAGAGCCAGAGCGGCAACGGACAGACCGGCAGCTGCCAGAAAGCTGCGACGAGAGATCTTTTTCATATTCAAACACTCCTCAAATGTACTGTATGTTTTTGCGGTACGCCGGAACGATGCGATTCATCGAACATCTGGCGAACGAATTTAGTATAGATTGTACAAATTGAAAAGTCAATACTTGTGCAAAAAATCTCATCAATTGAAACCGAATTGAAAACAATTATACAGAAAATGTGTCAAAGAAATGTATATATACAAATTATAGATATTTTGCGATCTCTTCTTTGCTCCGCTTTGGCACGCAGTAATCCCGGTTCTCGTCCAGATAATATTTTACGCCGGTCTCAGCCGTCAGCGGCACAATGTGAGCCTTGTGGGCCGGGTAGCCGAACGCCACCATGAATGCCAGCTTCTGCGGTTCTTCAATGCCCAGCAGTTCGGTGAGGGCGGGCTTGTTGATCGCGCCCATGATGCAGCTGCCCACGCCTTTGTCCCATGCGGCAAGGGTCATGTTGGCAAGGGCGATGCCGGTATCGGTGGCAAGGTCGCCGGGGATGGAAGTGTCCTGCACCACGGCCACATACAGGGTGGGCAGCTCGTCGGCTTTGGGCGTGCCCTGCTCCGGCGGCAGATAGGCAGCCCACTTGACCAGCGGCTGCACCTTTGCCACCGCCTCGGGCTTGTTCACCACCACCAGACGCACAGCCTGACGGTTGGCTCCGCAGGAGGACAGGCGGACGGCCTCGACGATATCATCCACCACATCCTGCGGAACAGCTTTCTGTGCAAAGCGGCGGTAGGTGCGGCGGCTGACAAGAGTATCCATAACAGACATAAAGAGCACCTCCTTTATATAAGTGTTGTCAAAAGTATAGCAGATGCGGCAGAGTCTTGCAACGCTCCGGCGCAAAAAAGCTTGCACGTTGGGCAGTGATCTTGCCTTTTGCGACAGGCTGCAATTGCATCCGACAAATGATATATGGTAAAATATGGTAGAAGAAAGGAGGCGGCGCAATGGTATTGGCGGCAGGCATCGTGGGTTTTATTCTGGGGGTCAATTTGGGTTTTTTGTTTGCCGGGCTGATGCGGGCGGCAAGAGGGGAACATGAGCAGACAGAAGATGAAAACAAGACATGTTGAGAATGAATGAAAATAACGGAGAACAAAAAGGGCCGCTGTACGGGATGCTGTGCAGCGGCCCTTTTTGCCGGGCTTGACGGAACTTACGATTTTCTCTTGGTCGCTCCTGTTTTTCTGCATCCGGCGGAAAAAGATGCCAAAAACCACTTGACAAACTGTTACAGGGGGGGGTATTATATAGGAAAAGCAGGCTCCACAAAAAAGTGATGGGGGCATGCAGAAAAGATTGTGAGGTTGATTCTTATGTCTAACATTTCTCGTCGTAAGTTCCTCAAGGGTGCAGGTGTGGCTGCTCTGGCTGTGGCTGCTGCCGGTGTGCTGGCTGGCTGCTCTGGCAACGATGTCCCCGCGGTTCCCGGTGTGACCACTCGTCCTGTTACGGTTATCTTTATGAAGGATGAAGGCGATGGTAAGACCAACGTTGTGGGTGAGACTGCCAAGATTGATGTTCTGAAGACCGAGAACTCTGTGAAGGTTGCTGACATCGATAAGAAGCTGCTTCCCGAAGGTTACCATCTGGAGAACGAGAACGCTGTTGTTGAAGTCCGCAAGGATGACAGCAAGGGTGAGTACATCATCGTCTTCGTGACTGATGTGACCATGACTCCGACCAAGAAGACCATCGATGTCAAACTGCTGGAGCTGCCGAACAACTTCATTGAGGCTAAGGCTGAGGTTGCAGTCGATGCAACTGGCGTCAGCGCTGCTGATATTCAGCTGCCGGACGGCTACAAGCTGAGCGCCGACTACGGCACGGAGGAAGAGCTGTTGAAGGTTCGTCCCTTCGGGACTATCTTCATTGTGACCAAGATCTGATTTCCTGGCACAGAAGTTTTTTGAAAAAACTCAAATAGCACCAACAGGGTGGCGGCCAACAAGGCCTCCGCCCTATTGGTGTTGTTTTTTGTTAAAATTTTACTTGACAAAATATTACAGGGGGGGGGTATTATATAAGAAAAGCAGGCTCCACAAAAAAATGATCGGGGCGTGCAGAAAAGATTGTGAGGTTGATTCTTATGTCTAACATTTCTCGTCGTAAGTTCCTCAAGGGCGCAGGTGTCGCCGCTCTGGCTGTTGCTGCTGCCGGTGTTCTGGCTGGCTGCTCTGGTAACACTGACTCGAAGCCGGTTGTTCCTCCTGTAAAGGACCCGACTAAAGAGGAAATGATTCTTGCAGCAATTGCCCCCGAAGGCAAGCTGACCCAGACGGATGTTCTGGACGCGGATACGCTCTATCTGCTGCTGGCTTATATTGAAGGCAAGCAGACAAATGAGATGAAAGACTACAATGAGCTGGCATCGAAGCCTATGGTTAAGACTGTTCAGGATAAGAACTATGTCGGCATGACCCCGATTGCATGGGGCATCAGCGCAGAAGACTTTAGCGCAGACGCAGTTAAGGAAGCACTTGCAACTTACAAATATCGCCCGGATGCTACGCTGGTCGATATCGCCGTCAAAGAGGTCGATGGTGTCGTTTACTTTGCAATTGTGCCGGTTGCTGTGTACTAATAAGATAAGAGGAGAATTATAAATTATGTCTAATAAAATTTCTCGTCGCGCTTTTATGAAGGGCGTTGGTGCAGTTGCAGTTGCAACCGCAGCTACCGGCATTCTGGCTGGCTGCTCCAATGATAGTGTGATTGAATCTGTTGAGAAGAAAGAAATCCGCGTGGTGTTTGCACTGAGCAATGGCCAGACTGTTGGCGAGTACAAGACCATGAAGGTTGCCAAGGACGCCAACGGCATTGATGCTTCCCAGATCGATAAAGCCATTATCCCCGCTGGTTACAGCGTCGTTTCTACCGGAAATCTTACGATTGAGAATGTTGCAGGAAAGGATACTGTTACCGTTATTGTTAAGCAGGATCCCACTACCAAGGAAATCACGGTCAAGTTCTATGATATGGATAAGGGAACTTTCCTGACCGAAACTGCAACCATTACGGTGGGTATTGATGCCACCGCTGTGGACACGGAGACGGTTACCCCGCCGACAGGCTATACTGTTGTTGGCAACCAGAGCTCCTTTATCTCTGATGGTGAGATTATTGTGAACGTGTCGGAGAATACAAAGAAGGTTACAGTTCAGTATTACCGCAAGAAGTACATTGGTAGTGGCACAGAAGATGTTACCACTGGTACGGTGAATGTTCTGCAGAGCAAAACGGTTGTGGAGAAGGAACTGCTGCCTACGGAAATCAAGAAAGGACGGGTTACATACGTAATTGATGATGACAGGACTTCTTTTGATATCATCAATAATACCATCCGCGTTAAAGTGAAGGTTAAGCTGTAAGAAAAAAGAGAATTGCCGTAAAACGGCTCTCTGAATCGATCATGCACAAAACCCGGAACCTTTTCGGGGCCTGAATGGCTCAGAAGGGTTCCGGGTTTCTGCTTTTGCCTGCTTTTTTACGCAGGATGCCGATGTGTTTTTATTTTGTAGCAGATATGCTGTATTCGTAAACATCACACTTTGTTCCGGTGCCGCTTTGGAATGGGCACGCTGAGAACCAGCGTGATGCCGATGGCCAGCGCAACGGCTACCTTAAAGGTGCTGATGCCGTTGGAAAGGGCCAGCGCATTGTTGCCCTGTATAAAATAGTAGGCGGTGTAGTAGATGCCCGCGCCGGGCACCAGCGGGAAGATGCCGGACAGCAGGAACACCGTTACCGGCATTTTGAGCACGATGGCAAACACCCGAGTGAGGATGGTCAGCGGGATCACCGCCAGCAGGGAGGCAGCGGCACTGTCGGCCCCCAGCATTACGGCCAGCTCGTAGACGAACCAGCCCACGGCACCCACCAGCCCGCAGAAGAACAGGCTTTTGCGGGGGCACGCAAACAGGATGGCAAAGCACAGGGTGCCGACCCCTGCAATGAAGAACTGCGCCGCCAGCTCCCCAATTTGTGTACTGGTCAACATCATGCCACGACCACCCCCGTAAAGAATGTATAAAGGCTCAGCACAAGGCCGGTGCCAATGGCAATGCTGGCTGCAATGAGCAGCGCATCGATCATGCGGATGGTGCCGGAGAGGTAATCTCCGTGCACAAAGTCGCGGATGCCCATGGTAAAGGCGATGCCGGGGGTCAGGATCATCAGCGAACCGATAATAGAGTGACTGGCCGGTGTGCCCAGCACTCGGCAGGCCAGAATGCACACCAGCGTGATAAGCGCAGCACAGCTGATCTTGCAAAAGCCGCCGGGCAGCTCGTGCTGCTCACACAGCAGCAAATAGCCGCTGGCAAGAAAGCCTGCCAGTGCCGCCGCCAGCGCACTGCGCAGTGTGCCGCCGAAGATCAGCGCAAAGCAGAATGCACCGCACATGCCGCTGACCAGCTGCACCCAGTTCTTGGGAAAAGGGATGCGCCGCGCCAGCACCAGACGGCTCTCGGCTTCGTTCAGCGACATGCTGCCCTCTGCGATCTCGCGGGAGAGGGCGTTCACTGCCGCCACCCGGCCCAGATGAGTGGTGCGGGTAGGCACATTGCGCACCTCGCTGATCTCGGCGGTGCCCGCACTGGCAAAGATGCCGTTGGTCAGCACGTAAACATGGAACTCCCGCAGGTGGAATGACCGGGCCATGATCTCCATGGTCTGCTCCACCCGGAACACCTCGGCACCGTTTTCCAGCAATGTCTGGCCCGCCGCCATGATAAAATCCATGATGCGGCGGCGCAGTTCTTCATCCGGGAAAACCTCGCGGCTGTTCATTGCCGCACCTCCTTTATAAATAATGCTGTCTTATTCTACCATGTCCGCGGCTGGCGCACAAGATAAAAAAACGCAATTCCCTACTAAAAAACTTCGTTGTAGGTGTTGACAAATCCGGTCGATTGGATTATTATAAATGCAATATCACAAAAATGGCTGTGAAGAGAAGAGTAGGCCTTCGCATTGATCCTTACCAGAAAGCCCGGGCGATGGAAAAGGGCAGGAAACAGGAAGCTGAAAATGGTCTCGGAGCTGTGCAGGCGAGGTGCATGAGCGCTAAGTTTGCAACGGGATGCGCCCGTTACAGCGTCCGGCTGTAAGCAGCAAAGCTGCCGCAGCATTGAGGCTGTGCCCGCAAGGGTGCGGTAAACCAAGGTGGTACCACGGAAGTATGTTATGCTCCCGTCCTTGTCTGAGCGTTGGCTCAAGGTCAAGGACGGGAGCTTTTTTCATGCATCCGTCAAAGGCCCTTAGCACGGAACTGTGCCGTGCGGGCCGCTGTACATTATAATAAGCAAATAGAGAGGGAACAAAACTATGATTACTCGTCGTGATTTTCTGAAAGTTACCGG
>OGGG01001589.1_pt1 | contig 17401 bp, 13 predicted proteins | sample 1571201 | NCBI WGS metagenome assembly OGGG01 (sample SAMEA2581946, study PRJEB24529) | metagenome | biome: Human gut stool | place: China | collected 2011 | reverse complement strand
GCAGTCGAGACCGACTTTCTTGCCCTTGAAGGATCTCGTCGCAATGGAGATCAGATAACCGATGTAGCGGTTTCTTCCTGCCGCGAAGTCCTGCGTTCTTCCGATATTCTCTCTCTTCGCGAGCGGGATCTCTTCCATCTCTCCGTCTAAGTACTTCTCGATCTCTGTGATCACAGATTCTTCCAGCTTTTCGCCTTTTTCATTGATAACCTTAATACCATTATCGTAGTATGGATTATGGCTTGCGGAAATCATGATTCCGCAGTCAAATCCTTCTGTGCGCACTACATAGGAAACACTCGGTGTCGTTGTTACATGCAGCAGATACGCATCGGCTCCGGATGCCGTCAGACCAGCTACCAGTGCATACTCAAACATATAGCTGCTGCGTCTGGTATCTTTTCCGATCACAATCCTTGCCTTATGTTCCTGACCATAATACCAGCCAAGAAAACGTCCTACCTTAAATGCATGTTCCACCGTCAGATTTATATTTGCCTCTCCTCGAAAACCATCTGTACCAAAATACTTACCCATAATACAAACCTCACTTCCCTTTTTATGCTTCCTGAAGATTTGCCAGCTTTGCCGCCTGATCTGCTGCGGTCAGACTGTCAATGATCTCTTCCAGGTCACCATTTAAAATCGCGTCCAGACGATGCAGCGTCAGCTTGATCCTGTGATCCGTCACACGTCCCTGCGGGAAATTGTAGGTACGGATCTTTTCGGAGCGGTCACCTGTTCCAATCTGGCTTCTTCTTGCCTCTGCCTCTGCATCATGCTGTTTTGCCAGTTCCATTTCATAGAGTCTGGAACGCAGCACCTTCAGTGCTTTATCTTTGTTTTTTAACTGTGACTTCTCATCCTGACAGGATATTACAATGCCGGTCGGAATATGTGTCAGACGTACGGCTGAGTCTGTCGTATTAACACACTGTCCGCCGTTTCCGGATGCACGGAACACATCAAATTTACAGTCATTCATATCCAGTTGGAAATCCACTTCCTCTGCTTCCGGCATGATCGCAACCGTAATTGTCGATGTATGAATACGTCCGCCGGACTCAGTCTCCGGTACACGCTGTACGCGATGAACGCCACTTTCATATTTGAGTCTGGAATACGCACCCTGACCTGTGATCATAAAGGTCACTTCCTTGAAACCGCCGATACCATTTTCATTCAGACTCATCATTTCTGTCTTCCAGCGATGCATATCTGCGTATTTTACATACATGCGGTAGATTTCCGCCGCGAACAGCGCTGCTTCATCCCCGCCTGCGCCGGCACGGATCTCCACGATAACGTTTTTGTCATCGTTTGGGTCTTTTGGCAGAAGCAGGATTTTCAGTTTATGTTCCAGTTCTTCTATGTTCTTTTTTGCATCGCCTAATTCTTCTTTGAGCATTTCCCGCATCTCTTCGTCGGATTCTTCTTCCAGCATGGAAAGACTGTCCTCCACGGTCTGTCTGCTCTCTTTGTACTCTTTGTATGCATCCACGATCGGCTGCAGATCACTCTGCTCTTTCATCAGCTTCTGAAACCGTGCCTGGTCATTTACTACAAACGGTTCATTCAGTTCGCTCATGATCTCTTCAAATCGAATCAGCAAATCTTCTAATTTATCAAACATGTTCTGTTTTCCTTTCTGTCAGCCTAATTTCCCAAGTACTACCCGATCCAGCCCTGCCAGGTCCTTCACCACCTGAATACCGGTAAACCCAGCCTTCAAAAGCAATCCACTGACTGCTTCTCCCTGATCTGCACCGATCTCAAATAACAGATCCGCACCCGGATTCAGATATTCCCTGCACTGTGAAAGGATACTTCTGTAATAATAAAGCCCATCTGCCATTCCGTCAAGTGCCAGTCTTGGTTCATGTTCCCGCACCTCCGGCATGAGTTCTTCTATGACCTGTGTCTGAATATACGGTGGATTCGATACAAGCATGTCATATTTTCCTTCTACCTGTTCAAACAGATCACTCTGTATAAATTCCGCTTCTGTCTGAAGCTTCTGTGCATTTTCCCTTGCAACTTCCAGTGCTGCGGCAGAAAGATCCACACCCGTTCCCCTGGCCTTTTGTACATTTTTCAGAATACTGATCAGGATACAGCCGGAACCAGTACACATATCCAGGAGCGCCATCCCCTCTTTTGCACGTTTCAGTGCTTCTTCCACCAGGATTTCTGTATCCTGCCGTGGAATCAGCACCTGTTCGTTTACAGAAAAAGTGTATCCAAAAAACTCCTGTTCCCCAGTCAGATGCTGCAGTGGAATACGTGTACATCTCTTTCGAACCAGCTCTGTGTAATACCGGAACGTTTTTTCTTCCATCGCGGTATCCCGGTTCATCAGATACCAGCCACGCCCCGTCTGACGCTTCTCCACCGATGCGATCGCATATTCCAGCAGATACCAGGCATCCAGTCCTGCATCCGGCACTTCTGCCTGCATCAGAATATCTTCTGCCCATTTTCGTGCTTCTTCGTATTTCATGCTTTCTCCTGTCACCCGTCCAAACCATCGCCGGCTGTTTTCTTCCGTTGTTCTGGTCTGTCAAAATTTTCTTTCAGATATGCTCTCCAGTCAAAAACTGCTTCCACAGATGCGATCGCCACTTCTGCCATAGACGCATCCGGTTCCCGGGTGGTCAGTTTCTGCAGCATCATGCCCGGTTTTGAGAGCATAACTACGATCTTATTTTCACTTTTACCGGCAAGGCGGATAAATTCAAAAGAAACACCTGCGATCACCGGAATCAGCAGCAGCCGGAACAGAAGACGCCAGATTTGAGATTCGATCCTTATAAACAGAAAGATTATCATACTGACGATCATAACAATAAACAGAAAACTGGTTCCGCAGCGCTTGTGCAGCCTGGAACTCTTTAATACATTTTCCACATTCAGTTCCATACCGTGCTCAATGCAGTTGATACATTTATGTTCTGCACCGTGGTACATAAAAACACGCTGAATATCTTCCATTCTGGAAATCAGCAGAATATACCCGAAAAAGATCAGCAGACGTACCAGACCTTCCAGCAGCGTGAGCACCGTCATGGAATCCGTAAATTTACGAAACATCTGTGATAAAAAATAAGGAAGGATCATAAAAACCGCAACCGCCATCACAACAGAAAATGCAATAGTCAGTCCCATCATCAGAGACTCATTTTTCTCAGCTTTTACTTCTTCCTTTTCCTCCTCTTCCATAAAAAAAGAGGCAGAATAAGTCAGTGTACTCATTCCCAGAACCATAGAATCAAGAAAACTGAATACACCTCTTATGATTGGAAAAGAACGCAGTTTTTTATTTCTGCATATTCCTTTGTATTCTTCGGTCTTTACAACGATCTCACCGTCCGTTTTACGGACAGCCACTGCATATTTGTCGGCGTTTCGCATCATTACGCCTTCTATGACCGCCTGACCGCCTATATTAGATGATTTCATAACCGCCGTTCCTCCAGTTTTTATGCGTTTCAGGCTTTTAACCCTGCATCATACTATGTAAAAAAGGTTGAGATTTTTCAACCTCAACCCCTCTTATTATCTTAAGCGCATACATCCCATCTCCACAGGATCTTCGTATACTCTTGTATCCATTACGCCTGTTATTTAATGCCGTATTTTTTATTGAATTTATCAATACGTCCGCGTGCTGCTGCTGCCTTCTGCTGACCTGTGTAGAATGAATGGCACTTGGAGCAGATTTCAACATGGATATCCTTCTTTGTGGAGCCTGTTACAAATGTGTTGCCGCAGTTGCATGTTACTGTTGCCTGATAATACTCTGGATGTATTCCTTCCTTCATGATTTTCACCTCTTTTTCTTATTTTGTGAACTGCTTACCTTCCCGGTCGATTTCCGGTCAATGCCGTTCCTGTACTTCCACGGCAAGATACCCCGGACTATCCCTGTAAGTCCCTACAGTTTGCTGCCTGTCAGACAGCGATTGCATTATATCATAAGCTTTTCTAAAAAGCAATGATTTTATATAAATTTCTGCTTTTTGACCGTTTGTACCAGTTCCTTGTTGTTTCTTGTATGTACAAACATATTCAGGATATTTTCGACGGCCTCTTCCGACTTCATTCCATTCAGTGCACGGCGCATAATATAGACCGCTTCCTGCTCTTCTCCGTCAAGCAGAAGATCTTCTCTTCTGGTACCGGACTTTGGAATATCGATTGCCGGAAAAACACGTTTCTCGGAAAGCTTGCGGTCCAGCACCAGTTCCATATTTCCGGTTCCCTTAAATTCTTCGTAGACTACGTCATCCATCTTGCTTCCCGTATCTACAAGTGCCGTTGCAAGGATCGTCAGGCTGCCGCCCTCTCTCATGTTTCTCGCTGCACCAAAAAAACGTTTCGGCATATGAAGTGCTGCCGGATCCAGACCTCCGGATAAGGTACGGCCGCTTGGCGGAACCGTCAGGTTGTATGCCCTTGCAAGACGGGTAATACTGTCAAGCAGGATCGTTACATCTTTTTTATGCTCTACCAGACGTTTCGCCCGCTCGATCACCATCTCCGAAACTCTTTTGTGATGTTCCGGAAGTTCATCAAATGTAGAATAAATGACTTCGACATTATCGCCGACGATCGCTTCTTTGATATCAGTCACCTCTTCCGGACGCTCATCGATCAGCAGAATGATCAGATGCATGTTCGGATCATTACTGAGAATAGACTTTGCCATCTCTTTGAGCAGCGTCGTCTTTCCTGCCTTCGGCGGTGATACGATCATACCTCTCTGTCCTTTCCCGATCGGTGAGATCAGATCCACAATGCGCATCGCCACATTTTTCGGGTCACGCTCCATACGCATACGCTGATTTGGAAAGATTGGTGTCATATCTTCAAAATTTCTTCGTTTTGCCGCCTCTGCCGGATGCATGCCATTTGTACTTTTCAGATACAGAAGAGCCGCAAACTTTTCCTGCTGGGTATTGGTCCTGACACGTGTATTTCCGCTGATGATATCACCGGTCTTCAGATTAAACCGGCGGATTTGCGATGGTGATACATAGATATCGTGATCACCCGGAAGATAATTATCGGAACGGATAAAACCAAAACCGTCCGGCATCACCTCCAGGATACCGGTCACTGTCTGACCGCTGTCAAGCTGTGAAAAATCAAGTCCCGGCTTTTCTGTTTTCCCTTCTGTAAACTTTTCTTCACTTTCCTGCTGTTCTGCCGACTCCTGAACTTTGTTTTGGTTTTGGTCCCTTTCATCTGCTTCAAGCATCCTGGCGATCACTTCACTCTTTTTCAATCCAGACAGATTTTTCAGTCCGCGTGATTTTGCGATCTCCTTTAATTGAACCGCTGAGAGCGATTCGTATTGTTCTTTCGTCATATTCTGTATTTCCTCCATCTCCGTCAGCAGAGTTCTCTTGGCATAATTCGATTTGCTTATTGTATCACACCTGTTTCAAAAAATCTACACCCAGTTTATGCGAAGCCGCCTGCATTTTACCGGCGAAGGGCTGCAGACATCCCTCCAAGCGCTCCGCCGCCGATGCAAAGACAGACCGTCGTGATCAGTGTATGCACCGGTATTGCGCCGGTTCGTTTCCGTATCATGCTGACTGCAAACAATATGCAAAAATAAAACAGTCCGCACAGCATCCCCCATAAATATTTCTTTTCTTTTGTCCCTCTGCCTGCAATACTTCCTCCAAAAAAGGTTGCTGTCGCATAAATCACGGTAATTCCAACTGACAGCTTCCCTTCATCCAACTGAAGCCGAAGCATCAGAACAGAAAGCAAAAGCACACTGATTCCTGTGACCAGCCATGCCAGAAGAACTGCCGCAAGCAGAGCCATGGGTCTTTTTTCAATTGCCATCTTCTCCATCCAACCCCTCCCTGCTCATACTATATGAATCTGCTTCTTTTTTTAGACCTACTGTTTCTCCTTCATTTCATCTCCTGCCATACGCAAAATATCCTGTATCTCTTCCAGCGGCATTTCCAGATAGGCTGAAAGCTCCTCCATGGATACCTTATGCCCGAGATCTTCTTCCAGATTGAGGATTGCTTCATTCAGGTGATTCACCCTGCCGGCGATTTCTTCATCCATATCTTTTGTGTCCTGTGACATCTCCATAGCTTCTTCCATCGCTTCCTGTATTTTGTTAAACAACGTTTTCTGATATTCTTCCAGATTCGCTTTTGGTTCCAGGTTTTCCAGTGCCAGAAGCAGTCCGACATTTCCCTCCTGTACCAGATCCTCCAGCGGCATTTCGGAAGCTGCATAGGTCATTGCCAGCTCATATACCGTCTGCAGATACTGTTTTGCAAGCGAACTCTTTGCAAGAAGATCTCCTGATGCTGCTTCCAGAAACAGTCGTTCCTCTTCCTGTCTGGAAATTTTTTCGATGCCGGCCAGTTCTTCCAGATACATTCCAAGGAAATCCGGACGTTCCGTCGGTACTTCCTCTTTTCCCTGCTCTTTTTCCTCCGTTTCTTTCCCGTTCTTCATCTGCATCTGTTCTGTTTTTTCTTTTTTCTGATATCCGTCTACCTTTATTTTCTGGCTGACCAGATATTCACAGACCAGCTCAAGCTGTTCTTCATTCAGAGCTCCCTTTGAAAAGAATTTTTTTACTTCTTCTCTGGTAAGATGATTTTCCTGTTTATCCGCCAGTTCCCGCAGTTCACTGAGCATTTCCCTGAAAACGATTTTATTCTGCATTCTGTTTCTCCTCCTGAAGTATTGAAATTGCTTTCTGAAGCTGGTTATCTTCTTCCACTGTGATCGTCACCTTATTTTTCAGGCTGTCATCTAATTCCACTGTTACATCCGGCTCAATTCCTTTCTGATGGATATCTGTTCCATTCGGCGTAAAGTATTTTGAGATCGTCAGTTTGACCGCCGTTCCGTCATCCATACCCACGATGCGCTGTACAATACCTTTTCCGAAGGTTTTCGTTCCGACCAGCGTTCCGATGCCATAGTCCTTGACGGCGCCGCTGAAAATCTCCGCCGCACTGGCACTGTAGCTGTTTACCAGCACTGCCATCGGTTTGGTAAAGGCATTTGCCCCGTCACACTTGTATTCTTCGCGGTTTCCATCCTTATCTTCTGTGTAGACGATCAGTCCTTCCGGTAAAATCTGCCGCAGCATTTCGCAGCAGGTATCCAGAAGTCCTCCGAGATTGTTTCGCAGATCAATGATCAGTTTTTCCATCCCCTGCCCTTCCAGGTCTGTCAGGGCATTCCGAAACTGTTCTGCTGTCACTTCGTCAAATTCGCTGATTGCAATATACCCTATATTGTCATCCATCATCTTATAAGCAACCGTCGGCACAGATACTTCCGAACGCTCCACATCAAATTCCAGATAGTCATTTTCTCCATCGCGCACGATCTGCATATGCACATGATCACCTTCTGCCGTTTTGATCAGACTGACTACATCTGTCAGATCTTTTCCGGTCACTTCCGTCCCATTGACCGTATAGAGAATATCTCCCGGCTGCAGACCTGCTTTCTGTGCCGGTGTCCCTTCAAAACAGGTCACTACTTTGATCACACCACTGTTCGGATCCTGAGAAAGTTTTGCTCCGATTCCCTGATAAGCCCCGGATGTCGATTCCCGCAGTTTTTTCAGCTCATCCCGCGTATAATAAGCTGCATAGGGATCACCCAGTCCGCCGATCATTCCTTTGTACAGACCTTCCTCGATCGCGTCTGTATCTACTTCATTCAGATAATTTTCATTGATGATCTGCTCTATTTTTTCTAATTTTTCATCCACTTTTTCCGTATCCAGATCCAGTCGTACATCTGCCGCATCTTCTGTTTTTGGCAACGTTTTGTTCTTTTTGGGGATGTTCTGTGAAATACCGGTTCCGGCACCTGCCACGACCGCAGATACGAGCATTCCGCATACAAATCCTTTTCCAAACCGTCCGTTTTTTTCCATATGATTGCTCCTTTTCACAAGAAAAGACCGGCTTCCTCCGGTCTCTTCTGTTTGCTTCTATTTTACGTACACTCACCTGCTATTATTATCAGTAATCCAATGTCTCCATATACTTCATATATTTTACGACCATCAGTGCAATTTTAAATGTGATCGCATCTTCAAAAATGCGAAGATCCAGACCGGTACTTTTCTGCAGCTTATCCAAACGGTATACCAGTGTATTCCGATGGATGTAAAGCTGTCTTGAAGTCTCAGATACATTCAGACTGTTTTCAAAGAACTTGTTGATCGTCACAAGTGTCTCTTCATCAAAATCATCCGGGGATTTGTTCTCGAAAATCTCCTTGATAAACATCTTGCACAGCGGGATTGGAAGCTGATAGATCAGCCGTCCAATTCCAAGGGAGCTATATGCAATAATATTCTTCTCTTCAAAGAAAATTCTGCCCACATCCATAGCCATACGTGCTTCCTTATAAGATCTCGATACTTCTTTGATCTCTTCTACGATCGTACCATATGCGATATGGGATACCTCCTGTTTTTCCGGCGGCAGTGCACTGAGCATCTGTTTTGCTGCCTTCTCCATCTCCGGATACCCCTCTTCGGATGCCAGTTCCTTCACAATAATGATACTCTTCTCGTCCACAGCCGTAATAAAATCACCGGATTTGCTTCCAATCAGCGTGCGCAGGCTTTCCATGGACAGATTATCCTTTTCCTGTCCGGTCTCGATCAGAAATACAACCCTCCTGGCATTTGCAGCAATGTGAAGTTTTTTCGCACGATTGTAAATATCAACAAGAAGCAGATTATCCAGCAGCAGATTCTTTATAAAATTATCTTTATCGAAACGTTCTTTGTATGCAACCAGAAGATTCTGTATCTGGAAAGCTGCCATCTTTCCGATCATATACACATCATCGCTGTTTCCCTTTGCTACCAGTACATACTCAACCTGCAACTCATCATATATTTTGAAGAACTGATGTCCCTGTACAACCTGACTGTCTGCCGGTGAATCTACAAACGGAACCACAGATGAACGATACTCTTCTGATTCCGGAAAAGTAGCAGCCAACACATTTCCTTCCAGATCGATCACGCAAAAATCAATCCTCGATATTTCTTTTAATCCTTCTATGGTTGACTGTAATATCTGATTTGATATCATGTCTGTCTCTCCCTTCCATACATTTTTCTTGCTGTTCCGCGCCGCCTAAAGACCTGTCTTTGGGAACAGTCTTACATCTTTCAAACAGATCAATTTACTCTCATCAATCTGACTCGACTATTATTGTAATATAAATCACCAAAAAAGAAAAGAGAAAATTACTTTTTTTATGCTTTTCGCTCGATTTATTCCCTTTCACAATTATTATGTACACAAAAAGTCCCGAAAAACCAGGCTTTCTGCGGAAAAATGTATGTAAGAAATTGGAAAACGGCGAACAAAAAGGCGTCCCGTTTTCACGGAACGCCTTTGTTCTTACAAGAAACAGTATACATATTTTCCAGAATTTGTCAAATACTTTTTTTAATTTTGTATGGATCCTTTTTTCTGTTTTAATGCAGACAACGTTCATATTTTATTCACTATACATTCAAAATTCTTTCACTCTGTACTCATTTCAAATTCATTTTTGAACTATATACTTCAAAATGCATCGGAAATAATGAAATATTTTTTCTGACAGCTATTATCTTTGATATTTTCTCAGTATTTTATTTTAATACTATTTGAATATACTTTTTTCATAATTGCCAGGCAGCCCTCTGTCTGGCATCCTCCCTTTTTACGGAACTTTTTCAAAAAGAATGCTCCCACTGATCACACTGTTCATAATGGGAGCATTTCGTATGTCATCTTTTGACATCAATGTTATCTATTTATACTTCAAATAACAGGTCACCATAAGATGGCATCGGCCATTCTTCTTTATCTACGATCATCTCCAGCTTATCCACCGGAACGCGCAGCTCTGCCATATCCTTAAATACAACCTGATGGTAGTATTCTGCCTGTTCTTTTCCGCTCTCCATGGCTGCCGCCTGATCTGCTGCTTCCTGCAGTTTTGCAAGGGCCAGCTTGGTCTGGGAAAGAAGTGCCGTTGTGTCTTTGAGCATATTCATCGGAACGGTAACGTCTGCTCCGGCTGTCTTGATCTCATTTACGGTACCGGCAAGATTTCTGGAGAAACGCATCACGGCCGGGATGATATGTTTGCTGGCGATATCGATCATCGCACGGGCCTCGATATTCAGTGCCTTGGAGTATCCTTCATACTGGATTTCTGCGCGGGAACGAAGTTCTGCCTCGGTAAACACTCCAAATCCTCCAAACAGTTGGATTGCTTTATCGGTCACAAGTGCCGGGATCGCATCTACCATCGAAGTAATGTTCGGCAGACCTCTTCGTTTTGCTTCCTCTACCCATTCTTCGGAATAGCCATTGCCATTGAATACGATTCTCTGATGATTTGTTGCATATTCTTTGATCAGATCATGGACAGCCAGATCAAAGTCTTCTGCCTTTTCCAGGCGCTCACATGCCTCTGCAAAGGCCTCTGCCACGATCGTGTTGATGACAACGTTGCATTCTGCCACAGAATCTCTGGAGCCTACCATACGGAATTCAAATTTATTTCCGGTAAATGCAAACGGTGATGTACGGTTACGGTCGGTTGCATCTTTCGCAAAATCCGGCAGAGTCTTAACACCGGTATGAAGTTTTCCGCCTTTTAAGCTGTGCGTTGCAGAACCGGTGCTGATCAGCTGCTCCAGCACATCCTCCAGCTGTTCACCAAGGAATACAGAAATAATGGCAGGCGGTGCTTCGTTTGCTCCCAGTCTGTGATCATTTCCGACATCAGCTGCAGATTCACGCAGAAGATCTGCATGACGGTCTACGGCACGCAGGATACAGGTCAGAATCAGCAGGAACTGAACATTTTCATGCGGTGTCCTGCCCGGATCAAGAAGATTAATACCGTCATCCGTGGTGATGGACCAGTTGTTGTGCTTACCGGAGCCATTGACTCCCGCAAATGGTTTTTCATGCAGAAGACACTGCAGTCCGTGGCGCTCTGCCACCTGTTTTAAAGTCTCCATGATGATCTGGTTATGGTCTGCTGCCACGTTGCATTCTGCATAGATCGGTGCCAGCTCGTGCTGTGCCGGTGCTACTTCGTTATGCTGCGTTTTTGCAGAAACACCCAGTTTCCAGAGTTCTTCGTTTACTTCTTTCATAAAACCGGCAATTCTCTGACGGATAACCCCAAAATAATGGTCATCCAGTTCCTGTCCTTTCGGAGGCATGGCACCAAAAAGCGTACGTCCGGTAAAGATCAGATCTTTTCTCTTTAAATATTTCTGCCGGTCCACGATAAAGTATTCCTGCTCTACGCCAACGGATGGTGTCACTTTTCTGGATGTCGTATTGCCGAACAGACGGATCAGCCGAAGTGTCTGTGTCTGCAATGCCTGCATGGAGCGAAGCAGCGGTGTCTTCTGATCCAGTGCTTCTCCTGTATAGGAACAAAATGCGGTCGGTATACACAAAATCGCACCAGCACTGTCCTCACGCACAAAGGCCGGTGAAGTACAGTCCCAGGCTGTATATCCGCGTGCCTCAAAGGTTGCTCTCAGCCCTCCTGACGGGAAAGAAGAAGCATCCGGTTCTCCTTTGATCAGCTCTTTTCCCGAAAACTCCATACTGACCGTTCCATCTGCATGAGGTGCCGTGATAAATGCATCATGTTTTTCAGCAGTAAATCCGGTAAGCGGCTGGAACCAGTGTGTATAATGCGTTGCACCTTTTTCCACTGCCCAGTCTTTCATAGCTCCAGCTACAACTTCTGCTGTGATCGGATCCAGCTCTTTTCCCTCATCAATGGTCTTATGCAGTTCTTTGTATACCTTTTTCGGCAGACGCTCCCGCATGATCTTGTCATTGAATACATTCGAACCAAAAAGCTCTACCACATTGATCTTCTCTTTGTTCTTGTCTTCCATCTCTTACAATCCTCCATCGTGACCTGCTGTTTTTCATATCCAAAAAGCTTTTCGTTTGCTTTTGTCTATCCTTCCAAATCATACCTTATTTTTCGCTGTTTTGCAACTAACTTATCAGAGCCTTGCAAACATCTGTACCGAAACGCAGAGAAGGAACAGAAACCTTTTGACGGTTTCTGTTCCTTCCGTTACTTTTTGGGATGGAATAACAGAGTGGGGAAACCACTGTATCTTATGATGCCGACTTTATACCTCAAACAGCAGATCAGAGTAGGATGGCATCGGCCACACTTTCTTATCTACCAGCACTTCCAGTTTATCAACCGGTGCACGAAGAGCTGCCATAGCCGGGACAACGGTCTCATGGAAGTATTTTGCTTCTGCCTGCATATCGCCTGCTTCGGCTGCTTTGTCGGTCACATCTTCCAGTGTTACCAGAGCTGCTTTTGCCTCTTCCAGCAGTTTGCTTACATCGTTCAGCAGATCTGTCTGTACGGCTGCCGGTGCACCTGCACCTTTGACCGCCAGAATGGTATCTGCCAGAGATTTGGTATAACCGATGACTGCCGGCAGGATCTGTTTGGAAGCCATGTCGATCATCGTCTTTGCTTCTATATTAATAGCCTTTGCATAGTTCTCATATTTGATCTCTACACGGGACTCAAGCTCTGCTTTTGAGAATACTTTATATTTACCGAACAGATCTACTGCCTTATCGGTTGCCAGGCATGGGATTGCGTCTACCATGGATTTGATGTTCGGCAGACCTCTTCTTTCTGCTTCCGCTACCCATTCATCGGAATAACCGTTTCCGTTGAATACGATTCTCTGATGATCCGTTGCATATTCTTTGATCAGGTCATGTACAGCCAGTTCAAAGTCATCCGCTTTCTCAAGTAGATCGCATGCCTGTGCAAATGCATCTGCTACGATCGTATTCAGTACCACGTTTGGTCCGGCAATGGAATCACGGGAACCTACCATACGGAACTCAAATTTGTTTCCGGTAAATGCAAACGGTGATGTACGGTTACGGTCTGTTGCATCTTTTGCAAAATCCGGAAGTCTCTTAACACCGGTATGCAGGACACCGCCTGCTTTACTGTGTGTGGCAGTTCCTGTGCTGATCAGCTGCTCCAGTACGTCCTCCAGCTGTTCTCCAAGGAATACAGAAATGATGGCTGGCGGTGCCTCGTTTGCTCCCAGTCTGTGATCATTTCCAGGATCGGCTGCGGATTCACGAAGCAGATCTGCATGCTCATCGACTGCTTTTAAGATACAGGTCAGCACCATAAGGAACTGTACATTCTCGTGCGGTGTTTTGCCCGGATCTAACAGGTTGATGCCATCATCGGTTGTGATGGACCAGTTGTTATGTTTACCGGAACCATTCACACCGTCAAATGGTTTTTCATGAAGCAGACACTGCATACCATGCTGGCATGCTACTTTTTTCAGTGTTTTCATAACCAGTTGGTTATGGTCAACTGCAATGTTTGCTTCTGCATAGATCGGTGCCAGCTCGTGCTGTGCCGGTGCTACTTCGTTATGCTGTGTTTTTGCGGAGATACCAAGTTTCCAGAGTTCTTCGTTGACATCTTTCATATAAGAAGCGATACGCTGACGGATGGTTCCGAAATAATGGTCATCCAGTTCCTGTCCTTTCGGAGGCATTGCCCCGAACAGGGTACGTCCGGTAAAGATCAGATCTTCTCTCTGCAGATATTTCTGTTTGTCAACCAGGAAGTATTCCTGCTCCGGTCCAACGGACGGTGTTACTTTTTTGGAGGTTGTATTTCCAAACAGTCTCAGAAGTCTCAGTGCCTGCTCGTTGATTGCTTCCATGGAACGCAGCAGCGGTGTTTTCTGATCCAGTGCCTCACCTGTGTAAGAGCAGAATGCGGTCGGAATACAGAGGATCGCTCCTGCTGCATCTTCACGTACATAAGCCGGTGAAGTACAATCCCATGCTGTATATCCTCTGGCTTCAAACGTAGCGCGAAGACCTCCTGACGGGAAGGAAGAAGCATCCGGTTCTCCTTTGATCAGTTCTTTTCCGGAGAACTCCATCAGTACGGTACCGTCCTGTCTCGGTGCTGTAATAAATGCATCGTGTTTTTCTGCTGTTACACCGGTAAGAGGCTGGAAAATATGTGTATAATGTGTTGCACCTTTTTCTACTGCCCAATTCTTCATAGCCTCAGCTACCACATCTGCTACCATTGGATCCAGCTCTTTGCCCTCGTCAATGGTTTTTCTGAGTGCTTTGTAAACCTTCTTTGGCAGACGTTCCTGCATTACTTTGTCATTGAATACATTTTCACCAAAAATCTTTGCAACATTCATCTTTTCAGTCATGTGTTCTCCTCATCCTTTCTGTGATAAGCTTAAGGTAAATTAAATTCAAGTCGAACGCACGTAAGACTTGGCACGCGATTCTGGTCAGCTTTGCTGACATTTACCCAACAGAATCACTGTGCATTCTCGCGGAGCGTTTATCTTAGTCGGAGATTGCACTCCCACTAAGACAAATTTGTTACTCGCCACTTCATAGAAGTGGGAGTCTTCTCCGACTAAGATAAAATCAAAAAGACGCTCCATCCCTCTCGGGACAGAACGTCTTTGTTCTCTCACTTATCATTCTTAAATTTGCTTTTACCATACTCCACATTTTTCTGAAATGCAAGTATAATTTAAATTTTCCACAAAATTTATAAAATTTCAGTGAAATAATTCTCAGGCTTTGTCGATAGAGCCGAAAATTTCCATTTTTTCTTTTACAGTAGCTTTGATTGCTTCGAATCCAGGAGCAAGAAGTTTACGTGGGTCAAATCCTTTTCCTTCCAGATCTTTGCCTTCTTCGATGTATTTACGGGTAGCTGCTGCAAATGCCAGCTGGCACTCTGTATTTACATTGATCTTAGCAACACCGAGACTGATTGCCTTTTTAATCATATCATCCGGAATACCTGTACCACCGTGAAGAACGAGCGGGAGTTTTCCAGTTAACTGCTGAACTGCATCAAGAGTCTCAAAGCTGAGTCCCTGCCAGTTTGCAGGATATTTTCCGTGGATGTTTCCGATTCCTGCTGCAAGCATATCTACACCAAGATCAGCAACTCTCTTGCACTCGTCAGGATCAGCGCACTCGCCCATTCCAACAACTCCGTCTTCCTCGCCACCGATTGAACCAACTTCAGCCTCGATAGACATGCCCATTGCATGAGCAACTGCTACTAACTCTTTTGTCTTTGCAACGTTCTCATCGATTGGATAATGAGATCCGTCGAACATGATTGATGTGAATCCGGCCTTGATGCACTTGTAGCATCCTTCGTATGTGCCGTGATCAAGGTGAAGTGCTACAGGTACTGTGATACCGAGCTCGTCATGCATAGCCTTAACCATTGCTGCTACTGTACCGAAGCCTGTCATGTACTTTCCGGCACCCTCAGATACACCAAGGATTACAGGGCTCTTAAGCTCCTCTGCTGTTAAAAGTACTGATTTTGTCCACTCAAGGTTGTTGATGTTGAACTGACCTACTGCGTAATGTCCTTCTTTTGCTTTCTTAAGCATTTCTGTTGCAGATACTAACATATTTTTTCCTCCTGTTAATTAAAAGCTAATGTTATTATATTACATAACCTTATAAAAATAAAGTTAAATTTTTAACACAATCAGACAAAAAATTGTGTACTATTACTATTTTATGTCCGATTTTGTATTTATCAGCACATAATGGTAATCTGTTTGTTCAGATTAGTGATGGTCAGATCCGTGTGGCTGCCGCCAAACTCTCCGTCGAGTGTCCACGGTACCTCCTCCTCACTCTCCACATGCAGCTCACTGGTCTTGAAGGAGTAGATGAGCTCATTGTCATTTTCACGTTTTGCCAGTCCCGCAAGTATCTTGTTGAGCTCGATTGGGTTCTTTGGATTCTTGATGAGTGTCACCTCAAAAAGGCCATCGTCAAGCAGCACGTCAGGACCTGATATGCCCTTGAAGCCTCCTACCGAAAGAGAGTTAGTCACCATTCCATATATAAACTCATCCTCTATTATCTCACCGTCATGGCTCACCTTCATCCTGTACGAGGTGATATCCATCAGGTGCTTTGCACCCTCTAAAATATATGCGGCGTGTCCCAGTATATTTTTCATCTGCTGCGAGGTCTGGTAGGATACCTCTGTAAAAAGGCCAAAGGCTGCAACATATACGAAGGTATCTCCGTTGAAGCCTCCCACATCACACGGGAATGGAGTACCGTTTACGGCAACTCTTGCGGCCTCCTCCATATTTTTTGGTATGCCGAGAGAGTTTGCAAAGTCATTGGTGCTGCCCGCAGGGATGTATCCTATCGGTACATTTACCTCGCTTTGCTCCATGCCGGTCACTACCTCGTCGAGTGTGCCGTCTCCGCCGCTGCACACTACAAGGGCATACTTCTTAGCATTTTTCCTGACCTTTTTTATGGCATCTCCCTGACACTGTGTAGGATAAATGGTGATTTTGTATCCGGCCTTTGTCATGATGTCCACGATATTTACCAGGTGCTCCTTTATGAGTCCCTTGCCTGATTTGGGATTAAATACAAATAAAAGCTTTTTCTTCATCTATCTCAGTTCCTCCGCAATCGCCGATAATTTTCTAAGCCTGTGGTTGACTCCCGATTTACCCATTGGCGGATCCAGATATCCTCCGAGCTCCTTTAGCGGTGCATCCGGATATTCAAGCCGAAGCAGCGCCATCTCCCGAAGCTGCGCCGGTAAATCATCGAGTCCTCTCATTTTCTGTATCAGTCTGATATCCTCTATCTGCTTTACTGCCGCATTCACAGTCTTGCTGATGTTTGCGGTTTCGCAGTTTACTTTACGGTTTACACTGTTGCGCATTTCCTTTAATATGCGCACATTTTCCAGCTTCATGAGTGACACATATGCCTCCATGATGTTGAGACTGTCCACGATGTGGGCGCCCTCCTTTATGTACACTACATAGTGCCCCTTGCGCTCTACTATCTTGGCATCCGTATCAAAGCCGCACAAGAGCTCCTGAAGCTGCTTTGCCTGCTCTTTCGTATGACACACTATCTCAAAATGGTACGCTTTGTTGGGGTCGCTTATCGAGCCTGCTGCCATGAAAGCTCCCCTGATAAAGGCTCTCTTGCAGCATGTCTGCATAAGAAGCAGTCCGTCTGCAGTCTGTCTGTTGACAGGCTGTGCCGTGATTTTAAGCGCTGCAAGTATTTTTCCGGTATCCTGCTCATCCAGCGCCTTTGTGGTATCTGTGCCAAAGGCACGCTTCATAAGTGTGGCATATTTATTTAAAAGCAGCAGGTTTTCGGTGTCGAGCTCAAGTCCCTTTGTTTTTTCATTGATACGGCCCGAAAGTTCTATGATGCCTGCAAGCTCAGCGAGCTGACAGTGCATGCTCTTT
>OGGG01001563.1_pt1 | contig 17675 bp, 20 predicted proteins | sample 1571201 | NCBI WGS metagenome assembly OGGG01 (sample SAMEA2581946, study PRJEB24529) | metagenome | biome: Human gut stool | place: China | collected 2011 | reverse complement strand
GGGCGTGGATTGAAATACGATGTCCCCGAGACGGCCCGCTGGATCATCAGTCGCCCCCCTCGCGGGGGGCGTGGATTGAAATACTCCGGGTATTGACAACATCATCCGAAAGGAGAGTCGCCCCCCTCGCGGGGGGCGTGGATTGAAATAGGCTTTCCGCCGCATTTTTATTGGATGCCGTAGTCGCCCCCCTCGCGGGGGGCGTGGATTGAAATCCGATTAGCGACTACCAGCTGCCCAGTGCGTTGGGTCGCCCCCCTCGCGGGGGGCGTGGATTGAAATACCCGACAAACAATAAATAAGGAGGTATAATTAGTCGCCCCCCTCGCGGGGGGCGTGGATTGAAATGTCTCGCAGTCCACCATAGTGGCGTCGCTGTCCGAGTCGCCCCCCTCGCGGGGGGCGTGGATTGAAATACTATTTGTCGCAAACCCCCATGTCCCCAAAGCGTCGCCCCCCTCGCGGGGGGCGTGGATTGAAATAGTAAATCGGTATTTAATTTTACTCATGAAGCCCGGTCGCCCCCCTCGCGGGGGGCGTGGATTGAAATACCAGCCGTGCTGCCAGCAGAAGTAGAACGGTAGTCGCCCCCCTCGCGGGGGGCGTGGATTGAAATTGTACAGTAAAGCGACATACAAGGCAGAAAAAGGCGGTCGCCCCCCTCGCGGGGGGCGTGGATTGAAATCAGACGGGAAGGTCGTCAATGCTAATTTTGGGCGTCGCCCCCCTCGCGGGGGGCGTGGATTGAAATTCCCGTGCTGTTGCTCAATTACACAATGGAGCAGGTCGCCCCCCTCGCGGGGGGCGTGGATTGAAATCGCAATGTTATGTCACAGCGGTATGGAAAATGCGAAGTCGCCCCCCTCGCGGGGGGCGTGGATTGAAATGGATGTTTCATCGTCATATCCCTCGGATGCATCCTGTCGCCCCCCTCGCGGGGGGCGTGGATTGAAATATCACGCCGGGCGGCTCTCCCGCATCGGCTACGCCGTCGCCCCCCTCGCGGGGGGCGTGGATTGAAATGCCAGAACCGGGCAGATAATCCGTTGTACCACTGGTCGCCCCCCTCGCGGGGGGCGTGGATTGAAATAATACCTCACTCCGATGTAGTCCAATACCCTGACGTCGCCCCCCTCGCGGGGGGCGTGGATTGAAATACACTAATGCCTTTAATGGCAGTGTCACAGGAAGTCGCCCCCCTCGCGGGGGGCGTGGATTGAAATTTCCCCAAGGGGACCAACTTTAACCAGATCACAGTCGCCCCCCTCGCGGGGGGCGTGGATTGAAATCATCGTGGATCAAGTGAGCGTGGCCGATCTCTCCGTCGCCCCCCTCGCGGGGGGCGTGGATTGAAATGCACTTAAATTGGAAATGTCTGCGTCTATCAAAGTCGCCCCCCTCGCGGGGGGCGTGGATTGAAATCGGTAGTAACTAAGGACATTGACATTCCAAAGGTGTCGCCCCCCTCGCGGGGGGCGTGGATTGAAATCCGGTTGACAGCGACAGGGGCACCACAAAAGGGGCGTCGCCCCCCTCGCGGGGGGCGTGGATTGAAATTCCCGGCAGACCATCTACAACGAGATACGCCGGGGTCGCCCCCCTCGCGGGGGGCGTGGATTGAAATATCCGGGAGGCCCGGCCCGTTGACATAGCTGTCCCGTCGCCCCCCTCGCGGGGGGCGTGGATTGAAATTCTTATTTGGCGGAATTGACATCAGTAGATATGGTCGCCCCCCTCGCGGGGGGCGTGGATTGAAATGCTGGATTACATCGAGGAAAAGTCCGATGAGTGGTCGCCCCCCTCGCGGGGGGCGTGGATTGAAATAACAGCCAATCCAAGTTGAGATCGTGGAAATTTGTCGCCCCCCTCGCGGGGGGCGTGGATTGAAATGACATCGAGACCAGCCACCACCCAGAGTGCGAGGAGTCGCCCCCCTCGCGGGGGGCGTGGATTGAAATCCGGCGGATCCTGAAATGCACGATGGCCGACAAGGTCGCCCCCCTCGCGGGGGGCGTGGATTGAAATCACAGGAATCCCGCTGTTAAGGATCGCCGTAACGTCGCCCCCCTCGCGGGGGGCGTGGATTGAAATCCAAGGTCGTTGGCATTGGCAAGGCATAAAAGCTGTCGCCCCCCTCGCGGGGGGCGTGGATTGAAATAACAGGCCGGACAGGATGTCCACCACAATAAAGACGTCGCCCCCCTCGCGGGGGGCGTGGATTGAAATATCTGATGGCGGGCCGGAGCGTACAGGAAAGCCCGGTCGCCCCCCTCGCGGGGGGCGTGGATTGAAATATATTGGTATGACCTATGCCTATCTTAGAGATTGGGTCGCCCCCCTTGCGGGGGGCGTGGATTGAAATATGTAGCTAAGATCGATGGCAATGTTCAATCTAGTCGCCCCCCTCGCGGGGGGCGTGGATTGAAATATTACCAACAGCCGCATTTCAGTACTGCCCAAAGCCGGTCGCCCCCCTCGCGGGGGGCGTGGATTGAAATCTTTGCGGTCAAATCCTTGGTGCATTCGACAACGTCGCCCCCCTCGCGGGGGGCGTGGATTGAAATCGACACTATCCAGTTAAACGGGATAGTAGCGGTGTGTCGCCCCCCTCGCGGGGGGCGTGGATTGAAATAAAGTAAGCACGCACGGCCTTTTCCTTTGCCGCGTCGCCCCCCTCGCGGGGGGCGTGGATTGAAATCACAAACTTTGCATCGTCGAGGTCGTCCATACCGTCGCCCCCCTCGCGGGGGGCGTGGATTGAAATTATAAGCTGTGTGTCGAGGGTTCGTTGTCTAATGGTCGCCCCCCTCGCGGGGGGCGTGGATTGAAATGGATTTTTGCTTATATTTCCGAAACACGCTGTAGTCGCCCCCCTCGCGGGGGGCGTGGATTGAAATAATATGGTAGTACTGATAAGTATGCTATTTCTGGGTCGCCCCCCTCGCGGGGGGCGTGGATTGAAATACAGAACGAGAGCTCCAACGAGGCCTACTACATCGTCGCCCCCCTCGCGGGGGGCGTGGATTGAAATCCCCAAATAAGGGAGTTCATCGGGGACGATATTGTCGCCCCCCTCGCAGGGGGCGTGGATTGAAATCTTTTTTTCGTGCTTTGCCACTGATCCGGTGAGCGTCGCCCCCCTCGCGGGGGGGCGTGGATTGAAATCGCCCAGAAAGCACAGCAGGTCACAGAGTACAACGTCGCCCCCCTCGCGGGGGGCGTGGATTGAAATAATTCCTGGTGGAGTATTTTCCGGATGCCCAAGACGTCGCCCCCCTCGCGGGGGGCGTGGATTGAAATCCACGATCCGCATTATTTTCATCCACGATTTTGAGTCGCCCCCCTCGCGGGGGGCGTGGATTGAAATGACAAGCATGGAGGCATTACTGCTTTTAAGTCTGGTCGCCCCCCTCGCGGGGGGCGTGGATTGAAATCAGCTCTGGGTGTTGGCCACGCCGACGGCCTCCGTCGCCCCCCTTGCGGGGGGCGTGGATTGAAATTATCCGTACCGTCCCCCCCACCCGGTACCGGATGTCGCCCCCCTCGCGGGGGGCGTGGATTGAAATGCTGCGGGTCAATGGGAAATGGGGGTGTAAGGAGGTCGCCCCCCTTGCGGGGGGCGTGGATTGAAATTACCGATGATGGTTTTGATCTTGTGGAAAGCTTTATGTCGCCCCCCTCGCGGGGGGCGTGGATTGAAATACCAGCGAAGAGGCGGAGAAAGCATTGGAGGCGAGTCGCCCCCCTCGCGGGGGGCGTGGATTGAAATCTAAGTCTTGTATTTTTATCGGGGAGGGAAAAAGGTCGCCCCCCTCGCAGGGGGCGTGGATTGAAATATAGGGGATACTCAGCGCCACATTGGACAGGACCGTCGCCCCCCTCGCGGGGGGCGTGGATTGAAATACTTTGGGTGCAGGGAAGGGACATTTCCGGGTCTGGTCGCCCCCCTCGCAGGGGGCGTGGATTGAAATATAATCAGACATACTTACTTTCCACCTTTCAAAAGTCGCCCCCCTCGCGGGGGGCGTGGATTGAAATAATGCTTTCGTCGGCGGCCGCCCCATTGTCGGGCAGTCGCCCCCCTCGCGGGGGGGCGTGGATTGAAATCAAAAATATGTCCAAGCCGCCTTTCGTGAACATCACATGTCGCCCCCCTCGCGGGGGGCGTGGATTGAAATCGCAGATGCTCCCGGATACCCACGCCGGCCAGAAGTCGCCCCCCTCGCGGGGGGCGTGGATTGAAATGGTGCTGTCCATCTCAAATGGCATGCTGTTCTCCTTTCTCGTTCATCGTATCGTTTCTTTTCCCGTTATACATCTCGCGGAGCAAAAATCGCCCCATTATACCGCTTCATTCTACGCAGCGGGCTTGTCCTCCACGGCGCGCTCCTGAAGCATCAGGAACATCGCCGTCGCTCCGCCTCCTCCAGCTTGCGCATGATCTTCTGGCGCATCGCCTCCTCCGGATCCTCCGGCGGGGGATTCTCAATCTCCGCCGCGTCATACCTTGAAGCCGCCTCGCAGGTCACCGCAGGGTTTCTCTTTACAGCGGTGCCGCGGATAGCCTGAATATCGGAATAGAGCAGGGTCTTCTTCATGACCAGCGCCTCTGTAATCTCTTTCAGAAATGCCTCGTTTTGAGCAAGAAGCGCCTTTGCCCTGCCGTAGTACCGCTCCAGCTCCGCCTGTACCGCCGCCTCGCTGCGGGCATTCAGGCTTTCGGACATATTGCTGGAGGAATCGCTTTCGACATTCAGCAGGGAGAATCCCAGCGTACCCTCCTTGGCTGCCGCCTCGCGGATACAGTTGACCGCACGGGCGATATCGTCGCTGCATCCCTCCGCGACCTGCCCCGCATACCGCATCTCCACGGCGGCCTTGCCGCCCAGGGCGATGATGGCGCTTTGTGAACCGGAGATGTATTTGCAGCAGTGGATAAAGCCGCCGCACCGGTTTTCGTCGGAGGGAAGCAGGGAGACAAAGCCGACGCTGCCGGGGCACAGCGCTTCGCATACCGCCAGATGCCCCGCCTCGTGAAGTGCCACCTTTTCGATAACTTCATCCGAAACGCGAGGCATATCCTCTTGTGCGCCATATTGCTGCTTCAGCACCACACTCACCATGTCCTCCATGTCGATGCCGGTCTTGCGGGCAAAGGCCGCACGAACCGCCGCTTCATTCAAAATAGTCTCCAGCTCGGCGCAGGAATTATAGCACATCATCCTCGTCAGGTCTTCCATGTTGACACTGTCCGAAACCCGTTTCGTTTTCAGATAGTGGGTGATGATCTCCTCCGCATCGGACGCCGTGGGCGCTCGAAGTCCGATTTTTCGGTCAAACCGTCCGGAACGGCGCAGGGAGCTCGGCAGCTTGCGGATATCGTTTGCCGTGGCGATCACAAACACACCGGCGTCCTTCACATCGTCGATCCCCGCTTGCACAGCGGCATATTCCGGTGCGTCGCAGTGGGTATTATCCTCGTTGGCAAATTTGTCCATGTCGTCCAAAAGGACAATGGACGGTGCTTTTGTCTTCGCACTGGCAAAGGCCTGTGTAATTCCATCGATAAAGGCGTCGCCGCCCTTGTCGCGGCGTACCGTGATGGTGTGCAACCCGCTCTCCTCCACAAAGCACCTCGCCAAAAGTGTCTTTCCCAAGCCCGGGTCGCCATACAGCAGCAGTCCATGGGGCAGGCGGGCGCCCATCTCCTCATAGATCTCCCGGTTGCGGAGCATATCGCACAGCTGCAGCAGCTCGCGCTTGGTGGCCTTGTATCCGATGACCTTGTCAAATGCATTCATGGTAAAATCTCCTTTTCGAATTTTACCGCCAGTATAGCACCCATATAATTAAGACCTAATTTATATAAGCATATATAGGCCAAAAGGCGGTTTTCTGCAAAATTTCGTATAGATGCACAATCCAGCACATCTGCAATCGACATATTTGCGGCGTTACGCCCATGAAATGCGGCGGTTTTTGCTGCCTGCACACAAAAAAATGGGCGGTGGAGGCTGATTTCTACCCTCAAACCGCCGAAAATAATATAAATATTTAGGTCTTATTAAAAAAGGTGCTACACTGACCGCAAATCACATTGCAGGAGGAAATGACCATGGATGTTACTTTTTCACCCGCCCTCCGTGTGTATGCGGAGCTGTGGGAGATCGCCGGACGGCGACGGGAGGCGGACGCACAGTTCGCACAGGCATTGGCACATATCCGCAGCGGCACGCCCGACGCTATGGCAAAGGCATTCGATCTATTCAAGCGCTCAGGAGCCCACAACTTTACCGAGGCGCAGTTCGCCGCCGGATGGTGCTGTGAGCACGGCTGCGGTACAAAGCGCAACTACCCGCAGGCTATTCGCTGGTATAAGCGGGCGGAGAACAACGTGACTTCCGATGTAATGAGCGCTTTTGACCCTGTGGGTGAGGCGGAGAATGCCCGGCTTCGGCTGTACTTCGAGTGCGAGTCCTACGCGGCGGCGGTGGATGCGCTGCTGGACGCACAGGAGCGGGAGGATAGCTTTATGGCTGACTACGAGGCGGCGGTGGGCGGCGACGCCATCGGGATGCTGCATCTGGGGCATCGATACTATTACGGGCAGGATGTGGCGTGTGACCAGGCAGAGGGCATCCGCTGGTATCACCGGGCCGCCGAGGCTGGCAGCGATGCCGCCATGTCGCAGCTGGCGGGGATCTACGAGGCGGACAAGCATTACAAGGAGGCTGCAAGATGGTATCGCCGCTACGCGGCGGAGCGCATCCGCTGGCGCAATCAGCGGCTGAATTGGTGAAAAAAGTTCCAAGAAATTGGTGAACTTGCGTTTTTCGACAACGGCTATTATAATAGGCGTACAGGCAATGGCACGCAAAATAATATGATGAGAAGGAGAATGAACGATGGAAAACTTGATTAACCAGTTGACAAGTACACACGACAAGGATGCACAGGTGAAGCTTCTGCAGGAAATCGGTAAAAAACTGTTGACGGAGTATGTCATCAAAATCGGTGATATCACAATCAAGCCGCTATGGGTCGAAGCGTACTATTCTGACACGAACACCGGATTTGTTGACGAAGCTGTTCACGGTAACGAATGTCAGAAGAATCAGTACGGTGCTCTCTATTTTCACCATAAAACGGATGACCTGCGCAGCGGTGTAGATATTTGCCTGTCGTGCGGCAATTACTATCTTTCCTATCTGTTGAAATACACACTGGTCAACGGTGTCTTCAAATCGCAGGCACAGCTGAGCAGTATGATCCCGCACGAATTACGGGAAGATGCCAAGAGCGTTCTTGTAAAGGAGCAAAATCCCGCAGAGGTGATGGTTTGCACAAAACGCATCGGCATCGCGTCCAGCGCGTACAAGGATGAGGATCTGGCTATTGTGAGGGATATCAATCAGCGTTTTGCGACAGAGTCCGGGGAGAAGAAATCCCTGCCGCAAAAAACAGAACTATTGAAGGCATATATTGATGCCGTTTATTCGGATGACCAAATCAACACAGAGGAGCAAAAAGCAGCTATCAGCCGTAAATTAGTCGGCGAGTATTGGAAAGGTTTGTTTGAATGATCTACCTCTCCGCACTCCTCCCCACGCTTTATCCAACCGACGCAGAGACGCTGTTCACGGCGCTGGCGGCGCACGATGTCCCCTATGCGCTGCTGGAGGGCACACGGGACGTTTGGGTGCGGGACTTCATGCCGGTGCGGACAGGCTCCGGAAAGCTGGTATCCTTCCGCTATGAGCCGTGCTATCTGAAAAACGATCCTGTTCTGAGGACCGATTTTCGTAAGGATCTTGCTCCGCAGCTCGGTCTGCCGGTTACATACAGCAATATCAACCTTGATGGCGGGAACGTGGTGTTCTCACCATCTGGGGCGTGCGTCCTGATCAGCGACCGCGTCTTTTCCGAAAACCCGGAGTATCCGTCTGCCGCGCTGGTGCGTGAGCTGTCGGAGCTGCTGGAGGCGGAGGTTTTGATCATTCCCTCTCTGAAAAGCGACATGACCGGCCACGCCGACGGCATGGCGCGATTTCTCGACGACCGCACCGTGCTGTGCAATCGGCCGCTGTCATCCTGCGGCTTTGAGCAGCAGGTGAAGCGAGCGGTGCAGGACTGCGGCTTGGATGCGGTAGACTTCCCCTTTGTCCCGACCGGTAGGGTCAGCGCCGTCGGCTGCTACCTGAACTATATGGAGACGAAACGGGTGGTTTTCCTGCCGGTGTTTGGCATTGAGCAGGATGCCGAGGCTGAGACTTCCGCACGGCAGCTTTTCAGCAAAGAGATCGTGCCCGTCAACATCCGGGAAATCGCCCGACAGGGCGGCTGTCTGAACTGCATCAGCTGGGAGGAACCTCATGCATAATGAACAGGATTTGAAGAACACGCCGGAATACCGCTCCGGTATGTTCCGTATCGTCACCTGCCCCGTCTGCGGCCATCTCACGCTGGATATGTACTGGATCTGTGAGCATTGCGGCTGGGAGTATGACATCGAGCTGCAGACGGAGGATGAGGAGTCTCCCTGCAACGGCATGTCCCTGCGGGCATACCGCGAACTATACAAAACTGGAGGTATATCTATGAACGTGACCATCTGTTCCCGCAAAGCCGCCGAAGAACTGCTGCGTACCGACACGCTCTCCCGCACGGCGGTGATCTCCTTCTGCGACCCGCCCTCCGTCGGCAAGCCTGCCCCGACGCCCCCGCTGGACTACGCCGGCAAAGCAGCGCGGGTGTTCACCGTGGTCGTTCACGATCTGGATCTGACGGCTCTGCCGGATGTGGGGCTGGACTACGACACCTACATGCCGGAGGCGGACGCACTGGCGGCGTTTATCTGTCAGGCAAGGGCGGACGGGCTGGATATCCTTTGCCAGTGCGAGTACGGGCAGAGTCGCAGCGCCGCCTGCGCCGCCGCGATTTTGGAGTATTTCGACTGCACCGGTATCTCCGTCTTTGCCGACTACCGCTATTACCCCAACCAAGTGGTGTATCACAAGGTCATGGACGCACTGACCCGGTACGGGCAGGAGGCGCAGCCATCCGCTTGACTTTCCCGTCAAATCGCTTTACCATATAAGCACAACCGAAGATCAGCCCCGCGCAGTAGTGTACAGCTTAAAGTTTCGTACTTTGAGGAGGGTGGCGAGTCGCCGCTCTGTTTACCAAGAGGACGCACGCTTCGCAAGCGAAGCGACCGCCTGATACCGCTCCATCGAATCGCGAATCACGCCGTGATTAGAAATTCGACTCCGCTTATATCAGGTCACTTTGTACTGCACGGGGCTGATTTTATGTTAGGGGGGTCTCTATGAAAATCGAGAAGGATACGGTCACATTTGAAGCGCCGGACGCAGACTTCGTGACCAAATTCGGTATGCAGGCCGCGGCGGATATGGTGCTGGATTTTCACTGCTTTCACCCGCAGCTGCCGTTCCTGTACGACGCCCGGCAGCTGGCGGCGTTTCTCTCTACCAGCAGGCAGAAGCTCCTTTACTATGCACGGCACACGGCGGCAGCATATCACCCCGTCACCATCCCCAAGCGTAACGGCGATGTGCGCATACTGTCCGTGCCGGACGACACGCTGCGTCGCTGGCAGCGGAAGATCTGCTGGGAGCTCCTCGCCTATCTGCCTGTCGCACCGCAGGCCACCGCCTATCGGAAGGGCGGCACTCTCAGCGGCAACGCCGCGCCCCATGTGGGCAAGCGGTATCTCCTGAAGCTGGATATCTCCGACTTTTTCGGCAGCATTTGCTTTGAGCAGGTCCACTCCACCGCCTTTCACACCCGGTACTTCTCCCGGCAGGTGGGTTTTCTGCTGACCTCTCTTTGCTGCAAAGACGGTGTCTTGCCGCAGGGCGCGCCCACCTCTCCCGCGCTTTCCAATCTGGTCATGCGGAATTTTGATACGAACATGGCACGCTGGTGCCAGCGGCGCGCCATCGTATACACGCGGTACTGTGATGACCTGACCTTTTCCGCCGATCGTCCGCTGTTCGCCGTCTATTCGAAGGCGAAAAATATGCTGGCGGAGATGGGCTTTGACCTGAATGAGGCCAAGACCCATTTTATCACCAACGCCGGACGGCAGAGCGTGACCGGTCTGACCGTCAATGAGAAGGTATCCGTGCCGGCCGGCTATAAGCGATCACTTCGACAAGAGGTCTATTACGCCCTGCGCTTTGGTCTGGCGGACAGTATCCTGCGGGGCGGCCACGCAGCGCTTCGCACAGACGGCGTTCCTGATACGGAGCGCTACCGGCAGCAGCTATTGGGACGAGTCCAGTATGTGCTGCAGATCGAGCCGGAAAACCGCTGGTTCCGCGAGGCAAAACAAAAGCTGCTGTCCTGCGATGACCTCCCGAAGGTCTGACGCCTATTCTTTAATTACAGCGTGGTCATTTCTGCGCCGTTGCAACCGGATCACCTACATCCTGCGGTTGGTTACGAACGCCAAACAACGTGTAAATTATAGGTTGATTTTTACCTATATACGGGTATAATAAGCATAGGAGGTGTTCACCATGACCATTGATACAAAGACGATCGTTTCGGTCACCGAAGCGAATCAGAACTTCTCGCGGGTAACGCGCATTGCCGAGAAGAACGGGCAGGCGGTGATTTTCAAGAACAATAAGCCCAAATATATGCTGGTGGATCTGGATGTGTCCCCTATGATCGATATGACCGATGATGAGAAGATCGACGTTGTGGCGGCGCGCATCCTGAAAAAGTACAAGCCCGCATTTATGGAGCTTGCGAAATGATCAAGTTTTCGAAAGATAAGGTGCTGCTGCTCCACAGGCTCATCGCCCAGGAAACAGGCGGCAGTATCGGTCTCCGGGATGAAGCCCTGTTGGATTCCGCATTGGAGAATGCCTTTGCCGGCTTCGGCGGGCAGGAGTTCTATCCTACCAAGGAGGAAAAGGGCGCACGGCTCGGCTATACACTCATCTCCAACCACACTTTTGTGGACGGCAACAAGCGCATCGGTATGTACGTTATGCTGACGTTTCTGGAAGTGAACGGGATACACATGGAGTGTACCAATGAGGAGGTTGTGGAGGTCGGATTATCCGTTGCCTCCGGCACAATGGACTACGACTCGCTTCTCCAATGGGTGTGCGACCACAGGATTTGACTGTTTTGAAGGAAGTCGATAGGCGGCACGCCTATTCTTTAATTACAGCGTGGTCATTTCTGCGTCGCCGCAGGGCTGACCCAAACCGTGACCCAAACGCGGAAAAAAGCAGGTGGATACAGGCGGACACAGTGGATCGCCCACCGAGCCGAAAGCACGCAAAAGCGCCGGAAAGCGTTGCGGCACAACGCTTTCCGGCGCTCATCGTATCTTCACACGCAGGAGGTCACTGGTTCGAGTCCAGCAGTCTCCACCAAAAAGTCCTGAAACCGATAAGGTTTCAGGACTTTTTATTTTAAGCAAAGATATTGCCACATCGAGGCAGTCTGGAACATACCGCCGTATGCCCCCGTCCCGGTTCTGTTCTCATGCCATATGGCCGTCTGTTCCAAATTTTATAAATCCCTATTGACAATATTGCGCCATTGCGTTATTATGATGTTGCGGGATGAAAATCCCGACATAATATGTCTCTTGCTTCTATGGAGGCAAGAAGAAGGAGTATCTGATGATCACAAAAACCATGAAAGTCAAGCAGAGTTCTTTTCGCAAGCTGGACGACCCCTTTGAAAACGGCAAATCGAAAAAGTACATCTTTTATGTCAAGGTTGATGATGTTGCCGAGGGAATTCCCATGGCAACCAATCCCAGAGAGCAGAAGCTTACCTCTGCGGTGGCAGCCGCCATTCAGGATTCTCTGCTGAGCAACGACGGATATTTTCACCTGAAGAACCGTGGTATTGTCCTTTCTGCCGAAAGCGTCCACTACAATAACGCCAAAGAGGAGGTGTCCATTGTTTTTTCCGACAGTCTGTCGCACGGAGATATTGACGGCGGGCACACTTACAAGATTGTATGCTTACACAAGGGGGAAGGTCTGGAGCAATACGTCCCCTTCGAAGTGATGACGGGCGTGGAGGATATCATTGAGCAGCTGGCTGAGGCCCGCAATACGTCCGTTCAGGTGGATCAAAAATCGCTGGCCGAGCTGGCACAGCGCTTTGAACCGATCAAGGAGGCGCTTGAAGGAATGCCCTTCTATCAGCGAATTGCCTTCAAGCAGAACCAGATCAGCAAGGACGAGGAGACTGGCAAGAAGCTTAAAATGATCGACGCCAGAGAGATCGTCGCCATCATCAATATGTTCGACGTGGAGAGTTACAGCAAATCTGTGCATCCTACGCAGGCGTATTCCTCCAAGGGGAAAATGCTTGATACCTATCTGGAAAACCCTGAGCGATACAGAAAATTCGGAAACATCATTCCCGGAATTTTCGATCTATACGACGCCATTGAATGCGAGTTTGCAGCTGCGTATAATGATGCAACCGGCGGCCGGTACGGGCGAAAGAAGTATTCCGGTTACAAGGACAACAAGGTCATCGGCAAAAGCAAATTCGGAGGGCGTGACCTCTGCTACAAGGTTCCTGACGGACTGGCCTATCCGACGGTTGCCGCATTCCGTGCCCTTGTTGACTACGATGCCTCCACCGGCAAATATTGCTGGAAGCACGGCAAGGATCCTATCGCCGTCTGGGACGCCTGTAAGGGCGAATTGACCACGAAAATCATGAATTTTGCCAGCGCAATCGGAGATAATCCCAATGCCGTCGGCAAGGATGCGAACATCTGGGATTTAGCATATATGACGGTTGAACGCTGTGTGGAGGAGTGAGTATGAATTATCGCATTGAATTAAAGGTCAAGGATCTGCTGGAGCAGAATCACATTACCCAAAAGCGGCTTGCAGAAATTGCCAATATGCGGGAGTCCACCATCAGCGATATTGTCCGTGGAACGAGGACGGTTATCAATTTCGAGCATTTGTCCCGGATTGCGGAGGCTCTTGACATCCAGGATATCAGCCAACTCATCGACTTTGTCGCCCCGCAGGGTGCGGAGGGCTACTCATGGGAGAAGGATATCCTTTCCTGCATAGAGGCCCTCGGGAAGCGAGAGTTTTGCCTGCAGGAGCTCTATGGATATATCGATGAATTGCAGACCAAGCACCCGACAAACCACAGCGTTGATGCCAAGATCCGGCAGATGCTGCAGGTCCTTCGCAAAAAGGGTATCATCTCTTTTGTGGACGGCAATGGACACTATCGGTTAAACCAGCCGCAGGACGAGTGATCCGCCCTCACGAACGCCTCTTCCCTTCGGATCCCCCTATCCCACCAACAAATCCCCCTTCCCGGCACAGAGCACCGGGAAAGGGGGATTTTTGATCCATCCGCAGAATTTTTCATGTTCCCCCTTGACAATTCCTTTGTCTTAATGTACTATTGTCGTAGTACAAGCGAACTGATAGGTGGGGCAGCGAGAACGTCGAGATGTGACTGCTCCGATCCATCGGCAGCACAGGCAAAGGAGGACGCCTATGGAATGGGATATCCGCAATGACCAGCCCATTTACACCCAGCTGATCCAACAGGTGACGCTGGCCATTCTGTCCGGCACCTTCCCCTGCGGCGGACGGCTACCGCCGGTGCGGGAGATGGCGGCGGAGGCCGGGGTCAACCCCAACACCATGCAGCGGGCGCTGGCGGAGCTGGAGCGCACGGGGCTGGTCTACACCCAGCGCACTGCCGGGCGCTTTGTTACCGAGGACGTCGCTGTCGTCGACAGCGCCAAACAGGAGCTGGCTCATCAGCAGGTCGGGGCCTTTCTGCGCCGCATGGAGCGCATGGGCTACGACCGGGAGCAGACCGCCCAGCTGGTGCGGTCTTGGGAGGAGGAAGCATAAGAGATGGCTATTTTAGAATGTAAGGACCTGACCAAATATTACGACCGGACTCTGGGTCTGGACCACCTGTCCCTCCAGCTGGAGCCGGGGCGGATCGTGGGTCTGCTTGGCCCCAACGGCAGCGGTAAGACCACGCTGCTAAAGATCGCCAATGGGCTTCTGACCCCCTCGTCGGGGCAGCTGCTCATCGACGGCAAGGCCCCCGGCCCGGACACCCGGAGGCTGGTATCCTATCTGCCGGAGCGCACCTACCTCTCCGACTGGATGACGGTGGTGCAGCTGCTGGACTTTTTCTGTGACTTCTACCCGGACTTCGACCGGGAGGCGGCGGAGCATATGCTGACGGCTCTGGAGATCAGTCCCACCCAGCGCATCAAGCAGATGTCCAAGGGTACACGGGAAAAGGTGCAGCTGATCCTGGTCATGAGCCGCCGCACACGGCTATACCTGCTGGACGAGCCCATCGGCGGCGTGGACCCCGCCACCAGAGACTACATCATCCACACCATCCTCACCAACTTCCACCCGGACTCCACCCTGCTCATCTCCACCCACCTCATTGCCGACGTGGAGCGCATCCTGGACGACGTGGTGTTCATCAGCCGTGGCCAACTGGTGCTGCACCAGTCCGTGGACCAGATCCGGCAGGAGCGTGGCTGCAGCGTAGACGATCTGTTTCGGGAGGTGTTCCGTTATGCTGAGTAAATTGCTGAAATATGAGCTTCGGGCCTCCGGCCGCATCCTGCTGCCGGTTTATGCCCTGCTGCTGGCCTCCGCCGGCTGCTGCAGCCTGTTTTACAAGCTGGCGGCAGACCATCCTTACCGTACCGGCGCCGCCTCCGTCCTGATGGGGCTGCTGAATGTGGCGTTCTGGATTTTCGTAGTGGCCACCGGCGCCATCACGGCGCTGCTGATGATCTATCGGTTCTATAAGAACTACATGACCGACGAGGGCTACCTGATGTTCACCCTGCCGGTAAACCGGCACCAGCTCATCTGGTCCAAGCTGCTGTCCGCCCTACTCTATACCGCCGCCAGTGCCGTGGCCGTAACGCTGTCCATTCTGCTGGTACTGCTGCCCATTGCAGACTGGTCCGGCTTCTGGGGCAATCTGGGAGAACTTCTCTCCTCCATCACGGAGTCCCTTCATTTCGGCGTTCCCGGTCCGCTGCTGCTCCTGTGGATCGCCGTGCTGGCCATCCTGACGGTGTTCTCCGGATTCCTCATGGTCTATGCCGCCATCGCTCTGGGCCACAGCTTCTCCAATCACAAGATCCTGCTGTCGGTGGTGTTCTTCATCGCCTTCTCGCTGGCCATGCAGGCGGCGGGGTTGACCTTCTTCTCCTATCAGCTGACCATCGGCGAGACCGTCATCGAGAGCGGCGGCAGCGCCGCCTCCCTTCTGGACGGCACCCGCTTTCTGGTCATCGATTCCATCGAGACGCTGGTGGCCTGCGGCGTGTTCTACACGCTGACGTGGTACAATCTGCAAAAGCGCCTGAACCTCCAGTAAGGCTCGTCTCTGGACAAGATGCAAAATCAGCCCGCACGGCTTCGCCGTGCGGGCTGATTCGTTTTCACTCCTGCGGGATACCGAAGAACCGGACGCCGTTCTCCCACGTCTGGCGCTCCACCTGTTCCGCCGGCAATCCCTTCAGCTGGGCGATCTTCTCCGCCACCAGATGCACATACCCGGAGTCGTTGCGCTTTCCCCGGAAGGGTACCGGCGTCAGATAGGGAGCGTCGGTCTCCACCATCATCCGCTCCAGCGGCACGGCGGCGATGACCTCCGGCGCCTTCCGGGCGTTTTTGAAGGTGATGGCCCCGTTGAAGGACAGCATCCACCCCAGCTTCAAAAGTTCCTCCGCCATCTCCACGGAGCCGGAGAAGCAGTGGAACACCCCCCGCACCGCCGGAAACTCCCTGACGATGGCAAGGCTGTCGCCGTGGGCCTCCCGGTCGTGGAAAATGACCGGCAGCTTCAGCTCCTCCGCCAGTGCCAGCTGCCGCCGCAGCGCCTCCTGCTGCAAGGCACGGGGCGGGTTCTCCTCCCAGTAGTAGTCCAGTCCGACCTCCCCGATGGCCACCACCTTCTCCTGCTGCGCCAGCTGCCGCAGACGCTCTATCTGCTCCGGCTGAAAGTCGTGGCAGTTCTCCGGGTGCAGACCCACGGCGGCGTATACATGGGGAAACTCCGCCGCCAATGCGACGGCCTTCTCCGAGGAGGTCAGCGTGCAGCCGGGGTTTACCACCAGCCCGACACCCTTTTGGGGCAGTCCCGCCAGTACCTCCCTCCGATCCGGGTCGAAGGCCTCATCGTCATAGTGGGCATGGGTATCAAACAGCATGGGTACTCTCCTTTCGCACAAAACAGCACAGGCCGCCGCAGCCTGCGGCGGCCTGTGGGGTCATATTACGCTTCCTCCAGCGTCACCCGACCCAGCCGGGTGTCCGCCACATATTGCTCCTTCAGCTCCCGCAGACGGGCCATGTGGGGCTGCTGCAAATGGATGCGCTGGTGGGCCTGCGTCTGCCACTGCTCCACCAGCAGAATTTTGTCCTCCTGCTGGGCGGAGAAATAGTAGTCGTAGCGGATACAGCCCTCCTCCCGGCGGATGGTGTCGGCAATGCCCTCCATCACGATCTGACGGACGAAGGCCTCCCGGCAGCCAGGCTTGGCCGTATAGACCACATATAGGGTCAGGGGTTCGCTCTCACACATGACCGTTTCCCTCCTCAATACCGCTTGTCCAGCTCTGCGATCATGGCCGCAATGGCGTTCTCCCAGCAGTTGGGCAGAATGTGGATGCCCGGCACCTCATGCACCGGCTGAATGGCATTGGCCGGGGCAAAGGCGGTGCGGGCAAAGGTCAGCATGGGGATGTCGTTGGCGTGGTCGCCCACGCAGTAGACGTTCTCCTGCCGGATCTCCAGCATTTGAGCCAGACGGCGCACCATGCCGCCCTTGTTGGCCCCCTTGGCCGTCAGCTCCAGCAGATAGGGGTTGGACGGCACCACCTCATACTCGGTGCTCCAGCTCTGGCGGGCGATGTACTCCCGCAGGGCCGTCATCCGGGGCTCCGCCTCCTCAAACAGCAGCTTGGAGATGGGAGACGGCACCTCCTCCATGCTGGCCAGCGCCACCGTGGGGGAGTGGGTCAGATGCAGGTGATGATAGGTGATCTCGTTGGGGTTGATGGCGTGGATGGAGTCATCGTCGTGATAGATCTCCAGCGCCGTCTCCGGCAGGTCCTCCAGCAGGCGGCAGATATGCCCCCGGACGGACTCCGGCAGAAAGGCCGTGTACAGGTAGCGCTGCTGAGCGAAGTCGTAGATGGCAGCGCCGTTGAAGAGCACCGTGGGGCCGTTCATGGGAACGCCCTCCCGAACCCGTGAAAAGGACGGCAGCGCCCGGCCCGTGGCCACGGAGAAGGTGCCGCCCTCCGCCATGAAGTACTCCACCGCCTCCCGGTTCTCCCGGGATACCGAGGGCAGAGGGCCGCCGCTCTTCAGCGCCCCCTCGGTATACACCATGGTATTGTCATAATCGCTGGCGATCAGAACGCCTGAAAACTTTCCCACGGCTCACGCCTCCGTCTTGGGCGTACCGCCGCCCTGACCGCCTCTGCGGCGGCCTCCACGGTGCCGGGGGCGCTTGTTGCTCGGCCCTTCGTCCTCGATGGGCCGCTGGCTCTCCTGACGGGACACGGGCTTGGCATCCGGCTGGGGGGTGAAGGGCTTGATGGCGCTGGCGCCGGGCTTGCCGCT
>OGGG01001561.1_pt1 | contig 17717 bp, 12 predicted proteins | sample 1571201 | NCBI WGS metagenome assembly OGGG01 (sample SAMEA2581946, study PRJEB24529) | metagenome | biome: Human gut stool | place: China | collected 2011 | reverse complement strand
TAGTTGTGCAGCATGGCGTAGATCAGGCCGCTGGCAAAGGCATCGCCGCCGCCCACGCGGTCAAGGATATTAAAGGTGAACAGCTTGCTCTCGAAGGTGTGGCCGTCGTACCACATGAAGGCCTTCAGGCTGTTCTCGCTGCCGCTGTGCGCATAACGCACATGGCGGGCAATGCACTTGAGGTTGGGATACCGCTCGATGAAGTGCTGGAAAATCTCATCCTGCTGCTCATAGCTGGGCTGCAGAGGCACGCCGTCCTTCCAGTCGCCCTTGGAGTGGTCGCTCTCATCCTTCCACAGGTGGTACGGCTCAATGCCAAGCAGCACATCCACATAGGGCAGGCACTCGGTGCAGAAATCGCGGGCTTCTTCCCAGCTCCACAGGGTGGAGCGGAAATTGCCGTCGAAGCTGACGGTCAGGCCCTTGTTTTTGGCGACCTTGAGCATATCCAGAATGAGGGCGCGGCAGTTGGGTGCCAGTGCCGGGGTGATGCCGCTCAGGTGCAGCCAGTCGTAGCCGTCCAGCAAAGCATCCAGATCCACCTGCGAGAAATCGTACTCGGTAATGGCACTGTGCTTGCGGTCATAGATGACCTTGGACGGGCGGATGCCGTAGCCGGTCTCCAGATAATAAGTACCCAGACGGTTGGAAGGAGTCTCGTTCGGCTCGGTCAGGATCATAGGGGTGCAGTGCACGTCGTTGGAACGCAGCCAGCGCACGGCGCTCTTGCCCAGACTGTTGTTGGGCACCACGCTGAAGAAGGTGCTGTCCACACCAAGGTTCGCCAGTGCCAGTGCAATGTTGGCCTCGCTGCCGCCGTAGCTGGCCTCAAAGCCGGATGCCATACGGATCTTCTCGTAGTTCGGCGGGGTCAGGCGCAGCATGATCTCACCGCAGGTGATGAATTTCTGGCCGGTGGTATCGTTGCCAAGGATCGGGTTGAAATGTTCCATAACGCTCCTCCTGATATTTACAGCTCATCAGAGTTCTGTTAACACATCGTTGTATCCATTATAATCCGACCCGGATGGGATTGCAAGCACTTCCGCGGGGATGCAAGAGAAAATAATCAGCCTTTTTTGGGAGATTTGACGAATTCATACCCCTGTCAAATCGAAAGAAGGCGTATACTCTTCCTTTGCGCTGCTCTTCTGCTGCATGTAGCCCTGCGCCAGTCCCTTGTCCATGGCATAGTTGACCACCCGGCGGTATTCATAGGTGGTAATGCGCCGTCCGATGCCGTGCTCTGCGGCTTTGTAAAACGGTGTGTACTGGCTCATGACGCTGGGGATGAAGCACTCGGGGTCTGCATCGTTCCACGCGGCCATCTGGTCAAGCACCGCAAAGCTGTCGTCAACATGGCCGGGCAGGGCAAGGTGCCGCAGAATGACCCCCTTTTGCAGGATGCCCTCTGCATTGAACACCGGGTGCCCGGCCTGTGCCATCATGGCTTCAATGGCGGGTTTTGCCTGCGCAAAATAGTCCGGTGCAGAGGAAAGCTCTGCCGAGAGGGTGGAGGAGACGTATTTCAGGTCGGCCAGCCAGATGTCGATGTATCCGCGCCATGCTTCCACGCTTTCCACCGTTTCGTAGCCGCCGGTGTTGCATACGATGGGCAGATGCAGGCCCTTAGCCCGGGCAATATCCAGCGCGGCAATGATCCAGGGCCGCCACTGGCCGGGCGTGACCAGATTGATGTTGTTGGCACCCTGCTCCTGCAGATTCAGGAAAATCTCTGCCAGATGTTCCACGCTGATCTCCTTGCCAAGGCCCTCGGCGCTGATGGGATAGTTCTGGCAGAAGCAGCATTTGAGGGTGCAGCCGGAAAAGAACACCGTGCCGCTGCCCTTTGTGCCGCTGATGCATGGCTCCTCCCAGTAGTGCAGGGCAGCGCGGGCTGCTTTTAAGGTGCCGCCCGCGCCGCAGAAACCGGTGCGTCCGGCAGCACGGTCGGCCCCGCACCGGCGCGGGCAGAGGGTGCAGGAAGAGGGAACGGAGACGAAATCGCTTTTCGGCATAATATCCAAAGTCCTTTGCTGAAAGTTTGTCAGCCCCAGTATACCACTTTTCGCCCCGGACGTGCTATACTATAAGATAAGGAAAAAATAATACATATGGAAAGCAACATCTTTGCAAGGTTCGTGTGGCGGACTGCGGCGGAGAGAACGTTGTGATGGAGGAGACCATGCGCACCGAAACCGATGAGATCCGCGATAATCTCAAGTACCTGACCCTGCTCTCGCGGGATTATCCTTCGCAGGCGGCGGCAGCCAGTGAGATCATCAGCACGCAGGCACTGCTCAAGCTGCCCAAGGGTACCGAGCACTTCATGAGCGACCTGCACGGCGAGAATGAAGCTTTTGTGCATATTCTGAATTCCGCTTCCGGTGTCATTCGCGAAAAAGTGGATCAGGTGCTGGGCGATACCGTGCCGAAGCATACCCGCGCCGAGCTGGCAACGCTGATCTATTACCCCAACGAAAAGCTGCCCCAGCTCAAGGCACGCTGTACCAGCGAGGAAGCGCTGGATCAGTGGTACACCGAAACGCTGCTGAGGCTCATTGATATCTGCCGTCTGGTGTCCTCCAAACATACCCGCGATCATGTGCGCAGATGCCTGCCTGCCAGCTGCGGCTACATTCTGGACGAGCTGCTCCACGCCCATTTTGAGGATCACGACAAGGATCTGTACTACGGCCAGATCGTGGGCAGCATCATTGAAAATGGCCGCGCCGACCGCTTTATCGTGCGGCTGTGTGAGCTGATCAAGCATCTGGCAGTGGACAAGCTGCACATCGTGGGCGACCTGTTCGACCGCGGCCCACGCCCGGATATCATCCTCGATCTGCTTATGCGCCACCACAATGTGGATATCCAGTGGGGCAACCACGATGTAGTATGGATGGGTGCCGCTGCGGGCAGCCCCATCTGCATCTGCACGGTGCTCAAGACCACGCTGGCTTATCATAACCACGGAATGCTGGAGGACTGCTACGGCATCAACCTGCGCCATCTGCAGCGCATGGCCGAGCAGTTCTACGGCAATGATGATCTTTCCATCTGGATGCCTCATACCGATGCGGCCCGCGGCCCCTACACCAGGGGAATGCTGCACCGCTGTGCTGTGATGCACAAGGCCATCAGCATTCTGATGTTCAAGCTGGAGTGCCATGTCATCGACCGCAACCCGGACTTCCAGATGCAGGAGCGAGATTATCTGCGCCGCATCGACTGGGAAAAGCACACGGTAAAGATCGGCGAAAAGGAGTATCCTCTGCGGGATACCTCGTTCCCCACGGTGGACCCCGCCGACCCGGCCGCACTGCACCCGGATGAACAGCTGGTGCTGCGCAAGCTGGTGCAGTCCTTCCGCCAGAGCGAAAAACTGCAGCAGCATGTTGAATTTCTCTATGCAAAGGGCAGCGTGTACCACATTGAGAACGGCAACCTGCTCTACCATGGCGCTGTGCCCATGACCAGCCGCGGCACCTTTGCCATGGAGCGCTTTGAGGGCCACTACTACTCCGGCCGCGCACTGATGGACTACTGTGATGCCCGCGCCCGCCGGGGCTACTATGCACCGGAAGGCAGCGCTGCCCGCCAGAGCGGACAGGATTTTTTGTGGTATCTGTGGTGCGGCAAGCTTTCGCCGCTGTTTGGCCGCAGTGCCATGACCACCTTCGAGCGGCTCTATGTAGAGGACGCTTCCACCCACACCGAGGTGAAGGACCCCTATTATACATGGTATAACGATGAGGCCGTCTGCCGCCGCATTCTGGCCGAGTTTGGCCTGCCCGGTGCCAGCCACATCGTCAACGGCCACGTGCCGGTGCGGGAAAAGAACGGCGAAAGCCCCATCAAGGGCGGCGGACGGCTGGTGGTGATCGACGGCGGTTTCTGCCGTGCCTACCACGAAAAGACCGGCATTGCAGGCTACACGCTGGTGTATTCCAGCCGCACCATGTCCCTGCGCACCCATCAGCCCTTTGAAAGTGCCGAGAAAGCGGTGAAGGATAATCTGGATATCATTTCCCAGAAAAACATTCTGGAGACCGAAAATCATCGCATTCTCGTGGAGGACACCGACGAGGGCGAGGTGCTGCGGGAGCGTGTGCACGACCTCAAGCAGCTGGTGGCTGCCTACCAGCTGGGCTGGATCACTGAGACTCGGTGCGAAGACCACATCTGGTAAAGAAAGCGCAACAGCAATGTATCTGGTTTTTGTAAAATACCTGAAAAAGAAATCAAAATTTTGGAATATCCTGCGCGAAAATGGGCAAAACAGAAAATAATAAAACAACACCAAACGGGGCTTTGCTTTTTTGTGAAAGTTGTGTATAATAAGATAGCTGTACGTGTACGGCCTTATGGCCCATGCACATCAGGCAGCTTTTATGGAAAATGCTTTCAGGAACCTTAACAGGCCTGCGGCTGCGGGCCTCCGACAAGGAGATCATAAAATTGGAGAAATTTGTTATTACGGGCGGCAAGCCCCTGCACGGCGAAGTTACCATTTCGGGTGCCAAAAATGCGGCAGTGGGCATCCTGCCTGCAACCATTCTGGCAGCGGATGTCTGTGTGATCGAGAATCTGCCGGATATCAGTGATGTGGCGGTGAGCCTGAAGATCCTCAGCGTTCTGGGCGCACAGATCAAAATGATCAACCGCAACACCTACGAGATCGACACCACTCATCTGAACGGCACCAACGTCCCGGACGACCTATCCCGCCAGATGCGCGCCAGCTACTACTTTCTGGGCGCACTGCTGTCCCGTTTTGGCAAGGCTCAGGTGGCCATGCCCGGCGGCTGCAACCTCGGCCCCCGCCCCATTGACCAGCACCTGAAGGTGTTCAGTGCTCTGGGCGCAGAGGACAGCGTGGACTACGGCATGATCACCGTGCGCGCCAAGGAGTTGAACGGTGCACACATCTTCTTTGATAAGGTCAGCGTGGGCGCTACCATGAACGGTATGCTCTCCGCTGTAATGGCCAAGGGCCAAACCATTCTGGAAAACTGTGCCAAGGAACCCCATGTGGTGGATCTGGCAAACTTCCTGAATATGTGCGGTGCGAACATCCGCGGCGCAGGCACCGATGTGATCAAGGTGCGCGGCGTGGAAAAGATGCACGGCTGCACCTACAGCATCATCCCGGATCAGATCGAGGCTGGCAGCTACATGGTGGCTGCTGCTGCCACCGGCGGCGATGTTCTGGTGAAGAACGTCACCCCCAAGCATCTGGAACCCATTACCGAAAAGCTGCGCCGTGCAGGCGTGGAGGTGGAAGAATTTGACGATGCTGTGCGTGTGCGCCGCACCGGCGATATTCTGCCGCTGAAGATCAACACGATGCCGCATCCCGGCTTTCCCACCGACATGCAGCCCCTGATGGGCGTGCTGCTGAGCGTGGCCAAGGGCACCAGCACCGTGACCGAGAGCGTGTGGGATAACCGCTTCCGCTATGTGGACGAGCTGCGCAAGATGGGCGCAATGGTGCAGGTGGACGGTCAGGTGGCCGTGTTTGAGGGTGTGGACAAGCTGAACCCCGCCCCCCTGCGCGCTTCTGACCTGCGTGCCGGTGCGGCCATGGTCGTGGCTGCCCTGATGGCAGACGGCACCAGTGAGATCGAGGAGATCGGCCACATTGAGCGCGGCTACGAGAACATCGTGGAAAAGCTGCGCGGCCTGGGCGCTGAGATCAGCAAGGTGGATCGGATGCCTGCCGCACTGGAATCAGCAATGTGATCATTCAGAACCTCTCAGTCTGCTTCACAAAAGTTCCCCTGACAGGGAGCTTTTGTGAAGCAATGACGGAGAGGTTCGTTTCTTGAGGTTTGAAATGTCTGAATTCATCTCGTTATACTCTGGTTCCTCCGGCAACTGCAGCGTGGTGCGCACGGGGGAAAAGTACATCATCATCGATATGGGAAAGGGCGTGCGCACCACCTCGGCGGCACTCAAGGAGCTGGGCCTGAACATCAGCGATTGTGCGGGCATTCTGGTCACCCATGAGCACTCTGACCACGTCAAGGGGCTGGCTACCTTCCTCAAAAAGAATCCGCTGCCGGTATACGGTGCAGATGATACGCTGGATTTTCTGGATGCAAACGGCATCGTGCCCGCCAGCTGTGAGCTGCGCACCCTGTCCGGCGGGGAAGAGGATGTGGGAGATTTCGGCGTGACGATGTTCCCCACAAGCCACGACGTGCCCTGCGTGGGCTACCGCATCCACACCCCGGACAACAAGACCATGACCATTGCCACCGACCTGGGAGTCCTGACCCCGCCGGTGCATCAGGCTCTGAGCGGCTGTGACCTGGTGGCGCTGGAAAGCAACTACGACCTCCATATGCTCCGCAGCGGGCGGTATCCCTACTACCTGCGCTCCCGCATCGAGTCCAACCGGGGCCACCTTTCCAACGATGAGTGTTCGGCAAAGCTGCTGGAGCTCATTCAGGAGGGATGCAAGAAGTTTGCCCTCTGCCATCTCTCGCAGGAGAACAACACCCCGGCGCTTGCTTTGCAGACCATGTTCAACACCCTGGGTGCGGCAGGTGTCGTGCCGGAAAAGGACTGCATCGTGCAGGCCCAGCGCCGCAATGAGATCAGCCCTGCACTTACATTTTAAGAAAAAATGGCTCTCTCCATCATTGCTTTGCAAAGCATGACGGACAGGGCCATTTTTGTTGTTATGCCAGATCCGGCAGGATATCGGGCCAGAGGGCCTGCTCCTGCCGCAGGTCGGTGAAAACGCAGTCCAGATAGATCTTGTTCACAGCCGAGATGATGGTGCTGCGCAGGAGCTTGCGTGCATCATCAACATCCGGCTCCAGCTCGGAAAAGCTTTTGGTCAGGCCGAACACATAGGGCAGGTAATTCTCCAGCTCATCGCAAAAGGTATCATACGCCTGCGCGGAGGTATAATGCGCCCGCTGCATCTTGAACAGGCTGTCGATGTTTTCCATGGACAGGACATTTTTAGAAACTACGATGTAGAGCAGGCAGGCCAGCTGATCCCGGGTATACTTCTTTTTGATGGGGTGGCTGATGATCCCTTTCTTAACGTAGTTGCTCACCATGGAAGCGGTGAGCTCCACCCCCTGAAATGTGCGGAAACACCCGTTGACAAACTGTACACTCTGATCCAGATAAAGCCCTACGGTGGGGAGTTCTGCATACCGGGGCAGGGCAAACCCTGCGGCGCAGGCCGCAACGCGGCGGTTTGATTCTAATTTCATGCGGACAGTATACCATGTTTTGGAAATGCGGTCAACAGGAAATTAAAAACTTTTGAAATAATTTGAGAAAACAGTTGACAGGTTTTTGAAAAACTGATATAGTGATTCAAACAACAGGAAAAACTGCGGCATCCGCTGCCGCCGGAATGGAGATAAATGCTTATGAACACCAAGATTGTTGTGGATTCCTCCGCCAGCCTGTACACCTTGCAGGGCGTGGATTTTGAATGCGTTCCCCTGAAGATCATCACCGACGATGCCGAATATCTGGACAACGGCACGATGGATGCCGTGGGCATGGCCCAGACCCTGCGTACCTATAAGGGCAAGACCTCGACCTCCTGCCCCAACGTCAGCGACTGGCTGGCCGCCTACGAGGGAGCCGACGAGGTGTATGCCATCACCATCACGGGCACTCTGTCCGGCAGCTACAATGCCGCCCAGCTGGCCGCCGAGGAATACCAGCAGGAGAACCCCGGCAAGCGGGTGTTCGTGCTGGACAGCCTTTCCACCGGCCCGGAGCAGCGCCTGCTGGCCGAGCATCTGCGGGATCTGCTGGCTGAGGGCAGGGAGTTTGACGAGGTCTGTGAAGAGATGCTCCGTTACCACAAGCACACCCACCTGCTCTTCTCGCTGGAATCGCTGGCCAATCTGGCCCGCAATGGCCGCGTGAAGCCTGCCGTTGCCGCTGTGGCGCGGATGCTGGGCATCCGGGTCATCGGTCAGGCAAGTGAGGCCGGAGAGCTGGATGTTCTCTGCAAGACCCGTGGCGAGCATGGTGCGCTGGAGCGCATCGTGCTGGAACTCAAGGAGCACGGCTACACCAACGGCAGGCTCCATATCTCTCACTGCGGCAATCCCGCCGCCGCCGAGCGCCTGAAGCACATGGTAAAGGCTGTGTTTGATGGAGCAAAGGTGGACATCAGCGAATGCGGCGGTCTGTGCAGCTATTATGCAGAGCTGGGCGGTCTGCTGGTTGGTTATGAGGACGCGGAAGCATAAGCGAACGGCCCTCGGAAAAATTCTGCCCACGATTGAATAGGCGCTCATAGCGGGGAAAGCCGTTGTGGGCGCTTTTTTGTTTGCAAAATCTTCCGCTCTGCGCTATACTAACAGCATCAAAAATCGCCGTGGGCGGCAGGGGAGGGATACCACATGTTCAGATTGCCCATCGTCAAGCTTTTCAACCGCATCTTCAACCGTGTCACGATCACAGTGGTGCTGGTGGCTCTACAGGTGCTCTGGCTGCTCTGGGCGTTCTGGTCGTTCACGGCGGGGCGGGTCTGGCTGAACGGTGCCCTGAAGGCGCTGAGCATCATGATCGTGCTGTATCTGGTGCGCAAGGATGAAAACAGTGCTTATAAGATCGGCTGGATCGTTCTGATCGGTCTTCTGCCCCTGCTGGGCGGCGCGCTTTATCTGGCTTTTGGCAACAAGGCCCCCGCCAAGTATCTGCGGGAGCGGATGCAGAAGGTGGAACAGGCCCATCAGACCGAGCTTGCCCAGCCCGAGGGCCAGACCGATGCGCTGGATATCTCCAGCCGGAACCTGAGCCGCTACGTGGCAAAGTTCGGGCCGTATCCGGCCTGGAGGGATACCGCTGCCCACTATTTTTCCTGTGGGGAGGAGATGTATCCCCAGCTGCTGGCGGATCTGGACAAGGCAGAGAAGTTCATCTTTCTGGAATTCTTTATTCTCCGTTCCGGCAAAATGTGGGACGGCGTGGAGCAGATCCTCTGCCGCAAGGCCGCCCAGGGCGTGGATGTGCGGCTGATCTACGATGATTTTGGCAGCCTGCTGGGCCTGCCCAGTGATTTTGTCATCCGCATGGAGAAGGCGCACATCCGCTGCATCCCCTTCAACCCGGTGGTGCCGCTGGTCTCGCTGGTGATGAACCACCGCGACCACCGCAAGATCGTGGTGGTTGACGGCAATGTGGCCTACACCGGTGGTGTGAATCTGGCGGATGAGTATATCAATGCTGAGCAGCGCTTTGGTTACTGGAAGGATGCGGCCATCCGGTTGGAAGGAGCCGCTGTCTGGAACTTTACCGTGATGTTCCTCAATGCATGGAACGCCTTCCGCCCGCAGGAGACCGATTACACCGCCTTTGCGCCCACCCGCCTGCCTGCAGTGCAGGATGGTGTGGTACAGCCCTACGCGGACAGCCCGCTGGACGAGGAGCCGCTGGCCGAGACGGTCTATCTGGACATCCTCTCTCAGGCCCAGAGATATGTTTATATCTACACGCCCTACCTGGCCGTGGGCGAGGAGATGCTGGATACTCTGAAAAATGCGGCCAAGCGCGGGGTGGACGTGCGGCTCATCCTGCCTGGGATCCCGGACAAGAAGCTGGTGTTCCGGCTCAGCCGTTCCTACTATCTGCCCCTGCTCAGGGCGGGTGTGCGCATTTATGAATTCACGCCCGGTTTCCTCCACGCCAAGTGCTATGTCAGCGATGACCGTGTCGCCGTGGTGGGCAGCATCAATATGGATTATCGGAGCCTGTTTCTCCATTTTGAGTGCGGAACACTGCTCTTCCATAACAGCCAGATCGCCGCTCTGCGGAAGGATGTGGAGCGCACCCTGCCGCAGTGCCGGGAGATCCAGCGCTCCGACTGCCGCACCAATCTGCCGGGCACAGCACTGGACAGCGTGCTGCGGCTGCTGAGCCCGTTGATGTAAGCGGCTGCGCGCAGCACTCGGGGAGCTTTTCCACGCAAGTGAAACGGGCCATTCCATCGCCCGCCCTATTGCCTGCGGCAACAGGGTCCCACCCCAGCGGACACTTGCTTTGGAAAACTCCCGTCGGCTGCGTAATCTTACGCTCTTCTGGACATACTATGGGGCAAAGGCCCAACGGGCCGTGTGGAAAGGGAGCGTATCTATGAATCAGAACCATCGGGCTCTTTGGAGCTGTGCCATGGCGGCGGCGCTGCTGCTGACCGCCTGCGGCAAAACGAACGCCGGGTCGGGCAGCTCCGGCAGCATGAGCGGAAGCAGCGGCACATCCTCCGCACAGACCCAGACAGCGGCATGGAAAACCGGTCTGGGTGTGGTGACAGAGGCCACCGATCAGGACAGGGCAGGGAAAATTGAACTGGCAGCGGCCGCTGTCCTGCTGGATGGCGAGGGGAAACTGGAGAGTGTTCTGCTGGACGAGCTGGAAGTGTCTGTTTCGGCGGACAGCACCGGCCATGTGACCCTGCCCACCGACTGGCGCACCAAGCGGCAGAAGGGGGACGATTACCCGCTGGCCGAGGTCTCTTCCCTGAAAAAGGGCTGGGCGGAACAGGCGGATGCCTTTGCCAGTTACCTGATCGGCATGACCCCGGAACAGGTCTCCATGCTCAAAGTGGATAAGGATGGCAAGCCCACGGATGCCGACCTGCTGAGCGGTTGCACCATTGCAGTGGACCGTTACCGGGATGCCGTGACCCGGGCCTGCGCCAATGCCAGGGCACTGGGTGCCGCCAAGGGCGACAGGGCCGCGCTGGGCATCGAAGCGGTGAACGGGACTTCGGACATTACTGCAACAGATGACAAGGATGTGAATGCGCAGGTGGATGTGAGTATCGTGGCACTGACCACCGATGCGGACCGCCGCGTGACCAGTGCCATTGCGGATATGGCCGAGCCGGCCCTGACAGTGGTGTCGGACGGCGGTGTGACAGCCCCGGACCTCGTCAAGACCAAGCTGGAGCTGGGCGAGGACTATGGGATGCGCGGCGCATCGGCGCTGGGCAAGGAGTGGTATGAGCACAGCGAGGGCTTCTGTGATGCCCTCAAGGGCAAGACCCGCACCGAGATCGCCGGGCTTTCCGGCGGCGATGCCGACCTGAAGGCTCTGTGTACCATTGACATCACCGATCTGCAAAAGGCGGCGCTGGATGCCCTGAGCTGAGGAGGAAACCCTTTTCGGTCTCGCAATCGCGCACCGGCTCTCCCGGATAGGGGGGCGGCGGCATTCCGCTGCGTTTTCAGAGAAAACCTCTCGCCGCGTCTGGCAGCTGCCGACGCGGCGTTTTTGTTTTGTCAAAATGACCGCTTTGCCGTGGTAAAGCGGTAAAGATTTGAGCAAACTGCGAAAAATCAGTTTTCCCCCTTGCCAAACGGCAGAAAACGCGCTATTCTATAACCACAGTTTATCGATTTAGCATGGTAAAGCAATAAAACAAGGCTGCTTGCCACTGAGGGAGGAACCGTATATGAAACGTCTTGTATCCGCATTCCTGGCCGGTGCCATGGCACTGAGCCTTGCCGCCTGCGGCGGTGCCGCTTCCACTTCCACTGCCGCATCTGCTTCGGCCTCTGCTTCCGGCAGTGCTGCCGCATCCCAGGCTGCAGGCAGCGACCTGGATTACATCAAGGGCAAGGGGAAGCTGGTCATCGGCTACACTGTTTACGAGCCCATGAACTACACCGATGCCGATGGCAACTTCACGGGTTTTGATACCGAGCTGGCCACTGCTGTCTGCGAAAAGCTGGGCGTGGAGCCGGAGTTTGTGGAGATCAACTGGGATACCAAGGTCGTGGAGCTGGATGCCAAGAGTATCGACTGCATCTGGAACGGTATGACCCTGACCGATGACATCATGCAGAACACCGCTGCCACCAAGGCTTATGCAAAGAATGCACAGGTGGTCGTTGTGAAAGATGGCACCGATTATACCTCTACCGCTGACCTGGTGGATAAGACCGTGGTCGCCGAGGCTGGTTCCGCCGGTGAGGCCGCCATTGAGGGGGACGAGAACCTGGCACAGGCTGATTACGTTTCCAAGGGCGTTCAGACCGACTGCCTGATGGAAGTTGCAGCAGGCACTGCCGATGCCGCTGTACTTGACCTGACCCTGGCCAACGCTATGATCGGTGAGGGCACTGACTATGCCGACCTGAAGATCGTGGACGAGCTGAACGCTGAGGAGTACGGCGTGGCATTCCGCAAGGGCAGTGATGCTGCCGCCGCTGTGGACGAGGCCTTTGATGCACTGAAGGCCGATGGCACCATGCAGGCACTGGCCGATAAGTACGATCTGGCACTGGCTGACTGAATTTGTTGAAAAAATCCTTCTGTCATCGCTATGCGATGCAACCTCCCTCGGTGAGGGAGGCTTTTTGTTGCCGATGTGTGAAAGGCTCCCAAGCAGGGGGAACTTTTACCGGAGATGATGGAAGGGAATATGGATTCTGAATAAAAAAGGTGTGTTTTTGTGTCTGTGATTCTTATGCGCCTGTCCGGCGCGTTCCTGCTCAACTGTGAGCTCTTTGCCCTGACACTGCTGTTTGCACTGCCGCTGGGGCTGGTGGTCTCGTTTGGCTCCATGAGCCGCTGCAAGCCGCTGGCCGGGCTGGTCAAGACCTTTGTCTGGATCATCCGCGGCACCCCGCTGATGCTGCAGATCATTGTGATCTATCTGGGCCCCGGCCTGCTGGGCATGAACAACCCCTGGCCCTCCGGCTCCGGCGGACGGATGGTGGCGGCGGTGGTGGCCTTTGCCATCAACTATGCCTGCTATTTTTCTGAGATCTACCGCGGCGGCATTGAAGCGGTGCCCAAGGGGCAGACTGAGGCCGGGCAGGTGCTTGGCATGACCAAAACGCAGATCTTTTTCAAAGTGACTCTGCTTCAGGTCGTCAAGCGCATCCTGCCCCCTATGGGCAATGAGATCATCACGCTGGTCAAGGATACCTCGCTGGCAAACACCATTGCCAATAAGGAGATCATTATGATGGCCAAGGAGTACAGCGCAAAGGGCCTGATCTGGCCGCTGTTCTCCACCGCGCTCTTCTTCCTGGTGTTTGTGGGCGCACTGACCATCCTGTTCAACTGGGCTGAAAAAAAGCTCGATTATTTCCGCTGCTAAGGAGGCAGATAGATTATGGCGTTGCTCGAAGCTTCCGGTATCGGGAAAAATTTTGGCGAGACCCATGTGTTGAAGGACATCTCCCTGGATCTGGAACAGGGCGAAGCGCTGGCGATCATCGGCTCGTCCGGTTCCGGCAAAACGACGCTGCTGCGCTGCCTGAACTTTCTGGAACGGCCTGACACGGGTGTGATCAAGGTGAACGGCGAGACCATGTGGGATGCCGCCGACCCTGCCACCCAGAAGGAAAGTGAGATCCGCAAAAAGCGGCTCCACTTTGGTCTGGTGTTCCAGAACTTCAACCTGTTCCCGCAGTACACGGCCTTACAGAACGTGATGCTGGCAGGAGAACTGCTGGCAAAGGAACGTCCGGAATATCAGGCAAACAAAAAGGCCATCCACGCGGAGCTGGAACAGCAGGCGAGAGAACTGCTGGCGCAGATGGGCCTTTCGGAGCGGGCCGGCCACTACCCGCATCAGCTCTCCGGCGGCCAGCAGCAGCGCGTGGCCATTGCCCGCGCGCTGGCGCTTCACCCGGATATCCTCTGCTTTGATGAGCCCACCAGCGCCCTCGACCCGGAGCTGACCGGCGAGGTGCTGAAGGTCCTGCGCGATCTTGCTGACCGCAAGACCACGATGATCATTGTTACCCATGAGATGCACTTTGCCCGCGATGTGGCCGACCGCATCCTGTTCATGGATGGCGGCGTGGTCGTGGAGGAGGGCCCTGCCAAACAGCTCATCGACCATCCCCGGGAGGAGCGTACCAGACAGTTCCTCGCACACTATTCAGAATGACCCGCCGCTGAGCGTTCCGGATGAGGACACCCCGCCTTCGGGCAATGCCGGAACGGGGTTCTGGAGCATTCTGTTCCAGCTGCTGAAGCATCTGGCCGGGAAGCACTGAAAAATTTGAAAAAACCTCTTGAAAATTCATCGCAACCTGATATAATACCCACATGAACAAAAACGTCCTGCCCATTGCGCGGCAGGGCGTTTTTGTCGGAAAAAATTCGTGTGATAAGGTCTGTGATGCTTTCCCAAGGAGGAACGTGCGTATGACGAAAGATATGACGCAGGGCAGCCCGCTCAAGCTGATCCTTGCCTTTGCGGTGCCGCTGATGCTGGGCAGCCTGTTCCAGCAGTTCTATAATCTGGCGGATACCATCATCGTGGGCCGCTTTGTGGGCGTGGAAGCCCTGGCGGCGGTCGGCAGTGTGGGCGGTCTGAACTATCTGGTGCTGGGCTTTGTCAACGGCATTGCCTGCGGCTTCTCCATCCCCATCTCGTGGACATTCGGTGCAAAAGACTATGCGGAGATGCGCCGCTACACCGCCAATGCCGTCTGGCTGAGCGTCTTTTTTGCCGCAGTGCTCACCGTGGTCACGGTGGCCATGACCCGTTCCATTCTGGTCTGGACCAATACCCCGGACAACATCATTGATCTGGCAGATATCTACATCCGCACCATCTTTATCGGCATCCCGTTCACTCTGCTGTATAACATGACCAGCGCCCTGATGCGCGCTCTGGGTGACAGCAAGCGGCCTCTGTATTTCCTGCTGATGGCAAGCTTTCTGAACATCGGGCTGGACCTGCTTTGCATCATCACCTTCAAGATGGGCGTGTTCGGTGCGGCGTTCGCCACCGTGTTCAGTCAGGCAGTGGCCGGTCTGGGCAGCCTGTGGTACATCCTCAAGCATTATAATGAGCTGCGCTGGAACAAAGAAGAAAGCCGCCTGAGCAGACAGCACTGTGTCAAGCTGTGCGGCATGGGCATCCCCATGGGTTTGCAGTGCAGCATCACGGCCATCGGTTCCGTTGTGCTGCAGGGTGCGGTCAATGGCCTTGGCAGCGACATCGTGGCAGCGCAGACTGCAGGCGGCAAGGCGGCACAGTTCCTGTCCGTCCCGCTGGAGAGCATTGGCACGGCCATGACCACCTACGCCAGCCAGAACATGGGTGCCAACGACCTGAACCGTGTGAACAAGGGCGTGAACACTGCCCTGGGCATCGGCTGTGTGTACAGTGTGGCATCCTTCCTGATCCTGCGCGTGCTGGATAAGGCATTGATCGGCCTGTTCCTTGAAAGCAGCCAGACCGAGATCATGGCCAACGCCCAGAGCTTCATCTTCTGGAACAGCGTGTTCTATATCCCGCTGGCGGTCCTTATCATTTACCGCTACACCATTCAGGGTCTGGGTTATTCCAGCCTGGCCATGTTTGCCGGTGTGGCAGAGATGATCGCCCGTGCTCTGGTGGGTTTCCTGTTCGTGCCGCTGTGGGGCTATTTTGCTGCCTGTATCGCAAACCCGGTGGCATGGTTCTTTGCCTGCTTCTTCCTGATCCCTGCATATATCGTTGTGTTCCGGAAGCTGAAACGGGAAAAAGCAAGACCGCACGCAAACTTGTAAAAATTGAGCCGCTCTTTTGCGAAACCGCAGAAGGGCGGCTCTTTTGTTGCCTAGTAGGGGAGGCCTTGGCAAAGAGGAAAAGCCTCACGCGACGCCAAAGCTGAGAGGCTGTATAGAGCAGGGCCTGCCCGATTCCTTTACAAATAACACCAAAACGATTATACTATAAATAATTATGTCACAAGGGGGTGAGGAGCATGGAGCTGGAACAGATTGAGGGAACGGTGGAGGACATTATCTACGAGAACCCGGACAACGGCTACACGGTGTTTGAAATTTCCGGCGGCGGCACGGTCACCGTGGTGTGCGGGATCGTGGGCGAGCTCCATGCGGGCGAGAGCGTGGTCTGCCGCGGTAAATATGAGAACCACGCCACCTATGGCCGCCAGTTCCACGCCCAGGAATGCGAGACCGATATGCCGAAGGATCTGGAGGCAGTGTATGCCTTCCTTGCCAGCGGTTCTCTGCCTTACATCGGGGCACGCACGGCCAATAAGATCATCGATAAATTCGGCGCGGCGGCGCTGGAAGTGATCGCCAACGATCCCGCCCAGCTCACCCTGATCCCCGGCATCTCGGCAGACAAGGCCGACCGCATCCAGCAGGAGTTCAAGCGGATGTTCGGAATGCGGGAGCTGATCGCCTATCTGGCCCAGTTCGAGATCAGCCCCCGCCGCGCCATGGAGGTGTTCCGCGTCTTTGGCCCCGGTGCCATGCAGGCCATCTCCCAGAACCCTTATCTGCTCTGTGGGGAACCCCTGCAGCTGGATTTCCGCCATGCCGACAGCATTGCACAGTATTACCACATGGAAGGGGACTGCACCCAGCGGCTGGAAGCGGCGCTTCTCCGTACCCTGCGCCATAACGCGGGCAACGGCCACACCTGCCTGCCCCGTGCGCAGCTGCTGGACACGGCATCCCACTTCATCCAGCAGCCGCCCGAAAAGCTGGCCCGTGCGTTGGACCACTGCATTGAGACCGGGCAGCTTGGCGTAAAGATGCTGGAGGCGGTGCCGTATATCTATCTGCCTGACCTGCTGGAAGCAGAACAGGCCATTGCCGACCGGCTGGCCCTGCTGGCGAAGCGGGAAAAGCAGAAGGTGCGGGACCTTGATAAAAACATCCAGGTGCTGGAGCTGACCCAGGGCTTTGCCTATGCGCCCCTGCAGCGGGAAGCCATCCGCAAGGCCATGACCGAAAACTGCCTTGTGCTGACCGGCGGCCCCGGCACCGGTAAGACCACTACGGTCAACGCCATCCTGCAGCTGCTGGAACATCAGGCCGACCGGGTGGCACTTTGTGCTCCCACGGGCCGTGCGGCCAAACGGCTGAGTGAACTGACCGGCCGCAAGGCCTCTACCATCCACCGCCTGCTGGAGGTGGACTACTCCGGCGGCGTGGTCAGCTTTATCCACAATGACAAGAACCTGCTCAAATGCGATGTGGTCATTCTGGATGAGATGAGTATGGTGGATGTGAAGCTGTTTCAGGCGCTCATTGCAGCCCTGCGGTACAGCTGCCGCATTATTATGGTGGGCGATGCCGACCAGCTGCCCAGCGTGGGGCCCGGCAACATTCTGGGCGAGGTCATCCGCTCCGGGCTGGTGCCCACCGTCTGCCTGAACGAGATCTTCCGGCAGGCTAAACGCAGCCTTATTGTGGAGAACGCCCACCACATCATCAGCAGTGAGCCGCTGCAGAAAGGCGGCAAGACAGACGATTTCTTCTTTCTGGAATCGGACGGCGATGCGGCACAGAAACTGGTGTGCGATCTTGTCACCACCCGTCTGCCCCGGAGCTATGGGTTTGACCCTGTCCGGGATATTCAGGTGCTCTGCCCCACCAAGTTGGGGCCCACCGGTACCCAGGCGCTGAATGTGGAGCTGCAGAACCTGCTCAACCCGGAGCAGAAGGGCAAGCCCCAGCTCCAGAGCGCCTCCCGGGTGTTCCGGGTGGGCGATAAGGTGATGCAGGTGCGGAACAACTACGAGATCGTCTGGAACCGCATTGGCGGGGAGCAGGGCGTGGGAGCCTATAACGGCGATATCGGCATTGTGGAATCCATCAACATGCGCGACCGCTCCATGGTGGTGCGGATGGATGACCGCCGCCTGCTCTACCCGGCGGAAAACCTGAACGAGCTGGAGATCGCCTACGCCATCACGGTGCACAAGAGCCAGGGCAGCGAGTTCCCGGCGGTG
>OGGG01001560.1_pt1 | contig 17731 bp, 17 predicted proteins | sample 1571201 | NCBI WGS metagenome assembly OGGG01 (sample SAMEA2581946, study PRJEB24529) | metagenome | biome: Human gut stool | place: China | collected 2011 | reverse complement strand
CGTCCCGTTGCCGTCAAGGTGCGTGCACAGGACCGCAATGGCAACTGGTTCGAGCGCGAAGGCGAGGGCATTGTAGCGCAGTGCTTCTGCCACGAGACTGAGCATCTGGACAAGGCTATCGCCGCGTTTATCAAGGTAGGAAAAGAGCTAGGCGTTATCAAATAACACCTCTCTCATTCATCATACAAGGCCACATCCGGGCAAGATGATCTGGGTGTGGCTTTTTAACCACTAAGAACAATCATGCAACTCAGTAACTACCATAGTCATTGTACTTTTTGTGATGGAAGAAGTATTCCGGAGGATTTCGTGAGATTCGCCATAACACACGGGTTCCGTGCGTACGGTTTTTCCTCCCACTCACCGCTTCCGTTCGAGACCTTCTGGAATATGTCTAAAGACGATATGCCGGAGTATCTGCAAGAGATAAAACGACTAAAACAGAAATACAGCGATCAACTAGAAATATATGCCGGTCTGGAGATTGATTATCTGGACGAGACCTATAACGCCTCGATCCCCTATTTCCAAGAGTTGCCTTTGGACTACCGGATCGGTTCCATCCATTTCCTGCCCGTATCAGAGCGTCTGGTCGAAGAGAACATGGTCTGTATAGACGGCTCATTCAGGGAATACGCCCACTCCGTGGAGCGGCATTTCGGGGGAGATGTCCGGTTGCTTGTCAAGCGTTTCTTCGATACCACGATGAAAATGATAGAGGCCGGAGGCATCGATATCGTCGGGCATATGGACAAGATCTATATGAACGGACAGAAATACGAGATCTTCAATTTTGAGGAGGATTGGTATCGGAAGCCTTTTGAGGCTTGTCTGGATCTGGTTCAGGAGAAAGGGTTGATGGTAGAGGTCAACACCAAGAACTGGACCAAGAAAAAAGAGCTTTACCCCCGTGTGGAATACCTATCACGGATGCGGGAAATGAATATCCCTGTCATGGTGAACTCCGATTGCCATTATCCGGATTTGGTGAACGACGGTCGCAAGGAGGCTTTCAAGTTGCTGAAGCAAGCTGGCTTCAAGTCCACCCGTGAGCTCGTGAAAGGCAAATGGCAAGATATCGCCCTCTAGGATTTATTTTTCCGCTTATACAGGAAGGATTGCCAACGCTCCTCGGCGTTCCCTTGACGAAACATGTCATAACGTGCCATCGTAAAGAACAGATCCGATAAACGATTCACGAACGCCATGATCCCGGCAGGAACCGGGTCTTTCCGATTCAATGTCCACAAGCGGCGTTCGGCCCTGCGGGTGATCGTACGGGCCAATTGGAGGTGCGCCGAAACAGGTGTGCCTCCCGGAAGGATAAAATACCCGTTATCCTCCATCTGGGCGGATAGATCATCGATATGGGACTCACAAAAGACGGCCAAATCATCGGGGAGCGGATTCGGATTCTTATCACGGATCGCCGATGGTGTCGCCACATGAGACATCACGGCCATCATCTCACGCTGTATCCTACCCAGCAACACCTGCCATTCATGATCGGGAGGCAGCAACGTACGGACAATGCCGATCTCGGCGTTCAACTCATCCAACGTCCCATTCGCCTCGATACGGATGTCATCCTTATCGACACGCTCACCGCCATGTATGCCGGTTTTTCCTTTATCTCCTCCACGGGTATATATTCTCATAGGATACTCATTTTAGAACTTATGAAAAAAGACTACCGTATTCCGGCGATAAACACTATAGTATTCATTTCCAAACACTACTGTGTTTATCCACGAATACTATAGTGTTCTCGCACGAACACAGTAGTCTTTCCTATTCGTTAATCAAAGAAGTGCTTAAACTTACTGAAGATTTTCTCTTTCATCGTCTTATTAGGCTGGAAGTTCGGTGAATTCTCCAATCCGTTCAGCGTCTCTTTCTCCGTAGACGACAAAGTCTCGGGGATATATACGCTCACGTTCACCAACAAATCGCCCGTACCATAACTATTGATGGAAGGAAGTCCTTTATTACGCAAACGAAGCACCTTACCCGGTTGAGTACCCGAATCAATCTTCAATTTCGCCTTTCCGTCGATGGTCGGGACCTCTACCGTGGCTCCCAAGGCTGCTTGCGGAACACTCAATAGCAGGTTGTATAACAGATCGTTCTCATCACGAATCAACTCCGGATGCGGTTCCTCCTCGATAAGGATCAATAAGTCACCGTTGATTCCACCATGTCGTGCGGCGTTGCCTTTACCATTCATGGAGAGCTGCATGCCCTCGGCTACACCGGCAGGGATATTGATCGTGATAATCTCATCGTCACGAACGACGCCCTCACCGTTACACTCCGTACATTTCTTGACAACGATCTTGCCCTCGCCACCACAAGTAGGACAAGTCGTCTGCGTCTGCATCTGCCCAAGGATCGTGTTGGCGATACGGGTAACGACACCGCTACCTTTACACGTATCACACGTCTTCACACCCTCCGAGCCTTCCGCCCCGCTACCGTGACAATGCGAACAAGGCACATACTTCTTCACCTTGATCTTCTTTTCCACGCCGTTAGCGATCTCTTTCAGGTTCAGCTTCACCTTCACACGCAAGTCCGATCCACGGTTCACCCGGCGTCCTCCACGAGAACCGCCGAAACCACCGAAGCCACCAAAACCGCCAAAATGTCCACCAAAGATGTCACCGAACTGGGAGAAGATATCCTCCATGGACATACCACCACCGAAGCCGCCACCTTGTGAAGCCCCGCCGACACCCGCATGGCCGAATTGGTCATAACGCTGACGCTTTTGCGGATCGCTCAACACGTCGTATGCCTCTGCCGCCTCCTTAAAGTTCTCCTCCGCTTGCTTATCGCCCGGGTTCTTATCCGGGTGGAATTGTATCGCCTTCTTACGGTACGCTTTCTTTATCTCATCCGCCGATGCATTCTTCTCAACGCCCAGCACTTCATAGTAATCCCTTTTAGCCATCCTTGTATTTGTTATTTGCCGATTTTCCGATTATTCTCCCACTACTACTTTAGCGTGACGTATTACCTTGTCAAATAAGGTATATCCAGTTTGTACGCAATCCAATACCTTGCCCTTCATGTCCGGTTCCGGAGCGGGAATCGTAGCGATAGCCTCAAACTCCTCCGTGTTGAACGGCTTACCTATGGCCTCGATCGGCTTTACGCCTTGCTGAGACAGATAGCCCATGAACTTACCGAAAATCAAGTCCACGCCTTCTTTAACGGCCTCTACATCCTCAGCCGTGCGGACATTCTGCAAAGCACGCTCGAAATCGTCGATAATAGGAAGAAGGTTCTTTAACGCACCCTCGCCGCCAGTCTTGATCAAATCGGCCTTCTCACGCATCGTACGTTTACGGTAATTGTCAAACTCCGCCATCAAGCGCAGGTGGGAATCGTTCAATTCGTTATATTTCTTTTGCAAGGCTTCCACCTCGCCCGACACATTGTCAGAGCCGGCAGTTTCATCTGCCGCATTTGACTGTTCTTCCTGCAAATTTGTCGCTTCCTCATTATTCACGTTTTCGTTTTTTGAAGCGTTTTCTTTTTTCTCGTTTGGATTCATCTTGCTCATAATCTATCTGATTTTTTTCATTACTAACTAATTGTAAGCGAAATACGGTACCACATAAATACCCTTAAAAAGTATATACACAGCATCCATATCAAGTTCATACACTATTATAGCAGCAAATATATTGCCAACTATTCCACCACATCAAAAATATCTTTACCTTTGCCTATGTTTTAAACGAAACAGGTATTTTTAGAGTAAATAAAATTCCAGAATATGATGAGAAGTGTGATTTTATCAACGTTACTATTAGTATTGGCGGTCTGTACGGTTTCCGCCCAAAACAGGAATACATCCATCTGCCGACTAGGCTTCACATACGATATCAGCCAGAGCAAGAACTGGGGAAATAACAAGCCGGTCATTAAAAGCGTCATCCCTTATTCATCCGCCGAGCAAGCAGGTATTAAGAAATACGACGTGATCGAGGAGATCAACGGTGTACCTGTGACGGAAATATCTGTCGATGAGATCCCACAACTGCTGAATCCCGCCGGAAGAAACGATGTCCTATTGACTATCAGCAACCTTTCCTCTCCTTCTAAACAAGTATTGGTAAAGAAGGACTGCAAGAAAAGTAACGCCATCACGGAAGACCAGCTGGCGTCCGCCTATGCGATGTATAGCTTGGAGACAACCAATGAGCAAGAATTCATATGCCCGTTCAAGACTACCGTCACATCCGACGGCGTAGATTTCGGTAACTTCAAGACATTCGCCTTCTCGACCATCGACGAGAATAACCGTAAACTGGAAACGGTCATCAACGAATGCATCGAGAACGAGTTGACCAAAAAAGGACTTACGGTTGATATCGCGAAGCCGGATTTATTGATACAGACTTTCTATTTTTTCGATAAGAACCCGAACTATCTGGGAGCGAATAAAGTATTGGTAGAAAAAGAACCGACTTACCGGTACAACTTCTCGCACAGTAAGATGGAGAAATTCCCGTTCTTGAATTACGCCGCCGCCGAAGCGGAAGCCGAATATCTGTTGCAATTCGGTATCCGTATCATCGATCAAAAAGATATCCCCGGACGTGTACTCTGGGAATGTGAGGCGAACGAGTTGCTGGAAGACTCTTATCGTTTAGACGAATACGCCCGGGTGCATGTCCCGTTGATGTGTATGCAATACCCATACACGAAATACGGACGTAACGTACCGTTCAAGGTGAGCAAGAAGACCTATAATTATACGGGGATCAGCTACGATATCGATAAATTGGATCAAGTGGTTGACGTAGATCGTAACTCTCCCGCTTATGCGGCAGGCATCCGTCCCCGTGACATTATAGAAAAGATCGGCCGCCATAAGATGGATCATTCGGCAGAGGAGTTCTCATCCGCCTACAAACGCTTTATCACGAACACGATGCAATATCGTGATCCGAAGACGATGTTTACGGACGCGAACGGTTTCAAATATTGCATGTTTTGGGACGTATTCAAATATCCCCAAATAGCGGATGCGTCGCAAAGCTCCGATTACTTGCCGGCGTTCTCTTATTTATACTATTTCGCCCCTTATATTAATCCGTCCGGCAACAACGCCTGTACATTTAATATAAAGCGTGGCAAGACAAAATTAGAAGTAATTATCCGTCCTACCATTCGCTCTGAAGTGACGGTAGAGATCAAATAAAGATTTTACAAACACGTGATATATCCACAAAATTTTGAACAAAAGACGGGCTTTGATAAGATCCGTCACTTAATCACAGAAAAATGTTTAAGCCCGCTCGGGGAAGAGCGGGTAGCGGAGATGGGATTCTCCGCCGATTTCGAGGTCGTATCCAAGCGATTGGAACAAACCGATGAGTTTATCCGTATCCTACACGGAGACACGGAATTCCCCGCCAGTTATTTCTTCGACGTGCGCTATTCCTTGAAACGGATTCGGCCGGAAGGTACTTGGCTGGATGAACGGGAGTTGTTCGACCTCAAACGTTCCTTGCAAACGATCAATGACATCGTACGCTTCTTCAAGCCCATGGACGATGAGGAAATCAAGTATCCGGCCTTGACTGAATTGGCGGGAGATATCTTTGTCTTCCCCCAATTGATTGGAAAGATCGATAGTATCCTTGATAAATTCGGCAAGGTCAAGGACAGTGCTTCCTCCACCCTATCGCAAATCCGCAGGGAGATAACGATCACGATGAGCGGTATATCCCGCAGCCTGCAATCCATCCTCCGTGCGGCACAATCGGACGGGGTTGTCGATAAGGACGTGACACCGACCATGCGCGACGGTCGTTTGATGATCCCGGTAGCCCCGGCCTTCAAACGAAAGATAAAAGGTATCGTACATGATGAGTCCGCCAGTGGCAAGACGGTCTTTATAGAGCCAGAGGTGGTCGTGGAAGCGAATAACCGCATCCGGGAACTGGAAGGGGAAGAACGCCGGGAAATCATTAAGATACTGACGGAATTCACGAACGTGATCCGTCCTTTAGCTCCGGATATCCTACAATCTTACGAGTTTCTTGCCGACATTGACTTCATTCGTGCGAAAGCGTTATTCGCGGAGCAAGTCAAGGCGATCAAGCCGATCGTGGAGGATAAGCGACAAATGGATTGGGCACGTGCCGTGCATCCGCTCTTATTCCTGTCTTTACAGAAACAGGGCAAGCAGGTAGTTCCCCTCGATATCGAGCTGACCGAGGGAAAACGGATCTTGATCATATCCGGTCCGAACGCCGGTGGTAAATCCGTTTGCCTGAAAACGGTCGGATTACTTCAATACATGTTGCAATGTGGTTTATTGATTCCTTTGCATGAGCGATCAAGAACCGGGATCTTCGAGCATATATTCATCGATATAGGCGATGAGCAAAGCATCGAGAACGATTTGAGTACCTACAGTTCCCACCTTACCAACATGAAGTATTTCGTGAAGAATTGTAACGAGCGGACCATTATCCTAATCGATGAGTTCGGTAGCGGTACGGAACCTCAGATTGGCGGCGCTATCGCCGAGGCTTTATTGGATCGCTTCAACCGGAATCATAGCTTTGGGGTAATCACGACCCACTACCAGAATTTGAAGCATTTCGCCGAGGATACGGAGGGTATCGTAAACGGTGCCATGTTGTACGACCGCCATTTGATGCAGCCCTTGTTCAAGCTTTCTATCGGAAATCCGGGTAGCTCGTTCGCCGTAGAGATCGCACGCAAGATCGGTCTGCCCGAGGACGTGATAGCCGACGCTTCTGCGAACGTCGGAGCGGATTATATCAATATGGACAAATACCTGCAAGATATCGTACGCGATAAACGGTACTGGGAAAGCAAACGGCAGAATATCCGTCAGCAGGAGAAAAAACTGGAAGATGTCACTTCTCGTTATGAACAAGACTTGGAAGCCGTAAACAAGCAACGGAAAGAGATCATCCGGGAGGCAAAGGCCGAGGCCCAACGTATTCTAGCGGAGGCTAACGCCAAGATCGAGAATACCGTCCGTGAGATCAAGGAGGCCCAAGCGGAAAAAGAACAGACCAAACTGGCCCGCAAAGCCTTGGAAGAGTTCAAGAACTCCGTAATGGCGACCGAAGAAGAAGACGATAAGATCGCACGCAAGATGGCGAAGCTCAAGGAACGGAACGAACGGAAGAAACAGAAACAAAAAGTGACGGCCCAGCCGATATTTAATAAAGAGGTGATAGAGGTCGGCGACAATGTACGCCTTAAAGGGCAGGTTTCCGCCGGAACCGTTATGGAACTACAAGGAAAGCAGGCCGTAGTAGCATTCGGGATGATCAAAAGCACGGTTAAGCTGGAGCAGTTGGAAAAGGTAAGCAAAGGCCAGATCAAACGGGAAATCCAGAAAAGCACGTTCGTCAGCTACCAGACCACTGACAATATGCATGAGAAGAAAATAAACTTTAAGCAAGAAATCGATGTGAGAGGAATGAGGGGCGATGAGGCATTGCAAAGCGTGACCTATTTTATCGACGATGCCATTCAAGTCGGGGCAGGCAAGGTTCGCATCTTGCATGGAACCGGTACGGGTATCTTACGTCAGCTAATCCGGGATTATCTGCGCACGGTTCCCGGTGTCCGTCGTTTTCAAGACGAGCATGTGCAGTTCGGAGGCGCCGGCATCACCGTTGTTGAATTCGATTAAAAAGAGATCCTTATTATGAGACGGAATGAATATACACACAGGAGAAGACATATATCCAACCGGCATTTATCGGACAAGTATTATTACGCCGGCGAACATGAGACAGCAACCGGCATCCGTCTCACGCAATACAACGAACAATCTTTGCATACGAAAGAGGTGCGGATAACCGACACCTCTTTCAGCAAACTATCCGACCCGGATCAGATCAATTGGTTCGAGGTTAGCGGATTGACCAACGCGGATGCCATTACCCGTATCGTAAAAGATTTCGGACTGCATAATCTGGACGCTAAGGATATCTTGACTCCCCAACACGTGGTCAAGGTAGAGGAATACAAAGGACGAATGCTTATCGTATTAAACTCCTGCTATTACGATGTCAATAACGAGATGCGGTCTGAGCACATCAGTATACTGGTAGCGAACAATACGGTTATCACTTTTACGGAAAGCAACAACCCCGTATTCGAGGCCGCTCATAAAGCGCTACTATCCAACATGCTGAACATCCGGAAAAAAGGCAGTGGATTGCTGCTCGCTTTCCTTCTAAACACCATCATAGCGAATTTAGTAGAATCCGCCTCAAAGGTAGAAGAGATACTAGAGGATATAGAAGAGACTTTGCTCGATCCTAAGAACGATCAGGGTAATATGGGTTCCCTAATCCAACAACACCGCCATGAGTACATGATTATCCGTAAGAATAGCCAACCGCTGAAAGATCAATTCTCAAAACTATTACGAACAGAGAACGGGATTATCACCCCGGATATCCTGCCGATCTATAATGACCTGCAAGACCAACTCCAATTCGTTATCCAAACAACGGAAAGCTGCCGGGAAATCACCTCTTCCCTTGTCGATCTTTATATATCCAATAACGATCTTAGGATGAACGCCATCATGAAACGGCTGACGATTGTCTCCACCCTTTTCATCCCTTTGACATTCTTGGTGGGCGTATGGGGTATGAACTTCAAGATAATGCCGGAATTGGATTGGCGTTACGGTTATTTCATAGCTTGGGCCGTCATGATAGTTACCGGAGTATTGACTTGGCTATATATGAAACGAAAGGATTGGTATTAAAACCAATCCTTACGATCTGAAGAATTTCTTCCTATACTTATAAAAAGTATTCTTAGAGACGTTGAAATGCTCGCAAATCGATCCTACCGATTCTCCCCGCTCCAACATGTTCATGATCTCCCCCTTATGGGCGTCTAAGAAGAACAACTTGGATTCCGAGCCTTTAGGACGTCCCAACCGCTTTCCCGTACTTTTCACCTGTTCCAAGGCGTCTTTTGTACGTATGGAAACCAGACTGTGATCAATCTCGTCTACTTGCTTGAAGACATTAATCATCAATTGGCGATCCATCCGGTCATCGAATATATAACGGTCGTTTATACAATAGACCGTCACGTCCTTCTCCATGCAAACGGTAAGTATCCCCATCAACTCATATAAGGTAAGACACAAACGGGTAATATCCGATACGATCAAGGCATCCCCTTTCTTCAAGCGTTCGAGAACAAGTTTTAACTTTGGTCCCGGCTGTTTCGCTTTCTCTCCGGATACTTCCATGACCCATTTATCCACATGGATATCTTTGGCCGCGGCAAAAGAAGAGATCTCTTCCCTTTGAATATCCAAGTGTTGCCGGTCTGTAGCCACATTTAAATACGCTATCGTCATAAATTTCACTAATTGTTTCTAGCGTGAAGGTACAAAAAGAATGAGTATATCTTCAAGATTATGGGATGTTTAACGCTTTATTTCGTACATTTGCGTTTATATTCATATATTATGATAACACATATACGAGTAGCTAGCCAACAATTGGAACAACCCCGATTCGAGTCCCCGAAAGAGTTGGTCTCTTGGATGGGCGCTATCCAGGCGCAGGAGTATGAGATGGCCAAATGGGCGATCGGTATTCGCTTGAGATCCTCTTCCCTTGAAAAGGTAAATGAGGCTTTGTACAAAGGTGATATTCTACGTACCCATGTGATGCGTCCTACTTGGCATTTCGTGGCCGCCGAGGATATCCGTTGGATGCTTATGCTATCTTCCGAGCGTATCAAGGCTGCCGTTATGTCGTACGCCAAGGGACATTTCGGGAAGATAGAAAAAACGCTGTTCACAAGATGCCTAGATCAGATCGGAAAGATATTGGAAGGATACAAAAGCCTGACCAAACAAGAAGTAACGGCGGAATTGCAAAAATCCGGGATTTTGCCCACCATAGATCACGTAAACCTTTTCCTTACATGGGGTGAGGTGGAAGGCATCGTCTGTAGCGGGATCGATAAAGGAAAGAAAACGACTTACGCCTTATTGGACGAACGTGTCCCTCCTACTCGTGAACTTTGCAGGGAAGAGGCTCTGGCGAGATTGGCATCCAGATATTTTCAAAGCCACTCCCCTGCCCAGTTACAGGATTTTGTTTGGTGGTCCGGGCTAACCGCTACCGAGTGTAGGCTCGCTATCAATCTGATCAAGGCGGAGTTAATGACCGAGACGTTCGATTCCCGTGAATATTTCATCCACCAATCATGGAAAGGAAAAAATGAGAGCGAACCTGTACTGCGTCTCCTCCCCGCCTTCGATGAATACTTGATCAGTTACAAAAACCGCACGGACGTATTGCCGCTAGAACATCATCCAAAAGCGTTCAACCGATTCGGCACCTTCTACCCGGTTATCTTGTATAACGGAAAGATAATAGGTAATTGGAGCCGCTCCATTAAAAAAAACACCATTCAAATAGAAATGGACTTTTTCGAGAAGAAGCCCCGCATTCCAGTGAAACTAATCCAGCAAGCCGAAGCGCAGATAGACGCTTTTTATAGAGGCTTATTGTACCGCCCAGCGCTTCAATGTCGGGAAAAATAATTTCATATTCGCTACGGCCTCCTCTTTCGTATAATGAAAGTCCGCATCTTTATTGAACTCATCGACAAACTGGGCACAATGATCGATCATCTGATCCATCGTACAGTCCATCGTGAAGGCCCCGTCCTTATAACAATAGCAACAATATTCCTCATTCTTGCTTCCGTCATGGTTCGTTCCTAACTCCTCATTCTTTTGCAGCGGCATACCGCAGCTTTGGCAAAATTTTGTTTCCATACTAATTTATTTTATTGGTATATAAATCTTTGTCACTTGCGTATCGTCATCCTCTTCCGAATAACTCACATATTCCTCAAACGCCATTCCATGCCGTTTGGTATAATTGAAATCTATATTTATAGTATTATATAGTTCTTGTAATCCCGCATAACTACCTTTTAAGGTATAAACCGCATATTTTCCTTTCTGCAAACGAATCGTACCGAACATCCCTGATGGAATAATCTCCTTCCCGACCGAAGCGCAAGCGTAAAAACGACATTGGTCCGGATGAGTGACGTTCGGGTCATCAAAACTTAGACCAATAAAGCGGGTGTCCTCTGATAACGCTTGATTCTCTTTTAAGAATCCGATCAACAGATTCCATGCCTCCTCATAGGGTTCCGCCTCACCATATTTTCCAAAAATCCGGATATAAACCAAATCTAAATCATCTACCTCACAAACCTCAACTTCAAGATCGTGTGGATTACTCCACTTCTCGGTCTCTTCTCTCAGACGTGCTCGCAACTTATCCATATAAGCTTTCGGAGATACGCTGAATTGTTTCTTGAACGCTTTCGAGAAAGATTGGGGGTTATCATAGCCTACCCGACTCGCTAGATCTGCCAGACTCATATCTTCCGTATGCATATATAGAACCGCTCGCTCTACACGTTGCCTTGCCACATAAGCATATAATGACTCATTCAAGGCTCCTTTCATAATACGTAGTAGCTGCCGCTCGGACACGTTTACCTGCCCGGCTATTATATCCAGTCGTAAAGGGAGATGCAAATTCGCATTGATATAATCAATTACTTGATTAATTTTCCGTTGATATATGTTTTCCGTATCAGGCTTCATCCTATAGATTCTTATGATGACAAAAATACATAATCCCAACAGACTAACAATTGTCCAATCTCGCCAATTTGAGATTTCCCCTATATTTATTTAAAAGCCATCAACTTCAAGATTCTATAGATTGTAAAATCAGTAATTCTGTTACACTTATCAGTAATTGGTATACAAAAGCAATGGAATATCTTAAATAATTTTGTAATATGAATAAAATCAAGAAAACAAATATGAATATAAAGAAAATAACCATTGCCATGTTGATCACATTAATCTCCATTGGCAATATAAACGCACAAGAAATGAAAACTGAAATTCCAAAAATTAGTGAATTCCCTACAGGAAATGAAAACACCGGGTTTGAACAATATTTCTCGGGGAAGTCTTGGCTGGTGCCATTAACAAGCAATAAGGATTTAAACGTACCAATGTTTAACGTAACGTTTGAACCTAACTGCCGAAACAACTGGCACACGCATACAGGAGGGCAGATACTCATCGCCGTAGGTGGTGTGGGTTATTATCAAGAACGAGGTAAAAGCGCCCGTCGTTTACTACCCGGGGATGTTGTCGAAATCGCACCAAACATAGAGCATTGGCACGGCGCCTCACCGGACAGTTGGTTTTCGCATATCGCCGTAGAATGTAATCCCCAAACCAATAAAAACACTTGGCTTGAGCCGGTAAGTGATGAGGAATATGGGAAGGCCGTAAATGATAAGTAGTAGATTTTCCTTATCGTTTACACAAACCGAGCCTAAAAGACACTCCGGTTTCCCCTAGAAGAAACTGCAGTTTCTATCCTAGCGGGAAACTGTAGTTTCCTAAGAAAGAAATACAAAGAAACTGTAATATACTAGTAAACAGAATATTGAATAATATATTCTCATCCTATGCCCTGTATATAAGACATTTTTCTCACAAAATTCAATCCGTACAATTAATATCATTAACAGATTCATTCTCATACGCAGACTTTTGTGATTTTATAAATATATCACGGTACTCATCAAGTAAGTTAATGTCCTGCAAATCATTAACGCCTAAAATCTCACGGATTAAATCCGCCTTGCCTGCTTCTATCTCCACTTTCGGTATCATATATCTTAATTTAGATTAATAAATAAAATCATCTGTTTGATGTTTTAAACAGACATCGTCACCCTTTTGTTTATACAAAATTTAAATTTAACACGACAAATTTTACAGTATCCAAAATTTATCTCCTTAACTTAATCAACCAATAAGGATAGTCAAATCCCTTTCTAAATTGTTATTCACTAACAAGGATATTTCAAAATCAAAAAATCAATCTTATGGAGAAAAATATTTTCTGGTTAGAAAATGACCAACTCAAAGAGATAGCCTGTTCATTTCGGGAAAAGGTTGAAGAGGGATTAAAACATGAAAATGCGGAGATACAATGCATACCGACTTTTATCTCTCCCAAAACCTCTGATATTAATGGAAAAGCATTGGTTCTCGATTTAGGAGGAACCAACTATAGAGTAGCGACCGTCGATCTTGGACAAGGATCACCAACCATCCATCCCAACAATGGGTGGAAAAAAGACATGTCGATCATGAAATCACCGGGATATACTCGTGAGGAGCTATTTAAAGAATTAGCCGATATGATTGTCGGGATAAAACGGGATGAGGAAATGCCAATCGGCTATTGTTTTTCTTATCCAGCAGAATCCGTACTCAGTGGAGACGCCAAATTGTTACGTTGGACAAAAGGAGTCGACATTAAAGAAATGGTAGGGCAATTAGTTGGCAAACCACTTCTCGACTACCTAAACGAACATTGTAAAATCAAATTTACAGGTATTAAAGTATTAAACGATACTATCGCCAGCTTGTTTGCCGGCCTAACCGACAATAGCTATGACGCCTATATCGGTCTGATCGTAGGAACAGGCACCAACATGGCCACTTTCATTCCGGCGGATAAAATAAAGAAATTAGATCCGAGCTATAATATACAAGGCTTAGTCCCTGTCAACCTAGAGTCGGGTAACTTCCATCCTCCATTCCTCACGACAGTCGATGATACGGTTGACGCCATTTCAGGCAGCCTTGGAAAACAGCGATTTGAGAAAGCGGTTTCGGGTATGTATCTAGGCGATATATTGAAAGCGGCTTTCCCTTTGGATGAGTTTGAGAATAAATTCGATGCCCAAAAATTGACCGCTATCATGAACTATCCGGATATTCACAAGGACGTATATGTAGATGTAGCTCATTGGATCTACAACAGATCAGCACAATTAGTCGCCGCATCGCTACTGGGCCTTATTCAGTTACTGAGATCATATAATAAAGATATACAAAAAATCTGTCTAGTAGCCGAAGGCAGTCTATTTTGGAGCGAGAATAGAAAAGATAAAAACTATAACATTCTTGTTCTGGAGAAATTACAAGAACTCCTTAATGAATCCGCATTAGCGGATGTCGAAATCCATATCAACAATATGAATAACGCAAACTTGATAGGAACAGGTATAGCGGCGCTCTCTTGAAATCAATATGAATGAAGTGAATCTTGAACTATAAAATTACGTTTTTCAAAATAAATAGAAAGTGCGGGTATTCTTTACATACGATACCCGCACTACTTTTTCCGCAGAAAAATGATTGTATAATTCACTCATAGCGCATCGCACAAATGGATTCAGCCCCAGAGGATGAAATATAACCGCAATCATATCAATATTAGCTAGTGGTTTGGATTGGATATCGTAATCAATAGAGAATACCGAAATTTTCCGTCTTATTGATAGCTTCGATCACATTATCTACATTTAGCTTTGCCAATATATTCTTTCGGTGATTATTTACCGTATAAATACTAAGATTTAGCTTATAAGCGATCTCTTTGCTCAGAAAACCTTGCCGAATTAATATTAGTATTTCTTTCTCACGCTTGGTTAATTGAGGTTCGGCTAGAATAACTTCGACGCAAGTATCAGTCCTGTCTTTCTATTGATAACTGTCCGTTTGATTCTTTCGGTAGGCGATACAATCGGGATAATACTTGGTTCCGAAAATCTGTACCCGCTGATATTGTGCAAATTGTATCTGTTCTCATTTATCTATTATGCTTTACTTTGCATTATTTTAGTTTTCAAATATATTTAATGATTATGAAGTTGAAATTTGCCAAGAGAATGTCTTATATAAAGGCTTCGGAAATAAGAGAAATACTCAAAGTTACAGAACGGGAAGATGTTATTTCATTTGCTGGTGGACTACCTGCCCCTGAGCTATTCCCCATAGATGAAATTAACAAAATGAATCAGGTCGTTTTACAAGAAGCAGGAGCAAAAGCTCTTCAATATACGACTACTGAAGGGTATTATCCTTTACGTGAATGGATTGCCAAACGAATGAATGAACGCTTAGGGACATCGTTTGATAAGGATAATATTCTTATAACTCACGGTTCGCAACAAGGATTAGATTTATCCGGAAAAGTATTTCTGGACGATGGTGATATCGTATTGTGTGAAAGCCCCACCTATTTAGCAGCAATTAGCGCATTCAAATCATATGGGAGTGGCTTCATTGAAATTCCAACAGATGAAGAAGGCATGGATATGGCTACTTTGGAAGAGGTACTGAATAATACTCAAAATATAAAACTAATATATGTAATACCAACCTTTCAAAATCCCACTGGAAAAACATGGAGTTTGGAAAGACGAAAAAAACTGGCTGAACTATCTGCTTTATATGATATTCCTGTTATTGAAGATAACCCTTATGGAGAATTAAGGTTTGAAGGAGAGTCTTTACCCTCTATAAAGTCTTTTGATAAGGTAGGTAATATCTTATGCACTGGTAGTTTTTCTAAAATCTTTTGTCCGGGCTTTCGGATTGGGTGGATTGCAGGTGATAAAGATATTATCCGCAAGTATGTGTTAGTTAAGCAGGGCACTGATTTGCAGTGTAACACAATAGCTCAAATGACTATTGCCGAATATCTAAAACGATATGATATTGATGAGCATATTAGCAAAATAGTAGAAGTCTACAGAAAACGCAGAGATATAGCTTTAGAATGTATTGAACGCTATTTTCCTAATGACATAAAATATACTCATCCTCAAGGCGGGTTATTTACTTGGATTGAATTACCCGAAAATATTTCAGCGCATGACATCCTGCAAAAATGCATTGAACAGAAAATAGCCTTTGTACCCGGCAGTTCATTTTATCCTGTTGAGCACAAAGAAAATACTTTTAGAATAAATTACTCTAATATGCCAGAAGATAGAATCATGAAAGGACTTCAAGTAATAGGGGAAGTACTAAAAGAATACATACATCAGTTAAAGTGATTTTTAATTATATCCCCCAATTGTTTTAAACGTTCTTCAAGAAGTGGAGTCCATCGTTGTCCATAGCTTAAACGCATACAATTGGTATATTGCTCTTGTAATGTAAACATACGTCCGGGGGCTATGCTTATTTTTCGCTGCATAGCCCGATAATAAAGTTCTGTTGTATCAATCTGTTTGTCTAATTCCACCCAAAGCATAAATCCTCCTTGTGGAGTAACAATTTTTGTATTCTCGGGGAAGTAATCCATGATGGAATGGGCAAAATGAATACTGTTTGCGTATAATTCTTGTCGCAGTTTACGTAAATGGTTTTCGTATCTGTCATTCTCCATGAAATTGGCAACCGCTTCTTGATTAAGCGCAGGCGTAGAAATAAGGTGAATATTCTTTTGGCGAATAATAGCATGTTTAAATTTGCCGGGAGCAATCCATCCTACCCGATACCCCGGCGCTAATGTTTTAGATACCGCACCACACCATAAAACAAGCCCCTTCTTGTCAAAAGCCTTGCAGGGCTTAGGACGTGAATTACCAAAAAATAAATCACCATATAAATCATCCTCGATCAAAGGTATATCATATCCGGCCAGCATATCAACAACTACCCTTTTATGTTCATCAGGCATACAACTTCCCAATGGGTTATTAAAGTTGCTTATAAGCAGGCAAGCTTTAATTTGTGGTAAAACTTTTTTCAGCGCATCTGGATCAATCCCTGTTACTGGATTGGTAGGTAATTCCAATATACGCAACCCCATACTATTGGCTAATTGTAACATTCCAAAATAGACCGGACTTTCAACCGCAATAGTATCTCCTACCTTAGTAATTACAGATAAAGCTAAAGCAACCGCATTAGTAACTCCAGCAGTTGTCACTATATCATCTTCTGTCAAGTTTCCCTTCCAACTATACGTAAAACGAGCTATAGATTTACGTAATCGCATATTTCCCTGTGTTTCATCATACCGGGTTCCATTACCCGGAAGTGCCTGCATAGCTCTTATAAGTTCTTTATTAAGTTTTGCAATTGGTAATAAAATATCTTCGGGCATTCCTAATGAAAATCGAGTGATCGATTTATCTCCTATTTCTAACGAGCTGTATACGTCAGCAATCAAATCTATCACCTCTTTGCTCTCAGGCTTTACAGACGGTTGTGTTGTCGCTGGAACAGATAGGCGTATGGGTTTGTAATTGACAATATAACCTGATTTTGGGCGTGATATTATAAATCCGTCTTTTTCCAATTCATAATATGCCTGAATTGCAGTATTAAGACTTACACCATTTTCATTGCTAATAGTGCGTAAAGAAGGTAGTTTCTCACCAGCTTTCCACACGCCTTTCTTAATTTGACAGGCAATAGTTCTCGCTATTTCTTGATATAGGATTTCTTTTTTCATACTTGTCAGGTGTTATCTGTATCCTGCAAATATACAAAAATCGTGTCTGTATCTGTTTTGGACTTTGAATTACTTTTACAGAATGACTTTTGTATTGCTTTGCTATTCTTAAATAAAAGAAAGGTATTCGAGTAAACAACTGAATTTAAACACCATTAATAAAAAAATCACAGTAAAACAGGTTTCAGATGATAATATCTAAAATCAATACAGAGATTGAAACCTTCTGCATGGATAGTGATTTCCGACAATCGTACCCCCTAATCGTTTTTTGGGGAAGGGGGTACGATTTGGAT
>OGGG01001558.1_pt1 | contig 17744 bp, 9 predicted proteins | sample 1571201 | NCBI WGS metagenome assembly OGGG01 (sample SAMEA2581946, study PRJEB24529) | metagenome | biome: Human gut stool | place: China | collected 2011 | reverse complement strand
TGCCAGTGAATATCTTTTTTATAGTATTCAATCTTTTAAAAAGTTTATTTGGTATTCCGGAGAGACCAATCGTTTTTATAAGACAGAGAGTTATTTATATCCTTATTCTGATACATTGGAACAGAAAAGTACGGATGCATTCCCTTGGGATCAAAAAGGTACAGGGCGTACATTGATATATGGGGAAAATACCTGGAATGAAGCGAAAGCGTGGGTATGCGACGGAAATTCATTCGCACTTATGGGGGATGGAACGAATGCGTATATCTACAAGTTTTATGTGAACAATATGGAGGCTAAGAGTATGTATGAGATAACTTCTAATGTCGCTTCGGATATTTTGACGGCAGATTTCTATGCTTTCTCTTCGACCCGTTCGGTTTTGTTTTATGTAAAGAACAATGTTTTATATGCTTATAATTACGACAAGGGGAATGAACGGGTAGAAACCATCCCTTTGGAAACAACGGATCAGATTACGATGTTGAAATTCGATCTGACGATGGAACCGATGAAAGATGCCTTGTTTATCGCTACTTACAATACTGCCGAAGGAGGAACTTTACGGAAATATTATGTGGGCAATAATCCGGATAAGGTAGAGTTGAAAGCAGATCCGACGGCAGTTTGGAAAGGTTTGACCAAAGTGAAAAATATGAGTTGGAGGGCAGTTTTGTAAATGCGTCGGTGGGGGGCTTTTGAGGACATGAATTAAAATTCTGCCGTGTCGTTTCCGGTACCGATGGTGTATTGGAGGTTGGGATTTGAGGTTTGTGGATCGATAAACTGTCGGATACCGGAAACATAGTATAATGGTATAGATGAAAAATAGTATGAAAAAAATATTCCTTTTTATTGCATTTTTATGGATAAGCTTGGTTAGCTTTGCGCAGGATGGGGTGAATTTTGAACACCTGAGTTTTAGGGAAGCGTTGGACAAGGCGAAGAGTGAGCAGAAGTACGTGTTTATGGATTGTTATACTTCCTGGTGTGGGCCTTGTAAGAATATGACTCAAAATGTGTTTCCGCAGAAAAAAGCCGGAGATTATTTCAATCCGAAGTTTATCTGTGTAAAGTATGATATGGAAAAAGGAGAGGGGCCTGAATTGGGGAAACGGTTTGAGGTACGGGCTTATCCGACTTTTTTGGTGTTGGATGCAGAAGGCCGGTTGCTTCATAAAGTAATCGGTTCGTATAGTGTGGACGAGATCATCGAACGTATAGAAGAGAGTTTCGATGAAGAGAAAGCTTATGGTTCTTTGAAAGCGAAGTATGAAAGCGGTAACCGGGAACAAGTATTTATGGTGAAGTACCTGAAAATGCTGATTCGGTATTATGATCCGGCGATGGAGGCCGTTGCTGCCGAGTTGATAAATACGCTGAGTGATAAAGAGAAGGTGGAAGAGGCCTATTGGTTTGTTTTCAGCAATCCGAAACTGACTCCGGAAGGTTCGGCTAATGAAGCCTGGCTGTTGAAAAATCACAAGCGTTTCAATAAAACGGTCGGTAAGGAAAAGGTGGAACAGGAATTGGATAAACGGTATACCGAAAAGCTTTTGAAAGTCCTTTCGCAGAAAGAAAAAATATGGACTGAAAAACAGCTTACCGCTTTGGGACGTGAGATTGCAGCTTTGAAGCTGAACACGAACGAGGAATTGCAAGCCTATGTAACGGTGGCGAAAACGGCTTTGAAGAAGGGGGTGGAAGAGTTGATTTCGGTTTGTGAAACTGAATTTCCGAAATTCAAGACCAAGGAAATTCCTTATATTCAGTTTTGCGACCGGATTGTAGCCGAGGCTTCGCCGGCCGATAGGGCGAGATACATTGCTTTGGGAGAAAAACTATATGCTCAGGCGAAAGACGAACCGGCAAAAAACACCTTCAAATTTGTTTTGGAATATTTGAAACATCATAATAAACAAAACTGAAATAATTTTTGATAGATGAATAGAAACTTACTTACAATGGCGTTATTGATATGCGGATTATCGGTAAACGGTCAGAAGAAAATCGATTATGTGGATCCGTTGATCGGCACGAACGGTATGGGGCATACTTTCCCGGGGGCCTGCGTACCTCATGGGTTGGTACAGCTCAGTCCGGATACCGATACGATTCCGCATAATATAAACGGAACCTATCAACCGCGGGTATACGAGTATTGTGCCGGCTATCAGCACCGGGATAGTTCTATTGTAGGGTTTAGTCATACGCACTTTAACGGAACCGGGCATTCGGATTTAGGCGATATCCTGATTATGCCGGTAACCGGAGATATTAAATTTAACCCGGGAACGGCTGAAAACCCCGATAGCGGATATCGTTCCCGTTTTTCACATGCCACAGAAAAAGCCTGGCCGGGTTATTATTCCGTGATGCTCGAGGATTATGGGGTGAAGGCAGAATTGACAGCCACCGAACGGGTAGGGATACATAGATATACTTTTCCGAAAGGAGACGGACATATCCTCCTCGATCTGAAACATGGTATTTATAATTACGACGGAAAAGTGCTTTGGGCCAATCTGAGGGTAGAAAACGATACTTTGCTGACCGGTTACCGGATTACAAATGGTTGGGCCCGGGTGAACTACACCTATTTTGCGATTACTTTCTCAAAACCGATCCGGGGTTACGGATATAAAGAGATGAAACCGATGCTGTATAACGGAATGTGGCGGAAATTCGATATCTACCGCAATTTTCCCGAAATCGGAGGACGGAATGTCGTGGCTTATTTTGATTTCGACTTGTCGGACGGAACGCCTTTGGAGGTGAAAGTTGCGCTTTCGCCGGTGAGTGCCAGCGGTGCATTGAATAATCTGCGGATCGAGACTGCGGGTAAAAATTTCGGGCAGTTGTGTGCGCAGGCCGGACAGAAATGGGAAGATGCGTTGAGTGTGATCGATGTAAAGGGGGATTATGATCAGGTTTGTAATATTTATTCTTCCATGTATCACACCATGATCAATCCATCGGTGTATATGGATCATGACGGTTCTTACCGGGGATTGGATCAGGAGATCCATCAGGCGGATCAGTTCACGAATTATACGGTATTTTCTGTTTGGGATACCTACCGGGCTCTGCACCCTTTGTTCAATTTGTTCTATCCGTCACGTAGTAAAGATATCGTGGCATCGTTTCTGGCTCATTATCGGCAGAGTGTACATGGTTTGCTTCCTATCTGGTCGCATATGGCCAATGAAAACTGGTGTATGATCGGATATCATGGGGCTTCGGTCATAGCCGATGCTTACGTGAAAGGTATTCCGATGGATGAAAAACTGGCCCTGGAAGCTGTCGTGAGTACTTCTACCGTTCCATATCTCGAAGGATTGAAAGAGTATATGGAATTGGGGTATGTGCCGATGGAAAAGAGCGGTAGTTCGGCATCGGTCACCCTGGAGTATGGTTATGACGATTGGGCGATCTATCATATGGCGAAGAAAATGGGCGACCGGGAAGTAGCCGATACTTACCTGAAGCGGGCCGGAGCCTATAAACATCTGGTGGACGAGCGTTTGGGTTTTATCCGGCCGAAGAATGCTGCCGGACAGATGAAGGAAAAATTCGATGTGCTGGATACTCATGGCCAAGGGTTTATCGAAGGTAATTCCTGGAATTACTCTTTTTATGTACCTCAGGATGTGAATGGCCTGAAGGCTTTTATGGGAGGAGACAAACGCTTTATCGAGCGGTTGGATTCTTTGTTTACCATGGAATTGCCGGCAAAATACTACGAAAATACCGAGGATATTACCAAAGAAGGTTTGATGGGTAATTATGTGCATGGTAACGAACCTAGCCAGCATATTCCTTATCTGTATATGTGGACTTCTCAACCTTGGAAAACCCAATACCGCCTGCGGGAAATTATGGATCGGATGTATCGCAATAATATCGACGGGTTGTGTGGTAACGATGATTGCGGGCAGATGTCCGCCTGGTATATTTTTACGGCTATGGGATTCTATCCCGTATGTCCCGGATCCGACCAGTATGTACTGGGAGCTCCTTATCTGAAGGAAATGACCGTACATTTGGAAAATGGGAAAGATCTGGTGATCAAAGCTCCGAAAGTCAGTGCTAAAAACCGTTATGTCAAATCGGTGAAACTGAATGGACGGGAATACGATAAAGCTTATCTGACTCATCAGGATATTTGTAACGGTGGAGAGCTCTTTTTTGAAATGAGCAGTACGCCGAATAAGAAAAGAGTGTTCACCGAAGAACAAAAGCCCTATTCGATGACGAAATAGAAACGGATAAAATGTTTTATATGAAGAAAGTATTGCAATTTATGGTTACCGTCGGCGGATTGTTGGCTTTTGCGACGGTGAGTGCACAGCAACAGCCTTTGATTTCTTATGTACGGCCGCTGGTGGGTACTTCGGGGTATGGAAATACCTATCCCGGGGCACAAATTCCTTTCGGAGGTATTCAGATCAGCCCGGATACGGATGCCGATTATTACGATGCGGCAGCCGGATATAAATACGATCATAAAACGCTGTTGGGTTTTAGCCTGACTCACCTAAGCGGAACCGGTATCCCCGATTTGGGCGATTTTTTGTTCATGCCCGGGACCGGAAAGATTCATTTCACTCCGGGGACGCATGAAAATCCGGATACCGGTTATCGTTCCCGCTATAGCCATGAACAGGAATGGGCCAGTCCCGACTATTATGGCGTAGACCTGCTGGATTATGGGGTAAAAGCAGAAATGACTTCAGGGATTAGAAGCGGAATCCTGCAGTTTACCTATCCCGAGTCGGACAGTTCTTTTATCCTGCTGGACATGAACCATACCTTGTGGCAGAGTTGTCCCTGGAGCAATCTTCGGGTGGAGAACGATTCGACCCTTGTCGGTTATAAATTGGTAAAAGGGTGGGGACCGGAACGGCATGTTTATTTTACGGCTGTATTTTCTAAACCTTTCCGGGATTTTGGAATTATGCAGGATACTATTCCGGTGAAATACAATACTAACCGTTTCCGGAGTAGTCTCGAAGCCTGGGGAAAAGACCTGCGTTTCTGGATGCGTTTCCCGACCCGTCAGGGAGAAGTGGTTACGGTGAAGACCGCTGTCTCGGCAGTGAGCAGTGATGGGGCGAAACTGAATATGCAGGAATTGGAAGGAAAAACTTTTGCAAGCCTGAAAGCTGAAGGCGAAAAACTGTGGGAAGGGCAGTTGTCGAAATTTAAGATCGAGGCTACGCCCGAACAGAGGGAGACTTTTTATACGTCGGTCTATCATGCTTTCCTGCATCCCTTTATCTTTCAGGATGCAGACGGGAAGTTTAGAGAGTTGGATAAAAATATCGGTCAGGCAGAGGGTTTTACCAATTATACCGTCTTTTCTTTGTGGGATACTTACCGGGCATTACATCCCTTATTCAATCTGGTGCAACGGGATATCAATGCCGATATCGTCAACTCGATGCTGGCCCATTATGACAAGAGTGTCGAACATATGTTGCCGGTCTGGTCGTTTTATGGCAACGAAACCTGGTGTATGATCGGATATCATGCTGTATCGGTGATTGCCGATGCCATCATGAAAGATGTGAAGGGATTCGATTATGAACGGGCTTACGAGGCGATGAAGACTACGGCGACTAATCCCAACTATGATTGTCTGCCGGAATATACCGAGTTAGGTTGGGTCCCTTTCGATAAGGAGAAAGAATCGGTATCCAAGAGCCTCGAATATGCCTATGACGATTATTGTATTGCTCAGGTGGCTCAAAAGCTTGGAAAAACCGAAGATTATGAATTTTTCATGAAGCGGGCTTTATCTTATAAAAACCTGATCGATCCCGGGACGAAATATATGCGTGGCCGGGATAGTAAAGGCAACTGGCGCACTCCTTTCGCTCCGATCGCTTATCAAGGTCCGGGATCTGTCAATGGCTGGGGGGATATTACCGAAGGTTTCACCTTACAGTACACCTGGTATGTTCCTCATGATGTGCAGGGGTATATCAATGAAGCCGGAGAAGATTTGCTCCGGGAACGCCTCGATTCGATGTTCGTTACCCAGATGGCCGATAATATCCCCGGAGCACACGATATTCAGGGACGGGTAGGGGCTTACTGGCATGGTAATGAGCCTTGCCATCAGATCCTGTATTTCTATAATTACCTGAAACAACCCTGGAAATGCCAGGAGAAGGTGCGTTATATCATGGATACCTTTTATGGGAATAAGCCGGATGCACTCAGTGGAAATGACGATTGCGGACAGATGTCGGCCTGGTATATATTCAATACCATGGGATTCTATCCGACAGCTCCGTCCAGCAATGTGTATAATCTGGGTTCTCCCGGGCTTGCTGCGGTCGATATGAAGATGAGCAACGGTAAACATCTTCGGATGACTACCAAGAATTGGTCGGCTAAAAATGTGTTTGTGAAAGAAGTATATCTGAACGGGAAGAAGTACGATAAGTCGTATATAACCTATAATGATATTAAGGATGGAGCGGATTTACACTTTGTGATGAGCAGCCGTCCGAATTATAAACGAGGTGTGGCCGAACGGGCGGTCCCTCCCTCTGTTTCAGAAAAACGATAAAAGACAGAGGACGATGAAGATAGTATGGTTGCTTTGTCTGCTGTGCTTGGGAGGCAGTTTAAAGGCTCAGGTATTGTCGGATTCGGTCTCTTGCCGTTTATCGGGCAGAGTGGTCAGCGGAGAGGATGGGAAGCCTCTCCCTGGCGCTCATATTTTTTTAGGGATAAAGCGAATTTTGGTAGCTGTTACAGATTCGCTGGGAAAATTCGATGTCGGGAAATTACCGGCTGGCGAACAGTGGCTGAAAGTCTCTTTTGTCGGTTTCCGGCCGTTGGAACAAAAAGTTGTGTTGGAAGGACATACTGCTGTCGGGGACATTTCCCTGAAAGCACTTATTCTCGACGAAGTGGTGGTATCGGCACGGCCTCCGCTCACTGTGCAGAAAGGAGATACCTTACAGTTCAATGCGGCGGCTGTCCACTGAAGATGCCGATCTGGAAAAACTGTTGAAGAAATTGCCGGGTTTCGAGATTGTAGACGGGAAAATTATGGCCCAGGGGCAGGAAGTGAAAAAAATCACCATCGATGGGATGGAATATGCGATCAATGATCCTGCTGCAGCTTTGAAGAATCTTCCGGCTAAACTCGTTGCCCGTATAAAAATGTACGATGATAAAAGTGAGGAGGCTAAATTCTCGGGTTATGACGATGGGAGTAAATCACGTACATTGAATATCGAAACCCGGAATCCCAACCAGATGAAGGTGTTCGGACGCGGCGAACTGGCTTATGGGCTGGAAAAGGTGAAAGATAAATCCTATTCTGCTTCTGTATCGTTGAATTTATTCGACCGGAAACGAAAGATTACTTTTAGCGGAAATGCCGGCCGGATGGCCTTGAACGACTTGCCGGATGCCCGTTACCGGGATGAAGGGAACAAAAATAAGAACCATGGACTTTGGGGTAATTATTCGTCACAGATCAATAAGAAACTGCAGGTGAGCGGAAATTACCGTTGGAACGCGAACGTAAATAATTCTGCTTCCCTTTCCCGTCAGGAATATTTGCCTACCGGGAATTATGAAAGCCGCGTGTACGATAATGAGAGTCATTCGAACTCGGATAATCAAAGTCATGGAATTAATTTTAGTCTGGATTACAAGATCAATGACAAGAACCGGATCCGGTTCAATCCTGATTTTACTATTTCCCGGGGAAATCAGGAGAGTTTGTCCTGGAATAGCAGTATGGAAAACGGGGATACCTTAAATCGAACAGAAACGAAAGCCATCAATAAAAACGATAGTAAACGGGCAGGAGGTAATTTCTCGTGGATGCATGCTTTTAAAAAGACAGGACGTACCTTGACGTTTCAATTCAGTGGAGGGTATAATGAATCGAATTCCGGTGATTATCAGCATATACACGAGAAAATAACCGAGCGGGGAGATAGTTTGCGTTTTCAGAAAAACGATAATGAACGGATAAACTATTCAATGGGTACCGGATTGTCTTATTCCGAGCCTTTGACGAAGTTTGCGCGTATTAGCTTCAATTATCATTTCCTGACGAGTAAAGATCAGTCGGACCGGCATAGCCTGGCTTACCGGGATGCCGTATTCGAAGAGCTGATCGGGATAGATACGGCCTTAACGAATAAATCGATCAATAAACAAGTCAGTCAGAATTTCGGGGTAAATTATAATTATCATAAAGAGAAAGTTACGCTGAACGGGGGTGGTTCGTTGCGTCTGATGCAGATGGAAAACCGGAACAGGTTTATCGGGAAGCCCGATTCTTTGGTCGGATCCAACTATCTCGATATTTCACCCCGGGCAGAGCTATCCTACCGGATGAGTGAAAAACGGAATGTCAGTGTCAACTACAATGGAAATACTTCTTCTCCGTCGGCCGTGCAATTGCAGGATGTATTGAATGTCAGCAATCCCTTACAAGTATCTAAGGGAAATCCTGGATTGAAAAAGTCTTATTCGCATCATCTTTCGATGAGGTATACCAGTTCGGAACCGATGAATTCCCGGTTTTTCTGGGCTAATTTCGATGTACAGCAGACGATCAATCAGATCTCTTCCAATGTAAAATTTATCGGTAAAGACACCTTGATCGATGGATATTTGGTGTCGAAGGGAGGTTCGTTGACCATGCCGGTGAATTTGAATGGGATGTGGAGTATGAATGTACATACCAATTATTCGATGCCGGTGAAAAAAATCCATTTGGATTTCGGGGGAGATTACAGTTATTCGCATCAACCCTCGATTTACGATGATCAGCAGAATGTCACTCAGATGCATCGGGGACAAATCAGTATCGGCGTCAATACCGACTTATCGGAGAATTTCGACTTTTATTGCCGGCATGCTACAAGCTATTCCCATTCCCGGAATTCATCCACCGGTAAAGCTCAGAATCTCGAAGAGACGGTAATGGCCAATTGCAGGTGGCTTTTCTGGAAAGGTTTTTTTGTGGGAGGAGACTATTTTTATACTTATTATTGGAACAAAACAGGGACAGTGACCATCCAGTCGAATAATCGTCTGAACCTTGAATTGGGTAAGAAATTCGGTAAAAAGAAACAGGCCGAATTGGTATTCCGGGCCAACGATATCTTCCGTGACCGGAGCCAGGTGCACTATTCCGTAACCGATTTGTACACCCGGATGGATAGTTCGACTAGTACGCAGGATTATTATATGCTTTCCTTCTCTTACCGTTTTAACCGGATGGGGGATTAGTAATCAATATATGATATTCGTTTTTTTCTGTCTGCCCTTCCTGGATACCATGGCCAGGATAGAAGTAATCATATAATTTTCGGTAAAAGTAACAATTTCCCCAAGTCTATGAAAAACAAAAGTTAAACGTAGACGTGGCCCCATCGACAATAAAGTCGATCGGTGTTTGAGGGCATCCGGACAGAGGTTCCGGGTAATGCTACTAAGTTTTGGTATAGATAAATGTTTCTTGTTCAAAGAAAAAGTATACTTTTGTCTGTGAGGGTCAAAAATTCGTGGTGTTATGAAGCAAAATGCTTTGTTAGCGAAATCCATAAAGGAGGGGGATGAAGCGGCATTCGAACTTTTCTTTCGGGCAGAATATAATAATGTCGTAACCTTTCTAAATCGGTATCTGAGGAATAGTTTGCTTGCGCAAGATGTTGCTCAGGAATCTTTTATTGCATTGTGGCAAAAAAGAGAACAGATAGATGCTGCAGGGAATATACGGGCATATATTTTTACCATTGCCAGAAACAGGGCTTTAAATGAAATGGCATTGAAAATTAATCAAACCCGGACTGAATGGGAGAAGAACGAGTTGGCAATTGCAATTGAAGCAATGAATGATCCGGATTTGGTGCAGGATATTCAAGCTTTGGAATTAAAGGAGTTGATCAGAAAAGTGTACCTCGAATTACCTGAAAAAGTAGCTGAAAGTTTTATATTAAGCCGGGAATGTGGTTTGAGTTATGAGGAAATTGCTCAAAAAAAAGGAATTACCAAAAAAATAGTGGAATATCGCATTAGAATAGCTTTACAAGTGTTTAAAAAGAGATTGAAAGATTATATGTATTTTTTTCTATTTTGGTAAAATAACTCTATTTTTTCAGGGGAAAAAGCTTGGGGGAATGTATATCATGTAGCTTATTAAAATAAATGGAAAATAATAAACGGGCTGATGACAGATAACAGATTAAAATAGCTGTCTGAAAAGTTTAAAGGTTTATAAATGATGGATAGGAAATTATTGGAAAAATATATCGATGGAATAGCTTCCGGGACAGAAAGAAAGGAAGTTGTAGAATGGATTGTAGAAAGCGAAGAGAATAAACGGGAGTATATCCGGTTAAAGACCCGGGCTGCATTGAAAAATCTTCCATATACTTTGTCTATGGACTCGACCTATGAGGAACGGGTGGCACCAAGGGGAAATAAGCGTAAAGTCACTGTGTGGGGAGTGATTACCAGGGTAGCTGCTATACTTTTCTTTCCTTTGGTATTATATAATGTATTGCAGTTGTTGAACCAAGATACTGAATACGAAAAGATAATTGCAACTATGCCTGATACCGGGTTGTTTACTCAACAAGAAGCTTTAGTCGAATATAAGGTGAATACTGGCGTTAAAGGTTTTGTTACTCTGCCTGACGGAAGTGAAGTGTGGCTGAACAGTGATTCCCGGGTTAGTTTTCCTGCACAGTTCGATACTTTGAATCGGAAGATCCGTTTGGAAGGAGAAGCTTATTTTAAAGTCAAGTCGAATCCCCGGTGGCCGATGTATATTACTTGTAAAAATAATGTGGTAGTGCAGGTTGTCGGAACAGAATTCAATCTGACTACTTATGCTAACGATGATAATATAAAACTCCTTTTGGTATCCGGCAAGTTGGATATCCTCGATCCGAACAACAAGCGGGTGATCAAAGTCCAACAGAATGAAGAAGTCACCATTTATGACTTATCCGAAGCTATCCCGGAAAAAGGGTGTCCGGTCATATATAACAGTATTGCCTGGAAAGAGGGTTTGCTGATTTTTGATAATACCCTCATGTCTGAGGTCGTTAAAAGATTGGAAAGATGGTATGGGGTGCAGATAGAGGTTGAAAATAAAGAATTATTGGCTTATCGTTTTACAGCGACTTTTAAATCGGAATCTTTGGACCGGGTTTTGAATGTATTGAAAATATCGTCCGATATTGATTATCAAATCAATGATACGCTTGTTAGATTAAAATTGTAAAATATTTCATTTTTTTTCAGGGGAGGGGACTGGATGGACTGTATAGTGAATGTAATTTAAAATGTATTTATTATGAACAGAATCCCTCTCAGACAGTTGACTGGACTGTTAGTCGGTTTTATACTACTTTGTTGTATGGGTGATTTACAGGCTATACCCAGAGGAAAAATGTTTTCAGGAAGTGAGCAACGAGTGTTGCAGGTTGAACTTCATATGAAAGATCAACCCTTGAAATCGGTTTTTAATGAGATACAACGGCAAACCGATTATACCTTCGTTTACAATAATTCGTTGGTGGATGTAAACAGAAAAGTTTCTATCGATGTAAAAGCCGATTTGAAAGAAGTTCTACATCAGCTCTTGTCCGGACTGAAATTGAGTTTTCAGATCATAGGCGAGCAGATTATTATTTCTCCGTCTTCGTTTAAAACCAAATCACCACAAGAAGAAGAGAAAAATTGGGTAAGAGGAGTCGTATATAGTGAGTCTGACGGTTCACCTTTACCCGGTGTGGTGATTCGGTCGAAAACTACTCCGGCAGCAGTCACCACTGATGTCGATGGACGTTTTGAAATCGAGGAAGCAGTAGGGGGAATACTGGTATTTTCTTTTTTGGGGATGGAGACCCTGGAAGTACAAATTGACGATGAATCGGAGTTAGTTATACGTTTGAAAGAAGAACTTACAGAATTGGACGAGGTGATCGTTACCGGGTATCAGACTATTTCGCGGGAAAGAGCTGCTGGTTCGTTTACTGTTATCAATCAAAAAGATATCCAGCATAAACTGCAAACCGGCATTATGAATCGTTTGGAGGGAATGGTTGCCGGACTGACTTCCTATAAAGGAAAACTTCAGATTCGAGGAACTTCTACGATTTCAGGAAATGAAACTCCATTATATGTAGTAGACGGTGTTCCGTATGAAGGTAGTCTTGAAGCGATAAATCCTTCTGATATTGTGAATGTTACCTTGTTGAAAGATGCTAGCGCCGCTTCAATTTATGGGGCGAGGTCTGCCAATGGAGTTATTGTTATCACCACTCGTAGTGGAGCGGATGCTCCTACCCGTGTGTCTTATAACGGTTCGATAAAACTGACTCCGCTGCCGGATACAGATTATTATAACCTGATGAGTAGTTCGGAGTTTGTCGATTTTCAGCAAGAACTTTTTAATCTGAATCCGGGGACCCGTCCTGCCGGATATTACGTAAACGAAGTCAGGGATCTTTTGTTTGATCGAAAGGAAAACCTGATTAGCGAAGAAGAATTGGAAAAACAGTTGAATGTATACAGGGAGAGAGATCGTCGCCAACAGGTGATAGATGAGTTTTTGCGGGTACCTGCCATTGTCCATCAGCATAATTTATCGGTGTATGGTGGAGTGAAAAAATATAATTATGCTCTTTCTTTCAATTATATGAAAAATCTGCCTTATGAGAAAGCACAAAGTGATGAAAGGATCGGTTTTAACCTGAAAAATACGTTTCATTTTTTTGATTGGTTGAAAGCGGATTTGGGGGTATTGGGTAGTTTAAAACGGGCCGATTACGATAACGGATTTTCCGGAATGAGTGTGCTGACAGGAAGTAGCAAGGCGTCTTATCTCTTATTGAAAGACGAGGAGGGAAACCAACTACCTTGGTATCAGGCTAAATCTCAGGGAGAATTGGATCGGTTGAATGGGTTAGGCTTATTGGACGAAAGCTATTATCCTTTGGAAGAATTGCATAAGCAAAGATATGAATCAAAAGATTCTTATTTAAATTTGAATTTGAACTTGAATTTGAAAATCATCGAAGGGCTGACTTTAGATTTGAGATATCAGCAGGATTTTGGTTTTGTTTATACCAAAAATCTGTATGATAAAGATTCGTGGTTTGTCAGAAATATGGTGAATAATGCTACGCAGATCATCGATAACGAAATTGTTCAGAATATTCCTGTGGGTGGACAGATTATAGAAAATAGGGGTGATCGGGATTCCTATACTTTAAGAGGACAGTTGAATTTTAATAAGGTGTATAAGGATAAGCATAGTATATCCGTAATTGCCGGTGCAGAAAGAAGGGCGGTGAAGAATTCGTCGACAAAAACCTATAAAGTCGGATATGATGACCATAGTCTTTCGTATAAAGTGTTGGATGAAAAATTATTGGGAAAGACCCTGACCGGTACAGAAGCTTTAGGTGGGCAATTTACTTATAACTCACAGGGGCAGGGCTTTCATTTTGTAGAAAATAGGTATGTCTCTTTTTATGGGAATGCTTCCTATACTTTTGACGATAAGTTATCACTTACGGCCAGTATGCGCATCGATCAGTCGAACTTGTTCGGAACCGATCCCAAATATCAATATCGTCCGTTATGGTCTGTGGGGGCACAATATCGGTTGTTAGGCCCTGAGCAGGTGTCTTGGATCGATAGACTTGCGTTCAGGGCTACTTATGGAATAAACGGAAATGTGGCCAAAATGAGCGGGCCTTTTTTGACGGTGTCGGACGGTGGGGTAAACGGATGGATTAACGACTATTCATCCTATGTCACTTATCCGCCTAATTCCGGTTTAAGGTGGGAGAAAACAGCTGTAGTCAATATTGGTGTCGACTTTGATTTGTTGCAATCCAGACTAGGAGGGAGTATAGAATTTTATAATAAAAATACAACGGACTTGTTGTATAATAAGACAGGAGATCCTACATATGGATGGAATTCACTGATGGTGAATTATGGAGATATGTATAACCGGGGGGTAGAAATTCATTTGAATACGGTTAATATTGCCGTTAAAGATTTTGTCTGGAAGTCTATGTTGAATTTTAGTTATAATAAAAATAAACTTACCCGTATTGAAAATACCAGAAATGATGCCATTTATTATGTAAATGGTGGCCAGATTCGGGAAGGCCGGCCGATGAATAGTTTGTATAGTGTCAGATGGGCAGGATTGGATGAGCAGGGCCAGCCTCAGGCTTATGATAAGGACGGGAATATAGTAAAATCTTTTGCTGACCTGAAAACAGAGGATCTGGTATATTCGGGAGTTACAACGCCTCCCTATGCCGCTTCTTTATCGAATAGCTTACAGTATAAAGGGATTTCCTTGTCGTTATTGTTCACTTATTATGGTGGGCATGTCATGCGGGGTGTATTCGGCCAGTATTTAGTCGGAACCGGTTATTCAACTAATATGGACAAACTGTCTGCCAATTTCTGGAGAAAACCGGGAGATGAAAATAACCCGGAAACGACTCCTGCTTTTAAACAATCGGCTAATGCAAATATTCAGAATTTATGGAAAGCTGCTGATAAACATATTCAAAAAGCGGACTATATCAAATTGAATGAAATCATTCTGGCGTATCAGTTGCCGGCGAAATGGATTAAAAATACTTTCATTAAAGAGATGAATATGACTTTTCAGGTGCAAAATGTCTGGAAATGGGTTGCTAATGATCAGGGATTGGATCCTGAAGCCTGGACAGGTATTACTTTGTCGCCCTCGAGAGGGGAAAAAGAGCCTGTTAACTATACTTTCGGATTGGCACTTCATTTTTAATTTTTAAAATCTATGATGATGAACACTATAAAATTAATGATGTTTTTACTTTTGGTGGGGATATCCGTTTCATGTGACCGTTTTTTGGATATCAAACCGAAAGGGATTCAGATTCCCGAATACTATGATGATTATCTCCGTTTATTGAATCATAAAGATATGATGTATGCAGATGCTGGATTTGTATCTTATATAACAGACGATATTTTACTAGGAGATAATTCGGTGCCCTTTGGACAGTTTGAACAGGCTCAGGAAGCTTCACAGAATTTGTATGCTTTTGCCCATGGCCCGATTTTCAGTGGCGGAGCTTCCGATGCTTTTTATGAGAAAGCATATAAAAGGATCTATACTTTCAATGTGGTGATCAATAATGTGGGTACCTGTCAGGATGCTACCGAAAAAGAGAAGCAGGCTTTGATTGCTGAGGCGAAGGTATGCAGGGCGTTCGAATATTTATCTTTGGTGAATGTATATGCTAAACATTATGATTCGGTTACGGCAAATAGTGATTTGGGAGTACCGGTTATACTATCTGAAGATATTAATAAAGTATATAAAAGAAATAGTGTACAAGCTGTATACGATCAGATTTTTAAGGATTTGAAGGAGGCTTTACCTTATATTCCCGATGAGGCTGCGACTCCTTTCAGGGCTTCTAAACAATTCTTGTATGCGTTTACTGCGAAACTATACCTTTATATGGGAAAATACGGCGATGCTTTGACCGCTGCTTTGAAGGTAGATCAAGATCAGCTGCAATTGATAGATCTGACAGCGTATAGTATCAATCCGAAAGCGAATGGGATGGGACGGATATGGAATGAAGAGACCGGAGAAGTTTATCCTTTACCGGAAGATAATCCCGAAGCTATTTATGCCCGGTATGGAACGGATTTTCTTTCTTTGTCACGGAATGTGTATGCCAGTGAAGATTTGAAAGCATTGTATCGGCGTGATTTGCCGGCAGGTGCTGTAGATCAGCGCAGAGTACTCAACTATGCCGATGATACCTTTAAATTGTATAATAATACATATCAGTTTCCGGGTAAGAGTATGTGGGTCGCTTATACTCAGCCAAACCTGGGTATGAATAGTACAGAATTTTTTCTGATTCTGGCAGAATGTTATGCCAGATCGGACGAAATGGAACAATGCCTGACGATACTGGATCGCATCCGGGATAAAAGAATAGTTGGAAATGTGCCTTTACCCAGAACTACTGTTCAGGAAGCGTTGAGATTGACTTTGGACGAACGCAGACGGGAGTTTGCCCTTCAGGGAGGCTCCCTAAGACTGGTAGATTTGAAAAGATTAAACCGGGAAGAACCGTTTAAGAAAGATATTTTGCATACCGTCGGGGAATACAGATATTCTTTACCGGCAAATGATGAACGTTATGTTTTACCTCTGCCACCGGCTGTTATCTCTGCTAATCCATCTATTCCTGTGTATCCCAGATAATCGGATTACGGGTAATGACTTTTGAAGTTTAATGGAGTTAATAGGTAAATAATATATGGTTATATTTTGGGTATTATGGATGATCTGTTCGGCTTCTGCTTTGTCCGGACAGGAAAAAAAAGCGCTCGATGAACGGGCGTATGAAGAGTGGTTATACTTGCAGTCGGAGTGTATTTCTCCTGATGGACGATGGGTAGCCTATGAACAGAGAAATAAGATGGGATGTAGGAGAATCGTGATACATGGGGAGTCTGCAACGGATACGATCGTCAGGGGCAGAAATCTGAAATTTAGCCCTGACTCCAAATTTGCCTGTTATGAGTTGTACGATAAGGACAATAAGTCATCGAAACTCAATTATTGGATGAATTTGGAGACAAAAGACACTGCTTTTATTCCGGAGGTGACTTCTGCCTATTTCATTCCGGGAAGAGAGGCCATGTTACATCTGACCAGAAAGGTGACTGATACCACGGTCTTGAATACAGGGATTAAATATCCGCTTACTGACCTGACCTTATTTTCTCTGTCTGCCGGTGATTCTGTTCGGTTTACAAATGTTGTTTCTTACAAATATGCCGGAGATGGAGCTTATCTTCTATTGAGTCAGAAAAAGGATTCCAGTTTATTTGTTTCTGTGTATGATTTAAATAATAAACAACTGAGACGATTGGATCCGGTATATGATGGCAATTTTGACTTTACTGCTGCTTGTTTTAATCCTAAATTGGATAAACTGGCGGTTTTAAAACGGACCATTTCAAAGAAAGATACGATAAAGTCGGTCGTTATCTTCGAACTTCCGAAGTTTAAGCCTTGTGACTCGATTATTCCGGGTTCAGCTCTTTTACCGGAAGGTTTTGGAAAATTGGCTGAAGGGGCTTTGCAATTTTCCGAATCAGGGGATCGGTTATATTTTAAAATCAAAAATTCTGTAAGTGACGTCGGGGATACTACCAGGCAGAAAGTGAAATCGGATTTGTCGATGTGGAAATGGGATGCTCCATATATTCCTACGATGAACCGTCTGCATCCGGATCAGATTCGGAAATCGAAGTTTTGTCAGTATGACCTGAAGAAGAAACGGGTCGTTGTGTTGTCTGATGAGGATATGCCTTATTTTCAGTTTCCTCAGGGAGAAGTTGAAGATCTGACGCTCGGTTTTAATAATCTGAACTACCTAAGAGAAGAGGTATACAAACCGGCCTCTCAGTATGATTCTTATCTGGTGGATATAAAGACAGGAAACAAACAACTTATTCTTCGGAAAAGCTTTTATCTGCCGACCATATCGGTAGATAAAAAATATGTCGTGTGGTTTGAAATTACGGACAGCTGTTGGTATAGTATGGATACCAAGACTTTGACGAAAAAAAATCTGACGGCAGAAATAGACGATATCTTTTATAATGATGAACAGGATATCCCTATGCATGTGACAAAT
>OGGG01001557.1_pt1 | contig 17750 bp, 17 predicted proteins | sample 1571201 | NCBI WGS metagenome assembly OGGG01 (sample SAMEA2581946, study PRJEB24529) | metagenome | biome: Human gut stool | place: China | collected 2011 | reverse complement strand
TATGCCTTTGTAGTTCTCCGATAAATTCTGAAGATATCGCTTGGGTTCCATTATTGACAGAAGAATTATTTATCATCGTTCCTTCAACTCACCCACTTGCTCATCGCAGTTCTATAAATATCACAGAAGTTGCTAGCGAACCATTTATTACTTTAAAACCAATGTATGGTTTACGCACTAAAACTGAGCATATCTTTGAAGTAGCTTCTATTCGCCCTAAAATACGTTTTGAAGGTGATGAAATTGTTACTGTAGCTAGTTTAGTAGCAGCTAATTTAGGTGTTTCACTCGTGCCTAAAATTCCTGGAATGGAACATCTCGATATAAAATTCATTTCTGTAGATAATCCAAAATGCACTCGTGATATCGGTCTTGCATGGTATGCTAATAAACCTCTTTCCCTTGCTGCCCATCGTTTTCAAAATTTCATAATTGATAAATTTAACCATGAATAATCATAAATATACTTAAATATCCTTGCAGTTTTAGATTTTGAATGATATGCTAAGTTATTGTAAGTGTAAAATTACTTACAATATTAATATATAAAATGGAGGAGCACCTAATTGAAAGCAGTTATTTTTGATATGGACGGAACATTGCTGGATACGGAGAAATATTATATTATGTTCTGGCCAAAAGCTTTGGAACACTTTGGATATCAGATTACAAGAGAGCAGATTCTGACCATGCGTTCTCTTGGGCGGCCGTATGCAGCGGAACATCTGAAAAAAATGACAGGTGATCCGAAGCTGGATTATCAGGCGGTCAAAAGTTATCGGAGAGAAATCATGGAAGAATATCTGAAAACAGTGAAACTGGATTTAAAACCAGGAGCTGTTGAGATTCTTACTTATTTAAAAGAGAAAAAGATACACCGTGCAGTAGCAACGGCAAGTGACCTGGAACGAACGGAGCGTTATCTGAAACAATTTGATCTGTATGATTATTTTGATAAGATTGTCTGTGCACCGATGGTAGAGCATGGCAAACCGGCACCGGATGTCTACGAATATGCCTGCAGTCAGATCGGACTGGATCCGGAAGAATGCATGGCAGTTGAGGATTCGCCGAATGGCATTAAAAGTGCGTATGCAGCAGGATGCAAAGTAGTTATGGTGCCGGATCTGACACAGCCGGATGATGAGATCAAAGATATGCTGTATGCATGCGTTCCAACATTAAATGATATAAAAAAACTAATCTGACATTCTGAGAAAAAAGAAGGGTGGAAAGCGATGACTTTTTCCACCGGGATATTGCCGCCGATGACTTCTACTTTTACTTTTGGGAGGAGTGTAGCGTCTACTTCGGCACCACGGTATTTTTCGCCGGAACCTTTCTGGATACCGCAGCCCATAACCTGTGTAACGGTCATGCCGGTGACGCCGAGTTCATTGAGGGCTTTGCGGAGTTTGTCATACCGGGAAAGTTTTACAAGGATCGAAACTTTGTACATTCCGATTGGATTTGCAGCAGCCAGTTCTTCACCGGCTACTTTGACAGCAGCATTTTTCTGTGCGTCGCTTGCTTTTACATAGTCAGATTCACCAAGATCTGTATTTTCATTGACATCCATCGTAGCGGTGATATCAGAAATATTGAATCCGGCATAGGCACTTGCCAGACCGTGTTCATGATAGTCCAGACCTTCGATCTCGATATCGGCAGGGACACGTAAACCTACGAGTTTGTCAATCACTTTGAAAATGATGGTCATTGTGATGATAACCCAGATCATAACAGAAACAACACCAAGGAGCTGTACCAGGAAATAATGAATGCCTCCGCCGTAAAACAGGCCGCCGTCTGTTGCGAACAGGCCGACACAGAGCGTTCCCATGGCACCGCAGGCACCGTGTACGGAAATAGCACCGACCGGATCATCGATTTTGACAACGCGATCGAAGAAATCAACGGATACGCAGAGCAGGATACCGGCAAGTAAACCGATAAAGAAAGCACCAACAGGAGAAACCTGATCACATCCGGCAGTGATCGCAACCAGACCGGCGAGAGCGCCGTTTAATGTCATGGAAACATCTGGCTTGCCATAACGAACCCAGGTAAAGATCATGGCAGTACAGGTTGCGATGGCAGCAGCAAGGTTTGTGTTCATGTATACCAGGCTGGCACTCATCAGATCTGCGTCAGTTGACATCGCAGTTGTGCTTGCTCCGTTAAATCCAAACCAACAGAACCAGAGAATGAAAACACCGAGTGCGGCAACGGTAAGGTTATGGCCAAGGATTGCTCTTGGTTTTCCGTCTTTGTCATATTTGCCAATACGAGGACCAAGGATTTTTGCACCGATACAGGCAGTGACACCGCCGACCATATGTACGGCAGTGCTTCCGGCAAAATCATGGAAGCCAAGCTGAGAGAGCCAGCCGCCGCCCCAGATCCAGTGACCGGAGATCGGATAAACGATCAGAGAGATCATGGCACTGTATAAGCAGTAAGCCTTGAAATTTGTTCTCTCTGCCATGGAACCAGAAACAATCGTGGCAGATGTTGCACAGAAAACGGTCTGGAAAATGACGCAACACCAGGTTGGAAGAGAACCGAACTGATAACTGCCGCGGATCAGCGGATCAAGCTTTCCAATAAAAGCACCGCTTCACACATGGCAAAACCTGCCTGCATAAAATAAACAAGTGCGGCTCCAAGTAATGTCCAGATAACATCAACAGATGAAAAGTTCATAATAAATAACCTCCTTTGCTTATTTTCCCGGTGTGCACATCCCGAAAAACAAAGAAGGCATCAAAACTGAAAATTCATTCAGTTCTGACGCCTTCGTCTCTTGTTGTATAACATTATAAAGAAAAAAATCAAAAATACAATATCTAAAATAAACGTAATTTATTTTGAAAAAACAGTAAAATTTGTTAAAAAATTATAAAAAACAGAATTATCCATCAAGTTCCATCGTTTTTGCCGGAATACCGTTGACGGTCACATTATCATCCACCGTGATCACCAGGCATTTTTTTCCGTCTACGATGCGTGTCTCCACAAGATCAGCATACTCAGGGCTGACCTGGATTGTGATCAGAGGGGTCTTGATCTCAAAACGTCTGGTGTTTACAAGGTTAGAAGCCATAAGAGAAGTATCCTCACCAACGGCATTGTCATAGGCAGTATCGAAATCAGATAATTTTTCATCTTCCACACCACTTCTTTCCAGAAGCTGTTTTACTTCCCTTTTATCCAGCATGACCGGTTCCGGATCATCTTTGTGTTCCTCCATCAGCATGTTCAGATTATCATGGATCGTCTTGACAGTTTCATAGTTACATTCTTCGCCGAGCGTGTCCGAAATGACAGCCTGGAATGATTCTTTCTGCTCACCTGCGGTAAGGGAAACTTCACATCCAAACATATTTTCTACAAATTCTGCCTGAAGTTCTTCCGGCTTTTTGGAATAATACAGCATGGCATGCAGATCGGTGCTCCGCTCATTAAACGCCGGGAACAGGAAACCTCTTTCAGGAAGTTCCACGATCCAGTCGCGGATCCGATCGCGGATGCGATTTTCAGCCTCATTGTAGCACAGACCAGCTTTTGAGAGCTTGACCGGGCAGATGCAGCACAGAATATATTCGTAAACTTCATCAGAAGAGTCAAACATTTCTGTATTATCCCTGGCCTTTCCCGGAACGTCATAAGCAGCGTGGACGAGAATGATAAAATAATTTTCCGCATTGTAATAATGTTCGATGATCTTGTCATAACATTCATCGACAAGAGAATCATCCGTCAGACGGCTGTTTTTCAGACGCAGCAGAAATTCCTGTTCGCCGCCTTCCGCTTCTGTCGTTAACGGAAACTCCAGATTCAGCAGATTTTTGCCGATCGTTCCGGAAAGTGTTTTTTTGAAAATCTCAAAATATTTAAAAATTTCTTCATCAGAAAGAGAAAGAAAAGATTCACGCATCTCCAGACGTTTTTCCTTTTCTGCATCGACATAACAACCGCAGATACGGGAAATCGTACAGTTGTCCGGTGTGAATTGCTTCTTTAACTCAGAAATCTCTTTTTTATTCATAGGTATCCTCCCCTGTGGTTTGTCTATATCAATGAGTCATACGTGATTTTTCCGTACTTTGTACTCTCAAAATCACGAAAACATTCGGAATTTGCATATGTACTGTGTAAATAACTGTTTCCTCATGTTTTGGCGGTCCTCATAGACACAAATACGTATGCAAGCACGTATGCAAGCATCCGTTTTGTGTCCATTTGTCCCTTGACTCATCAGTATTTTAATATACCTCCGGGCAAAAAGCAAGAAACGAAAAATCACCGTTTCGTATTGACAAATGTCTGATTTTGCCCTAAACTGATGGATGAAACAGAGCTGACAGCTCATCATATGGGCAAGACGAAGAAAAGGAATAGTACATTTTGGACAATCTACAGAGAGGGGATCACTGGTGCGAGATTCCTGTGCGGAAGAGATGGAACCTGCCTTGGAGTCCTGTATGAAAATACAGCGTAATTCCGGCGATAACGGAAAATGAGTGAGTACTGTTTTTAACAGTGCTAATCAGGGTGGTACCGCCGAAGAGATGACAAGTCCTTGGTTCCTGCGATCACGCAGAAACCGGGGATTTTTTAATTCTAAGATGCCGTATGGCATCTTTTGACCTTAACATCATTCTAATATTCAGCAAGAAAAGGAGAAAACGATGGCAAAAGAAAAGAAATTAGTAGAAGCGATCACATCCATGGATGAAGATTTTGCACAGTGGTATACCGATGTGGTAAAAAAAGCAGAGCTGATCGATTACACCAGCGTAAAAGGATGTATGGCGATCAAACCGGCAGGCTATGCGATCTGGGAGAATATCCAGCATGAGCTGGACCGCAGATTCAAAGAGACCGGCGTACAGAATGTATACATGCCGATGCTGATCCCGGAAAGTCTGCTGCAGAAAGAAAAAGACCATGTAGAAGGTTTTGCACCGGAAGTAGCATGGGTAACACACGGAGGACTGGAACCGCTTCAGGAGCGTATGTGTGTACGCCCGACTTCTGAGACACTGTTCTGCGATTTCTATTCCAGAGACATTCATTCTTACCGTGATCTGCCGAAAGTATATAACCAGTGGTGTTCTGTTATGCGCTGGGAAAAAACAACAAGACCGTTCCTTCGTTCCAGAGAGTTCTTATGGCAGGAAGGACATACCGCACATGCAACAGCAGAAGAGGCAGAAGCACGTACCATTCAGATGCTGAATGTTTATGCGGATTTCTGTGAAGAAGTTCTGGCAATTCCGGTTGTAAAAGGAAGAAAGACCGACAAAGAAAAATTTGCCGGAGCAGAAGCAACTTATACGATCGAATCTCTGATGCACGATGGAAAAGCACTGCAGTCCGGAACAAGCCACAACTTTGGCGACGGATTTGCAAAAGCTTATGACATCCAGTTTACAGACCGTGACAACAAGCTGAAATATGTTCATCAGACATCCTGGGGTATGACAACACGTATGATCGGTGCGATCATCATGGTACATGGAGATAACAGCGGTCTGGTGCTGCCGCCGAGAATCGCTCCGGTACAGGTAGATATCATCCCGATCCAGCAGAAAAAGGCAGGCATCCTGGAGAAAGCAGCAGAAGTGGAAGCAACACTGAAAGCGGCTGGATTAAGAGTGAAAACAGACGATACCGACAGAAGTCCGGGATGGAAATTCTCCGAGCAGGAGATGCGTGGTATTCCGGTTCGTGTGGAGATGGGACCAAAAGATATCGAAGCAGGTCAGGCTGTTGTCGTACGCCGTGATACACGTGAAAAGATTACCGTAGCAATCGACGAACTGGCAGCAGAATTGCCGAAGATCCTGGATAGCATGCAGAAAGATATGCTGGAGAGAGCACGCAAACACAGAGATGCACATACTTATGTTGCTCATAACATGGAAGAGTTAAAAGACATCGCAGACAACAAACCAGGATTTATCAAGGCTATGTGGTGCGGTGAACGTGGATGTGAAGATAAATTAAAAGAAGATGCAGGAATCACATCACGCTGTATGCCGTTTGAACAGGAAACCATTTCCGACGTATGCGTATGCTGCGGAAAACCGGCGAAAAAAATGGTATACTGGGGCAAAGCATATTAAAAAATACTGAACGCAGATCAAGAAGCAGCGAAAAAGGCTGTAAATATTCGCTTTAAAACGAAAAGGCCGTAACCTTTCGAAACAAAAATTGTTTTCGAAAGGTTACGGCTGTTTTTGTATCAGATGTGAGACGACTTACGTCTCTGTCATTGCCGGAAGTGTTCGTAAGCGTGTGCCAGGTCTCATGTGAGATCGACTTGGACGGACAAATTTTGCATTTTGTTGAGATAAGAGTTAGTTCCCAGGCTTGCGGTATGCGTACACAGCCAGTCCGTCTTTCATAGGAAGTTTCGGGCTGCCCTGGATCAGCGGAAATGCATAATCAATAAATGCCTGGGCAATATCGGTTCCGTCTTTTGTGATCCATTCAGGCGGAACCGTCTTTTCCTGATTGCAGATCAGATTGACATCCTCAAGTCCACATTCCATCACGTATGGTTTGTCAGACTTACGGACGAAGCTGACCATCTTGCCGGTCTCGCCGTTGATGGCAGAAGTAACGCCGAAAGCTCCGGCCTGTGCAGCTTCCAGTGCATCCGTTTCAGACTGCAGGAAAGCAGAACATCTCTGGTTGACATTCAGCTCGACCGAGCGAACTTTTACACCGAGGCGGTCACGCACCAGATTTTCCAGATATTTGCCGCATCCGGTCAGCATTTTGTGCCCGAATGCATCGATACCTGCAGAAGCAGCGTATTCACAGATAAAAGTACCATCTTTGTCATGGATACCTTCAGATACACAGACGATCAGGTTATTTTTCGTTTTAAAACACTCTTCCAAAGAAGCAAGAAAGGCTTCCTGGTCAAAATCTGACTCCGGCAGATAAATCAGCACCGGGTTGTCCTGCTCAAATTTACGGGCAAGTACGGATGCAGCAGTCAGCCAGCCGGCATGGCGTCCCATGATCTCAATGATGGTGACGGATTTTGTATTATAAACAGAAGCATCCAGCCCAATTTCACAGACAGAAGCAGCTACATATTTTGCAGCACTGCCAAATCCAGGTGTGTGGTCGGTGAGGATCAGATCGTTGTCGATCGTTTTCGGAATGCCCATGATACGTACATCAATGTTGTGGGCAGCAGCATAGCGGGAAAGCTTGCTGACGGTATCCATAGAATCGTTTCCACCTATATAAAAGAAGTAACCGATATTCATTTCTTCAAATTTCTGAAACAGCAGAGGATAGATGGTATCATCTAAGTCATCCGGCAGTTTGAAACGGCAGGAACCAAGATAAGCACCCGGAGTCGTACGCAGAGCTTCCAGTGTCTCCTGCTCCAGTTCTTTCATATCCATAAAGCGGCCATCCAGAAATCCCTGGATGCCGTTGACCATGCCATAGACATGTTCGATTTCTTCGCTGCGGTTAAAGCCTTCGCAGATCACCCCGTAAAGGCTGCTGTTGATAACGGCGGTTGGTCCGCCGGACTGTCCTACAATTAAATTTTTCACAAGTTAAGCTCCTTTCAGCTCCTTTTTGGCATTCTTTTTTATTTTACTACACTTTGAAGAAAAAAACTATTACGAATCTTTGAAAATCTTAAAATACTTCCCTATTTTTAACTGATCCATTCAGAAGAAGAAGCTTTATAAATTTTCAGGGAAAGCCAAAGAAAATCACCGAAAAATTTACGGAATCTTATCCGGAAAGGGGAAAAACGTAAAAAATAATTGACAAGCTTAAAACCCGGCGGTATCATAGGACACAAGATTTTTTATTAAAATATCAGAAAGATAAAAAATCTGTAAAGTGAAGTTTTAGAAGGAGGAAAAATATTATGAAAAAATTCACAAGATTTTTCGCTACGGTTGCAGCAGTCTCTATGGTAGCTGCTTCTTTAGCAGGATGTGGAAGTAAATCCGATAACGCAGCAGGCACAGAAGCAGCTTCTGGTTCAGCATCAGCAGGTGATACACTGAAGATTGGCGGAATCGGACCGATCACCGGAGGTGCAGCCGTATATGGACTGGCTGTTAAGAATGCAGCAGAGCTGGCAGTAAAAGAGATCAACGAAGCAGGCGGTATCAACGGCATGCAGGTTGAATTCAAATTTGAAGATGATGAGCATGATGCAGAAAAATCTGTAAACGCTTACAACTCCCTGAAAGACTGGGGTATGCAGATGCTGATGGGTACCGTTACATCTACACCTTGTACCGCAGTTGTTGAGAAAACACATGAAGACAATATGTTCCAGCTGACACCGTCAGGTTCCGCTGTTGAATCTATTAAATATGACAATGCGTTCCGTGTATGCTTTTCTGACCCGGGTCAGGGTACTGCATCTGCAAAATACATCGGTGAGAATAAGCTGGCATCAAAAGTAGCCGTTATTTACAACAGCTCAGATGTATATTCTTCCGGTATCTACCAGAAATTTGCAGAAGAGGCAAAAAATCAGGACTTCGAAATTGTTTCTGCTGAAGCATTTACCGAAGACAGCAAGACAGACTTCTCAGTACAGCTGCAGAAAGCAAAGGATGCAGGTGCTGACATGGTATTCCTGCCGATCTACTATACAGAAGCTTCTCTGATCCTGACACAGGCAAACTCCATGGGTTATGCTCCGACATTCTTCGGATGTGACGGTCTGGATGGTCTGCTGGCAGTTAAGAACTTCGATACAAAACTGGCTGATGGCGTTATGCTTCTGACACCGTTTGCAGCTGATGCAGATGATGAAAAGACACAGGCATTTGTTTCTGCTTACAAAGAAGCTTACGGCGATACACCGAACCAGTTCGCAGCGGATACTTACGATGCAATCTATATCATGAAAGCAGCAGCAGAAAAAGCAGGTGTGACAGCTGATATGAGCGTAAGCGACATCTGTGATGCAATGAAAACTGCCATGACAGAGATCAGCTACGATGGTCTGACCGGTGAAGGTATGACCTGGACAGCAGACGGTGAGCCGGACAAGGCACCAAAAGCTGTCGTGATCAAAGATGGTGCTTACGTAGCAATGTAATGATGCCGGTGTCGATTGTGGGAGTGCAAGGCACGGAACATCCACAGGCATGTCAGGTGGGGGTTTTTGCCCTCAACATCATCGTAATAAAAATGAAGAGGCACTTACAGTTCGGTAAGGAAGCCCAGAGGAGGGCTGCCATGGGCAGCCCTTTTTCCTGTTATAAGCGAATCCTATTGAATAAGTAGGCAAACACAGAAAACAACCATACACAGATATCAAAGGTAGACTTGTAAAGTCTGTTTTTGATATCTGTGTGGTATTCTTATTTTTAAGAAAACGATGGTTATATTAAAAATACGACAAGGGGTGTGCGTATGAGTTTTATTTCTTATCTGATCAACGGTATCAGCCTTGGAAGTGTCTATGCAATCATAGCACTTGGCTATACAATGGTATACGGTATCGCAAAGATGCTGAATTTTGCACATGGTGATATCATCATGGTAGGCGGTTATGCAGCTTTTATCTCCATGAATTCTTTAGGCGTGAATCCAATTCTGGCAGTTATATTATCGGTTGTCATCTGTACGATTCTCGGACTGGTTATTGAGCGTGTTGCTTACCGTCCGCTTCGAAATGCATCTTCACCGCTGGCTGTTCTGATCACAGCAATCGGTGTCAGCTATCTGCTTCAGAACCTTGCACTTCTGATGTTCGGTGCAGATACAAAATCTTTTACATCTGTTGTAACAGTTCCGGCAGCTGTGCTTGCAGGAGGAAAACTGACGATCTCCGGTGAGACGATCGTTACCGTTCTTGCATGCATGATCATCATGATCGGTCTGACCCTGTTTATCAACAAGACAAAAGCAGGTCAGGCAATGCTGGCAGTTTCGGAAGACCGGGGTGCTGCACAGCTTATGGGCATCAATGTAAATGGAACAATTGCCCTTACCTTTGCGATCGGTTCTGCACTGGCAGCAATCGCAGCGGTTCTGCTGTGTTCTGCTTATCCTTCTCTGACACCGTACACCGGAGCCATGCCTGGTATCAAAGCATTCGTAGCCGCTGTATTTGGCGGTATCGGATCGATTCCGGGAGCACTGATCGGAGGTATTTTGCTTGGTATTATTGAAATCCTCGGCAAAGCATATATTTCCTCTCAGATGGCAGATGCGATCGTATTCGGAGTTCTGATCGTTGTACTTCTGGTAAAACCAAGCGGATTGCTTGGAAAGCAGATTCAGGAGAAAGTGTAGGTGGCAGCGATGAAAAAATTAAAATTAAACAAAACGACAAAAAACAATCTGATCACATACGGAATCGTCATCCTCGCTTATATCATCGTAGAAGCAATGCTGGCAGGCGGTCAGATGTCCAGTCTGATGAAGGGACTTTTAGTTCCGCTCTGTGTTTATGTGATCCTGGCTGTATCGTTAAACCTTGTGGTAGGTATTTTAGGTGAGCTGAGCCTTGGACATGCAGGATTTATGTGTGTGGGTGCATTTTCCAGTGCATTCTTCTCAAAATGTACAGCAGGAATGATGCCGGATGGAGTTCGCTTCTTCCTGGCACTGCTGATCGGAGCTGCTGTTGCGGCTCTGTTCGGACTGCTCATCGGGATCCCGGTACTGCGACTGAAAGGTGACTATCTGGCGATCGTTACCCTGGCATTTGGTGAGATCATCAAGAACCTGATCAACGTATTCTTTATCGGAAAAGATGCAAATGGTTTTCATTTTTCCATGAAGGATGCCATGTCGCTGAACATGGACGGAGGAGATGTTATCATTAACGGACCACAGGGAATCACCGGAACGCCAAATGATTCTACGTTTACCATTGGCGTGATCCTGGTACTGATCACACTGGTTATCGTACTGCATCTGATCCATTCCAGAGACGGACGTGCGATCATGTCCATCCGTGACAACCGCATCGCAGCGGAGTCTGTCGGTATCAATATTACAAAATACAAACTGATGGCATTTATTATTTCAGCAGCCCTTGCCGGAGTTGCCGGTGTTCTGTATGCACATAACCTGGCTACCCTGACTGCACTGCCGAAAAACTTTGGTTATAACCAGTCGATCATGATCCTGGTATTTGTTGTACTTGGCGGTATCGGAAGCACAAGAGGTTCTATGATCGCAGCCGTTGTACTGACACTGCTTCCGGAGCTTCTGCGCGGACTGAATGACTACCGTATGCTGATCTATGCAATCGTCCTGATCGTGATGATGCTTCTGAACTGGAGCCCGAAAGCACTGGAAATGAGAGAACGTTATTCACCGAAGCGTCTGCTTGCAAAGAGAAAAGAAGCAAAGGAGGCGAAATAATATGGAGAACATGTTAGAGGTAAAGAATCTGAGCATTTCATTCGGAGGACTGCGTGCCGTATCCGAATTTGATATGAATATCGGGAAAGGTCAGCTCTATGGCCTGATCGGACCGAACGGTGCCGGAAAAACAACCATATTTAACTTGCTGACAGGTGTTTACAAACCGGATGAAGGTATTGTAAAATTAGATGGACAGGACATTACCGGAAAGAAAACCATTGATATCAACAAAGCAGGTATCGCCCGTACTTTCCAGAATATCCGCCTGTTCTCACAGATGTCCGTACTGGACAATGTAAAAGTAGGACTGCACAATCATCATCACTACAATACGCTCGAAGGGATTCTGCGTCTGCCGCGTTACCGTAAGGTGGAAAAAGAGATGAATGAACGTGCGATGGAGCTTTTGAAAGTGTTCGGTCTTGAGAAGGATGCCGAGTATCTGGCTTCTAATCTGCCATATGGACAGCAGAGAAAACTGGAGATCGCCAGAGCACTTGCAACCGATCCGAAGCTTCTGCTTCTGGATGAGCCGGCAGCCGGCATGAATCCGAACGAGACAAAAGAACTGATGGAAACGATCAGCTTTGTGCGTGATCATTTTAATATGACAATCCTTCTGATCGAACACGACATGAAACTGGTTTCCGGTATCTGTGAAGAGTTGACCGTACTGAATTTTGGAAAAGTGCTGGCACAGGGACCGACTGCAGAAGTACTGAATGATCCGCAGGTTATCACAGCATATCTGGGAGAATAGGAGGAAATGGACTTATGGCAATGCTTGAGGTAAAAGATCTGAATGTATATTACGGTATGATTCAGGCAATCAAAGGAATTTCCTTTGAAGTAAATCAGGGAGAAGTCATCGCACTGATCGGTGCCAACGGAGCTGGAAAGACTACAACACTTCATGCAGTCACAGGGCTGACACCGGTGAAATCAGGCCATATTTTCTTCGAAGGAAAAGATATTACAAAAGTGCCGGCTCACAAGATCGTTTCTATGGGAATGGCACACGTTCCGGAAGGACGACGCGTATTTGCACAACTCAGTGTTTATCAGAACCTGAAAATGGGTGCTTATACACGAAAAGACAAAGGCGAGATCAGGCAGACACTTGATATGGTATATGAGCATTTCCCGCGTCTGGAAGAACGTAAGAACCAGATGGCAGGTACGCTTTCCGGTGGTGAACAGCAGATGCTTGCAATGGGACGTGCACTGATGTCTCATCCGAAGATCATCCTTATGGATGAACCGTCTATGGGACTTTCACCGATTTTTGTAAATGAGATTTTCGAAATTATCAAGAAAGTCAGTGCAGCCGGCACGACCGTACTTCTGGTAGAGCAGAATGCAAAGAAAGCACTCTCCATCGCAGACAGAGCATATGTCCTGGAAACAGGCAAAATTATCTTACAGGGTGATGCAGACAAGCTGTTAAATGATGAGTCTGTCAAGAAAGCATACCTTGGAGAATAAAAGGGGGTTTGTGCTATGGGAAAACTGATCGTTACGATCGCAAGACAGTATGGAAGCGGTGGAAAAACCATCGGTCAGATGCTGGCAGAAAATCTGGGTGTAAACTGTTATAACAGAGAAATTCTGCGTATGGCATCCGATGACAGCGGAATCAAAGAAGAGCTGTTCAATCAGGCAGATGAAAAACTTCGCAATAATCCGCTCTTTGGAAATTCCACAAGAATCTACAAAGGCGGGCTGATCCAGCCGGATCATGGCGGATTTGTCTCCGCAGACAATCTCTTTAATTATCAGGCAAAAGTGATCAAAGAACTGGCAGAGAAAGAGTCCTGTGTATTTATCGGACGCTGTGCAGACTTTGTTCTCAAAGACCGCCCGGATGTGATGAGCGTCTTTATCCATGCACCGCAGGATTACTGCCTGGCACGCGGTATGGAACGCAACTCCATGACGGAAAAAGAGATGGAGAAATTTATAGCAAAGACAGACAAGTATCGAGGTGATTTCTACCATTATTATACCGGACGCACCTGGAATGATGCCAGAAATTACGATCTGTGTCTGGACAGCAGCAAACTTGGATTTGACAAATGCGTAGAGGCAATCAAGGCGTATGCAAAAGTACGTTTTGGCGAAGATATTTTTGAATAAGCGTCCAGCAATGCGGCAGGTATCAGGAGAAGATGTGAAATGCTTGCATAAATAAGGTAAGAAGGCGGCAGGGAGAGGAAACTTTCTCTGTCGTTTTTGTATCTTAGCTGAAGAAAAATCCTCTTTTATGTTAAGCGGCGAGCAGCAAATTTCTCTTAGTCGGCAAAAAATTTACTTTTATAAGCAGTAAGTAACATATAATGTATTCAATTTAAACTTATGGGGGTATGATATGACATTACGAGAAGAAGCAGATAAAATCATAAAAGAAGCGATCACAAAAGTACTGCCGGATGAGGCAGTGAAACAGGCACTGAAAAACAGAAAACCGGTAAAAGGAAAACTTTACCTTGTGGCGGTTGGAAAAGCAGCCTGGCAGATGGCAAAAGCATCCGCTGACATTCTGAAAGGTCAGATCGAAAAAGGGATTGTGATCACAAAATACGGACATATTCAGGGAGAGATTTCGGGGATCGAATGCTTTGAAGCAGGACATCCGGTTCCGGATGCAAATACCTTTGCGGCCACACAGAAAGTAATCGGGCTGACAGAAGAATTGCAGGCAGACGATCAGGTATTATTTCTGCTTTCCGGAGGCGGTTCTGCCCTTTTTGAAAAACCATTGATAAGTACAGAAGAATTATCGGATATAACAAAACAGCTGCTGGCGTGCGGGGCAGACATTGTGGAGATGAACACCATCCGCAAACGATTATCCGCAGTCAAAGGTGGAAAATTTGCCAGACTCTGTGAACCGGCAGCCATATTTGCGATTGTACTGAGCGATATCGTTGGAGATCCGCTCGATATGATCGCATCAGGACCGGCGTGTGCAGATTCTGCGACCGCGGAAGATGCAATCGCAATTGCAGAAAAATATCACTTAAAACTCAGTGAGAGGGCAAGAGCATTGCTGGAGATGGAGACAGCGAAAACCGTAACAAATGTGGAAACCAGCATCACCGGAAGTGTCAGAAATCTGTGCATGGCAGCAAAAGAAGCCTGCGAAAAACTTGGCTATGAAACCATGATCCTCACCGATGCCCTGCAATGCGAAGCAAAAGAAGCAGGAGCATTTTTAGCAGCAATCGCAAAAACACATCAGAATACAGAAAAAAGCCTTGCCTTTATCGCAGGAGGCGAGACGATTGTCCACGTGACCGGAAAAGGACTCGGCGGACGCAACCAGGAGCTGGCACTTTCGGCGGCAGAAGGACTGGCCGCATGCAAAAATACTGCCATTTTCAGCGTCGGAAGCGACGGAACCGACGGACCGACCGATGCAGCCGGTGGCTATTGCGATGAAAATACAAAAGAAAAACTGCGGAGAGCAGGAATGAACATTTATGAAGTGCTGAAAGAGAATGATGCTTATCATGCACTTCAAAAGACGGGAGGGCTGATCATCACCGGGGCAACCGGGACAAATGTAAACGATGTGGCAGTGGTGCTGATACGACGGAGATTCTTGTGATAACCAGAAAAAATCTAAAGATATGTTTATAAATTTTGTAATAATAAATTGTTTAGTGTATAATTCAGGTAAAAGAAAACATATGAAGAGATAAGATTTCTCAGAGGAGGGTTAAAGAATTATGGATATTAGAGAGTGTGCAAATGAACAAATTCCCCGAAAGCACGCTCTCGCTACCTCACATTGGCAGCGGCATATCAGATACTACCTATCTGATATACGCTCCGCGGGGATGTGCAGGGATTCTTCGAATCCCGCACCTAAGATTCGTAAACGAATCTTAGAGCGACCAGAATACGGTCGCTTACGTACCGGCCATGTTCGCGTACCTTCTGCGGAAGATTTTGATTCTTAAGACTTCCTGCGTATATTGGCGGGGCGGAAGGCTTTTTGCAGACAGCATTCTGTTAAGATATTCGGCATTTCAACTCCTTACACCTGCCAGGAAATCACCGTAACTTCTTATTTTGCTACTTATTGCCAATCCATTGTTTTGCAATTTCGACATTTACTTGCAGTGCTGAAGCAATTTGCTCAACCGGCACATGAAGTTCTGCAAAAGCAATAGCGGCATTTTTTTTGGCAGTATCAATGCCGTTATTAAATCCATTATCAAATCCATCGCTGAATCCAGCAGCTACACCAGCTTCATACTCGGCTTTTCGTAATTTGCGTTCTTCCTCTTCCTTGTCGTATTCGAATATACTCATCGAGATCACCTCCGATTTATTTGCACGAAGAAATTCGGAAAGAATGTCGTTACGGATACATTCATCAACCGCCAGCTTAACTGCTTCGTTCAAATCCAATTCCTTCGTATATTTACGGACACAATTTACATACTGTGCATATTCTCTTAAAGTTTTGCATTATTCCATCAGCTCTTTATTAAGCCCTTCATTGATGTTTATTGTCAGCACTTCCAGCTCCAGTTTCGGTTCGCCGGACAGATTTTCGAAAGATTCTGACAAATGGTTTAACCAATGGTCTTTCTTTTTTTCAGTTCCATTATAAAATACAATAAACTGTGGTGCAGGGATTTTCAGCAGTGTGGAAGAGTAAAGTGATTTATGATCGACTAATTTTTGATATTCGCTGGAAATATAGAATAAATCCCGCAGCGGCATATTCGGGTTATAAGTAGACTGATGTTCATATAGAAATAAGTCAGTTCCAATAATGAAAGCCAGATCATTTTTCATTCCCATATAAATAGCATTTTCCAGTGTGACGATTTTCAGTTTTTCTGGATCATCATAATGAGAACCGCTGACTGCATTATAAAGCGACAATAAATTCTTCCGGTCAGAAAACAGCATGCGAAATACCGTATCCTTGTAATTACGATTTGCAGTTGCTTGTTCTTTTTGAGCCATAGGCAGTACCTTCTTATGCAGGAGTGTACCAAAATGCGACGGCCATACGGTTTATACTCTTTTTCACAGTTTGAAACTCCTGCTTTTTAAATTGATTTGTTTGATTGAAAAGCATGAATTTCTGAAGTGTGAATTAGAAAATATAGATGGCAGGATGCCAAGAACGTTAAGAAATATGCTTTGAAAATATATTACCATATAGCTCTCATTATTTCAATATATTTTAAAAAGATAATTGAAGTCAACATAAATAATAAGATTCTATAGCTGCATAGAAAAACAGATACAAATTTTTACTTTGCAACATAGTATAGAAACAAAATACAGAAAGCAGCATTTTATGAATGATCAGAAGCTTGAAAACCTTCTAAATCTTGCACTGGGTGCTACGGAGGCAGAACGGGAAAAGTCTTTAAACATGAATTTCGGGTATGACAGGCAGAATCGGATTTGGGAGTTGATCGTGCGGTATCATGGTGATCTTTCCAGGTTTCGGGAGCGGACAAAAGAGATTATTCTGTTATCCGGCGGCTATGCGATCATCACGGCAGAAGAGAACGAGATTGACTGGATTTCTTCGCAGCCGGAAGTCGAATACATCGAAAAGCCGAAAAGGTTGTTTTTCTCAGCAGCCCAGGGCAGAAGTGCCTCCTGTATCAATCCGCTCCAGACCGGGGGATTTGATCTGAGAGGTCAGGGAGTTTTGGTGGCAGTGATTGATTCCGGCGTAGACTATTTTCATCCGGATTTTCGAAATGAAGACGGCACGACCAGGATCGTGGCACTTTGGGATCAGACAATCCAAAGACCAAAAAGAAATGATGCAATGGAGACAGATACAACAGGCGAAGGAGAAAATAGATCGGAAGAAAGGACAGAAGATACAGGAAAAATCAAAGAAGGAACCGGCGAAGAAATCCGGGGTGTGGAATATACAAAAGAGCAGATTGATGAGGCACTTGCTGCCGGAAGCAGAGAAGCAGGATATCGCATTGTTCCGTCAAGAGATCTGAGCGGACACGGAACGGAAGTACTTGGTATCGCAGCCGGAAATGGTCAGGCATCCGGCGGACAGTACCGTGGTGTGGCATCGAAGAGCGATATTCTGGTTGTGAAAATCGGGACAGCAGGCTCTGGCTCTGCCGGAACCGTAGAACTGATGCTGGCGCTGGATTACGTGATCAGAAAAGCGATGGAACTTGGGAAGCCCGTTGCGATCAACCTGAGCTTTGGTAATGTATATGGCTCGCATGTGCCATATAATAGGAACTTATGTTAGCTTTTCTTTGAGAAAAATAAAAATTTACGGTGGTTTCCTGGCAGGTGTAAGGTGTTGAAATGCCGGGTGTTCTGACAGGATGCTGTCA
>OGGG01001541.1_pt1 | contig 17987 bp, 16 predicted proteins | sample 1571201 | NCBI WGS metagenome assembly OGGG01 (sample SAMEA2581946, study PRJEB24529) | metagenome | biome: Human gut stool | place: China | collected 2011 | reverse complement strand
TGAAGAAAATGATACGATTTCGTAAAGAAAATGTAATTCTGCATCAGGAGCAGGAACCGCACATGATGGATACAAGATCCTGTGGCTGTCCGGATTTATCCTATCATGGGGCAGAGCCGTGGAAGGTGGATCAGTCGTATAACAGCAGAAGCTTTAGTTTTCTTTACAGCGGATATTATGGCAAAAACGGGGATGCGGACATCTATGTTGTCTGCAATATGAACTGGGACAGAAGAATGTTTGCGATTCCGTATCTGGACAAAAAGAAGAACTGGGAAATCTTTGCAGCCAGTGAAGAAGATGACAGTATAACATCCGTTCAGAGAGTTTTAAGTGTAAATCCGCGTACCATCTGTGTACTGACCAGCCGGCAGAAAAAAGAGAAAGAAAAAATAAAAGAAAGTAAGAAAGAAAGAAGGATTACAATTATGAAGAAATTTATCAGCTTCGCATTGATCGCAGCGATGGCAGTAACTACTCTTGTAGGATGTGGAAACAAAGGTGGTAATGCAGCAGGAGGAAGTTCCGATGCAGCTATTACTGTAATGTCAAGAGAAGATGGTTCCGGAACAAGAGGAGCTTTTATCGAACTGTTCGGTATTGAAGAAGAAGAGAACGGAGAAAAGGTAGATAAGACAACAGATGAGGCAAGTATTACAAACAGTACTTCCGTAATGATGTCTTCTGTAGCAAATGATGCGAATGCAATCGGTTACATTTCTCTTGGATCTTTAAATGATACTGTAAAGGCTGTAAAGATTGATGGTGCAGAAGCTTCTGTAGATAATGTAAAGAATGGCAGCTACAAAGTAGTAAGACCTTTCAACATTGTATTAGGTAAAAAAGCAAGTGATGCAGCAAATGATTTGGTAAGTTATATCATGAGTGCAGAAGGACAGAAGATTGTACAGGATAACGGATACATTCCTGTTGATGAGGCAGCAGCTTCTTATAAAGCAACTGGTGCAAAAGGAAAAGTTGTTGTTGGTGGTTCTTCTTCCGTATCTCCTGTAATGGAAAAATTAGTAGAAGCTTATAGTAAGGCAAATACAAATATACAGGTAGACGTTCAGACAACAGATAGTACAACAGGTGTTTCTTCTACAGTAGAAGGTTCTTATGACATTGGTATGGCATCTAGAGATTTAAAAGATGATGAAACATCACAGGGTGTAGAAGGAAAGACTATCGCAAAAGATGGTATTGCAGTTGTCGTAAACAATGACAATTCCGTAGATGAATTATCCACAGATCAGGTAAAATCTATCTTCACTGGTGAGACAACATCATGGAGTGACGTTAGTAAATAAAGGAGAGAACAGACATGGCAAAATCTAAAGAAAAAATAATGGAAATCGTTTTTCTACTTGCTGCCTGTGTCTCCATTCTCGCTGTAGCATTAATATGTGTATTCCTTTTTGCAAACGGAATACCTGCAATGAAGAAAATCGGCTTTGTCGATTTTCTTCTTGGTACGACCTGGAAGCCGGGAAATGATATTTATGGTATCTTCCCAATGATTCTTGGAAGTATTTATGTTACAGCAGGAGCGATTATCATCGGTGTTCCTATTGGATTACTTACCGCAGTTTTTCTGGCATGGTATTGTCCGGAAAAGATTTATAAGGTTGTAAAACCGGCAGTAGAGCTTTTGGCAGGTATTCCATCTGTAGTATATGGTTTCTTTGGTATGGTGATGATTGTACCGACGATCCGTTATAACTTTGGTGGTACAGGAAGCAGTATTTTAGCTGCATCTATTCTGTTAGGGATTATGATTCTCCCGACAATCATCGGAGTATCTGAAAGTGCAATTCGTGCAGTACCGGGAAGTTATTATGAAGGTTCTCTGGCACTGGGGGCAACACATGAGAGAAGTATTTTCAGAGCTGTGTTACCGGCAGCAAAGTCAGGAATTTTTGCAGGAATCATTCTTGGTGTAGGTCGTGCGATTGGTGAGACGATGGCAGTTATCATGGTAGCTGGTAACCAGGCAAGAGTACCAAACGGTATTTTGAAGGGAGTTCGTACACTGACGGCGAATATCGTAATGGAGATGGGATATGCAGAAGGTCTTCACAGAGAAGCCTTAATCGCCACAGGCGTTGTATTATTTGTATTTATCCTTGTAATCAACCTCGCATTTTCTATTGTAAAAGTGCGTTCCAACAAAGAGTAAGACAGGAGATGAGTAAATAAGATGGGAACGATGCAGCAGACAGCGAAAGCAGCCACAATGATAAACGAAGCTCCTATGAATCGTCTGTCATTAAGTGACAGATTAAAATCTTATAAAAGAACACCAGGTTCTTTGCTCGTTATGTTGCTGGTTGTTTTATCCGCAGTAGCAACGATTGCGGCACTTATATTTTTGATTTTATATATTCTTGTAAATGGTATTCCGTATATCAACGCTGATTTATTTTCATGGAATTACACTTCGGAAAACTGTTCTGTAATTCCGGCAGCGATCAATACGGTAATTATGGCAGCGATTTCTCTTTTACTTGCCGTTCCTTTTGGAATCGGATCCGCAATTTATTTAGTAGAGTATGCTAAAAAAGGAAATAAATTAGTAAAAGTTATTCGTGTAACCGCAGAAACATTAACAGGTATTCCGTCAATCGTATATGGATTATTCGGTATGTTATTTTTCGTAACGGCATTAAAATGGAAATTCTCAATTCTTGCAGGTGCATTTACATTAGCGATCATGATTCTTCCAGTTATTTTAAGAACAACAGAAGAAGCATTATTGTCTGTACCAGATTCTTATCGTGAAGGAAGCTTTGGACTTGGGGCAGGAAAGCTTCGTACGATTTTTAAAATTGTTCTTCCGGCAGCAGTACCGGGAATCCTTTCCGGTGTTATCCTTGCAACCGGACGAATCGTAGGAGAAACAGCTGCATTGATTTACACCGCAGGAAGCGTAGCGAAAATTCCAAGCAGTGTATTTTCTTCAGGAAGAACGTTAGCAGTGCATATGTATTTACTTGCAAATGAAGGTTTACATGTAAATCAGGCATATGCAACAGCGGTAATATTACTGATACTTGTTATTGCAATCAATGCTTTATCTTCCTTTATCGCAAAGAAGATTACAAAAGCACAGTAATTTATAGAAAGGCAGGACAATATCTTGGCAAATAAAATGATGATTGATGACCTGAACCTGTATTATGGTCAGTTTCACGCATTAAAGGATATATCTTTAAATATACAGGAAAAAGAGATTACCGCATTTATCGGACCATCCGGTTGTGGTAAATCTACATTATTAAAATCATTAAACCGTATGAATGATTTAGTGGAAGGATGTAAGATTACCGGTCAGGTAACTTTAGATGAAACAGATATCTACAGAGATTTAGATGTGAATCTTCTTAGAAAAAGAGTAGGTATGGTATTCCAGAAACCAAATCCCTTCCCAATGAGTGTATACGATAACGTAGCTTACGGACCAAGAACACATGGTATCCGCAGTAAAGCAAAGCTTGACCAGATTGTAGAAGAGGCATTAAGAGGAGCAGCTATCTGGGATGAATTAAAAGACCGCTTGAAAAAGAGTGCATTAGGTCTATCTGGAGGACAGCAGCAGAGACTTTGTATCGCAAGAGCGCTGGCAGTAAAACCAGAAGTATTACTTATGGATGAGCCGACCTCCGCGCTTGACCCGATATCTACGATTAAAATCGAAGAGCTTGCACAGGAATTAAAGAAGGATTACACGATCGTAATGGTAACTCATAATATGCAGCAGGCAACACGAATTTCCGACAAAACAGTATTCTTCCTGTTAGGAGAAATTATTGAGACAGGAAAGACAGATGAATTATTCTCTATGCCAAAAGATAAACGTACAGAGGATTATATTACAGGGAGGTTTGGTTGATATGCGTATCCGCTTTGATGAACAGTTAGAACAACTTAATGAAGAAATGATCAATATGGGAAATATGATCGAAGCATCTATTGGAAATGCGGTAAAAGCATTGATGAAGCAAGATGAAGAACTTGCAAAAAAAACGATGGCAGGCGATGAGAAAATTGACCGTACAGAAAGAAAAATCGAAGACTTATGTCTTAGACTTTTATTACAGCAGCAGCCGGTAGCAAGAGATTTAAGAAATATTTCTTCTGCATTAAAAATGGTAACCGATATGGAACGAATTGGAGATCATGCAACAGATATTTCTGAACTGGCGATAGTTCTTTCTAAAAAAACATACGTGAAAAAGTTAGATCATATTGAAGAGATGGCAAAAGAGACGATGGTTATGCTGATTCAGAGTCTGGAAGCCTTTGTAGAAAAGGATTTAGATAAAGCACAAAAAGTCATTGCACATGATGATGTTGTTGATGACCTTTTTGAAAAAGTAAAAAAAGAACTGATCGCACTGATTAGAGATCATGCTGATGAAGGGGAACAGGCGGTAGATCTTTTAATGGTTACGAAGTATTTCGAGCGAATCGGAGATCATGCGACAAATATCGCAGAATGGGTTATCTTTTCTATTACCGGACAGATTGTAGCATAATAAAAGCAATAATTTGGTAATACGTCCTGTTAGAATCTATATTTCTAATAGGATGTCGAAAAAAGAAATAATTTTACATAAACTTTACATAGTTCTCTCTTTGGATTTTACATACATATGATAACGTAAAAACTACGTATTAGAAAAGTAAAATGTAAAACGGAGGAGAGAATATGAATATTTTTGGTATTTTATCTATGATAGGGGGACTGGCGTTATTCCTTTATGGTATGGACGCAATGGGTGCAGGACTTTCAAAGTTATCCGGTGGCCGTATGGAACGTCTTCTTGAGAAACTGACTTCAAAAAGAATTATGGCAGTTTTATTAGGAGCCGGCGTTACTGCAGTAATCCAGTCTTCATCTGCAACGACAGTAATGGTAGTAGGTTTTGTAAATTCAGGAATCATGAAACTGAACCAGGCTGTCGGTATCATTATGGGAGCAAATATAGGTACGACAATTACATCCTGGCTCTTAAGTCTTACAGGGATTCAGGGAAGCAGCTTTGTATTACAGATGTTGAAGCCGTCCTCATTTTCTCCTATCTTAGCTGTGATAGGTGTAGGGCTTATCATGTTCACAAAAAACGAGAAAAAGAAGGATATCGGTAGTATTTTTATTGGATTTGCCATTTTAATGTATGGAATGGAAGCTATGAGCGGTGCAGTGGCACCTCTTGCAGATAATGAAAAGTTTACCGGTATTCTTACTATGTTTTCTAATCCACTTCTTGGACTGTTAGCAGGTACGATTCTTACGGCAGTAATTCAGAGTTCCTCTGCGTCTGTCGGTATTTTACAGGCACTTTGTGCCACAGGAGCGGTTAATTTCAGTACAGCTCTTCCAATTATTATGGGACAAAATATCGGTACTTGTATAACAGCGATTATTTCCAGTATTGGTACAAGTAAAAATGCAAAAAGAACAGCCGCAGTACATCTTTTCTTTAATATTACCGGAACAATAATCTTTATGGTTGTTTTTTATACTTTAAATGTATTTGTTCATTTTCAGTTTTTAAATACTGCTGCAAGTCCGGCAGGTATTGCAGTTATCCACAGTTTATTTAATATCGGCGCAACCATTCTTTTATTCCCATTTGCAAATCTGCTTGAAAAAATGGCAATTTTTGTGATTCCGGATAAAGAATCTGAAATGGAAGAGATGGAAGAAGAAAAAATCAATCCAGATCTTGCCAGATTGGACGAGCGTTTCTTAGATAAACCGGGATTTGCGATGGAAGAATGTCGTAGTGTTGCGATTAATATGGCAAGAAAATCACAAAAAGCAATGAATCTTGCGATTGATCTGCTTGGAGAATACAGTGACAAGACGGCAGACAGAGTAGAAAAATTAGAAAATCAGATTGATCAGTATGAAGATGCGCTTGGTACCTATCTTGTAAAATTAAGTGGGCGGGAGCTTTCGATAAAAGACAGCCGGGTTTTATCCGTACTGCTTCACTGTATCGGTGACTTTGAGCGGATTTCTGATCATGCCGTAAATATCAGAGATGCCGCAGTGGAAATGCATAAGAAGGACCTGAAATTTTCTGAAAAAGCAAAACAGGAACTTCGTGTATTTTCTAATGCAATCCGAGATATTTTAGACAGGGCAGTGATGGCGTTTGAGACAGGCGATGTGGAACTGGCAAAAGAAGTAGAACCATTAGAACAGGTTGTAGATGCCTTAAATAAAGAAGAAAAGCAAAGACATATCAACAGGCTTCGCACTGGAACATGTACGATTGAACTTGGATTTATTTTGTCGGATATTTCCACAAACTTTGAACGTGCTGCTGACCATTGTTCCAATATTGCAGTATGCCTGTTACAGGTTGACGAGGGTGGGTTTGACACCCATGAATATCTTGATATACTAAAAGAAGAAAACAGCGAAGAATTTCAACATGAATATATGGAGCTTAGTGAAAGGTATGCTTTACCGGAAAGTAAACATACTGGCAAGAAAGAAAAGATAGCAAAGACAGAAAAGATGGAGGCAAGAAAAGATAGTGGAAAATAATTATGGAGGAAAATAAGAATGGCAAATATTTATATAGTAGAAGATGATACAAACATTCAGGAAATAGAAGCAATCGCATTAAAAAACAGCGGTCATAACGTGGAACAGTTTGAAGATGCCAAACATTTTTATAAAAAAATAGAAGAAAAACTCCCTGATCTGGCAATCCTTGATATTATGCTGCCGGATGAAAATGGATATGAAATTGTAAAAAAGCTTCGTAAAAATCCAGCAACAAAAAAGCTGCCGGTTATTATGGTAACTGCAAAGACATCGGAAATTGATATGGTAAAGGGATTAGATATCGGAGCAGACGATTACATAAAAAAACCATTTTCCATTATTGAATTTATTACAAGAATAAAGGCCGTTCTTCGCCGTACTGTAGAACAGCCGGATGACAAATATATGACGATTGGAGAAATCTTCCTTGATAATGAGCGTCATATGGTTTATGTAGACAATAAAGGAATTGAGCTTACTTATAAAGAATATGAACTTTTAAAACTGCTCATGCGTAATGCGGGAATCGTTTTGTCAAGAGAAATGATTATGGAACGTGTATGGGATACAGAATTTGAAGGGGAATCCCGAACCGTTGATATGCATATCAAGACTCTTCGTAAAAAGCTGGGCGATAGCAGTAAACATATCAAGACAGTGCGTAATGTGGGATATGTAATGGAATAAAAAAGAAACAGGGGAAGTATCATGAGAAGAAAGATTAATGTACAACTGGTAAGTATTTCGCTGATTGCGATTGTTGCTACTATGCTGGTCATGCTGTTTGTATTTTATGATTTATTTCAGACACAGGTGCAGGATGACTTAAGAGCCAATGCCATTGTATTGAAAAATACAGGAATTTTTCATTCTGGAAATGAAAATGCATTACATATGGATTACAGGAAACTTCGAGTTACGTGGATCTCTGCAACAGGAACAGTCCTTTATGATAATGATGCAGATGTAGGAACAATGGATAACCATATGAGTCGTCCTGAAGTGAAACATGCATTTAAAGACGGAGATGGAAATGCTGTCCGGAAATCTGCGACGATGGATACAAACACTTTTTATTATGCCATAAAGTTAAATGATGGTTCGATACTTCGAGTAGCCAGAGAAGCAAGCAATATATGGAGCGTATGCGGAAAGATACTTCCCATCGTAGCGGCTACGATTCTTATTATGATGATTTTATGTATTATTCTGGCACACATTATGACGAAAAACATTATAAAACCAATCGAGCAGATGGCAGTAGATTTAGACGATTTTTCTGTTATTCCAGCTTATAAGGAATTAGAGCCATTTGCGGCAACGATTCGGGCACAACATACGGATATTTTAAAAAGTGCCAGAATGCGGCAGGACTTTACGGCAAATGTGTCCCATGAATTAAAAACGCCACTTACCGCGATATCCGGTTATGCGGAACTTATGGAAAATGGCATGGTTCCTTCAGAAGAAATTGGAACTTTCTGCCAGAAAATCGAAAAAAGCGCCCGCCGTCTCCTTTCGCTCATCAATGATATTATCCGTCTTTCTGAATTAGATAGTGCGAACACCCAGCTCATTGTAGAAAAGTTTGACCTTTTTGAAGAAGCAGCATTCTGTGTAGAAAATATGCAGATTTATGCGGAAAAAAATGATGTGACTATTACATATGAAGGTGGTCCGCAGGAAATCACTGCAAATCGGGAGATGATAAACGAGCTGATCAATAATCTTTGTGCCAATGCCATTCGCTATAATAAAAAGAACGGAACAGTAAAGGTCAGAGTAGACAGTGAACAAGGTCATTCATATTTGAGAGTAGAAGATACTGGAATCGGTATTCCAAAAGAACATCAGAAAAGAATTTTTGAACGATTCTACCGCGTAGATAAAAGCCGTTCAAAACAGACTGGAGGAACCGGTTTAGGGCTTGCCATCGTAAAACATATCGTTGCACTTCATGATGCAAAACTCGATCTTCAAAGCGAAGTTGGAAAAGGGACTACAATTACAGTGACATTTTAAACTGACTATATTAAACCGATAGGAAAAGCGAATAAAAAGCAAAATAAACTTCAAAAAGAAACAAAGTGACCATATTGACTATATCTAAATTGGATATTTCAATATGGTCATTTTTGCTGTACTATACGGGCAGATGCAAATGAAAAAGGCAATGTTTTATCGGGAAAATGAAAGGAGTTTATCATGAATAATAATGCAGAAAAACAATATGAATTAAATAAAGAACTTGCTCAGATGTTAAAAGGTGGTGTCATCATGGATGTTACTACTCCAGAGCAGGCAAAGATTGCAGAAGAAGCTGGAGCATGTGCGGTTATGGCGTTAGAGAGAATTCCGGCGGATATTCGTGCAGCCGGCGGGGTATCAAGAATGAGTGATCCAAAGATGATTCGCGGTATTCAAGAAGCAGTTTCTATTCCGGTTATGGCAAAGTGCCGTATTGGACATTTTGCAGAGGCACAGATTCTTGAAGCAATCGAGATTGATTATATTGATGAGAGTGAAGTTCTTTCTCCGGCAGATGATGTTTATCATATTGATAAGAAACAGTTTAAAGTACCATTTGTATGTGGAGCAAAAGATTTAGGAGAAGCACTCAGAAGAATCAATGAAGGTGCTTCTATGATCCGTACAAAAGGAGAGCCTGGAACTGGTGATGTTGTACAGGCAGTACGTCATATGCGTATGATGAATCGAGAGATCGCACGCATTACTTCTATGAGACAGGATGAACTTTTTGAAGTAGCAAAAGAGTTAAGAGTTCCTTATGAATTAGTGTTAAAAGTACACGATACAGGAAGGCTCCCAGTCGTTAACTTTGCAGCCGGTGGAGTTGCAACTCCGGCAGATGCGGCATTGATGATGCAGCTAGGTGCAGAGGGAGTATTCGTTGGTTCTGGTATTTTTAAATCCGGTAATCCAAAGAAGAGAGCAGATGCGATTGTAAAAGCGGTTACAAATTATAAAGATGCCAAAATGCTTGCAGAGCTTTCTGCTGATTTAGGAGAAGCGATGGTCGGCATTAACGAGAGTGAGATTCAATTATTAATGGCAGAGAGAGGAAAATAAAGAGAGGAAAACAAAAATGAAAGTTGCGGTACTTGCGGTCCAGGGGGCCTTTATAGAACATGAAAAAGCATTAGAAAGACTTGGTGTGGAGACAGTAGAGCTTAGAAAGGCAGAAGATTTAGAACAGGATTTTGATGGTCTTGTTCTGCCGGGCGGAGAAAGTACCGTACAGAGCAGACTTTTAAAAGAACTTTCTATGTTTGAAACTTTAAAGAAAAAAATAGAAGAAGGTCTTCCGGTTTTGGCTACCTGTGCCGGTCTTATTTTACTGGCGCAGAATATTTCAAACGATGAGAATCGATGCTTTGCTACATTACCGGTTACTGTAAAGAGAAATGCATACGGAAGGCAGCTTGGAAGCTTCTATTATGAGGGAGAGATTAAAGAAATTGGAACATTTCCTATGGAATTTATCCGCGCTCCGTATATTGAATCTGTCGAAAAAAATGTGGAAATCCTTGCACAGGTAGAGGAAAAAATTGTGGGAGTTGCTTACAAAAATCAGTTAGCATTCTCATTTCATCCGGAATTAACTGGAAATGACAGAATTCATGATAAATTTATAGAACTAATCAAAGTAAGTAATAACTAACTTTTACCCTAAGATACAGTTGCCAGCTGAAAAAGCCTATGTTACAATAGATGAGAATTAGATACACAGCATATAAGTTCCGAAGGGATGAAAAGAGAATCCGGTGAGAGTCCGGAGCGAATCCGTCACTGTAAGGGGAGTCTGTACAATAAGCCACTGAGATATTATATTTTGGGAAGGATGTACCGATGGAGAACCAAGCCAGGAGAACTGCTTATATGTTTAGTCGACTCATCTTACGGAATTTTAAGAGAGCTGTACATCTCGCACATAAATCTACTATATGATTTGCGATGGAATTGGGTTTCAAATTTATTAGATGATTTATGATTAAAAATTTAGAATACGATAGATGAAGAGGCTTATAGTGAGTATAGGTCTCTTTTTCTTTGTTTGAATATACGGAATACTCTTTATGGATGGGAATCATTTTGAGATACAGTATTGTTAAAGGAGGTTATGTAGAAGTTTATGGGATTTCAGTTAGGCAATCTTTATGTAGAAAAGGGTGAAAAGGTATGTGGATTTTTAAAGCTGCCTTTTACAGAGGATGAATTACCCGTAACATTAATCTATGGACAGGAAGAGGGACATACGGTTTTAGTAGACGGAGGAATTCACAATGCAGAATATGTAGGAATTGAGTGTGTCACAGGCCTGGCAGCAAAGCTTCAGCCTAAAGACATTAAAGGAATTCTTATCCTGCTTCATATTGTCAATGTAAATGGATTTAAAGCAAGGACGGTCAGTGTTTCTGCAGAAGACGGAAAGAATCTCAACCGGGTATTTCCGGGGGATGCGAATGGAACGTATACGGATAAGCTGGCATATTTTATAGAAAAAGAGATTTTTTCAAAAATAGATTATTATATCGATGTACATAATGGAGATTGGTTTGAGGATTTAACACCATTTATTTATTGTGTCGGTAACGCTCCGGAGGAGACCGTAGCGGAAGCAGAAAGAATGGCACAGGCAGCAGATATGCCATTTTATGTGAAGTCACAAAGTGGAAAAGGTGGAGCATATAATTATGCCGGAACGTTGGGAATTCCATCGGTACTGATCGAGCGTGGATGTAATGGTATGTGGTCAGAAGAGGAAGTAGCAGCATCACAGAAAGATGTAAAGAATATTCTTCGCCGTATCGGTATGTTAAAGACAAGGCCAACGTTAGCAGAAATGCAGATGCGTGTACCAAAACATATGAATCATGCACATTATGTTGATTCAGAAAAGGCTGGCTGCTGGTTCCCGAAAAAGAAGGCAGGCCAGATTGTGAAAGCCGGTGAGCTTTTAGGAGAATTAAAAGATTATTTTGGAAATGTCATCGAAGAATTTCGTTTAAAAGAAGACGCAATCATTCTGTATCAGACAATTTCTTATTCTGTTCCGGAGAATTCTCCATTAATTGCATATGGACATTATGATATCTGTATTGATGATATGGGAAATACACACCAGCATACACATGATGAACTTCATAAACATCGTAAAGAACATTATGACGATCATGCCGGAATTCATTCTCGTGAGATGTGGGAGGATATGATTTGAAAAATAACAGCCATACTTTAACTAAAGGCAGCGTAGGGAAGGGCATACTCTTATTTGCTCTTCCCCTTTTGGGTTCGAGTCTTATTCAGCAGCTTTACAGTACAGTAGACCTTATTTTTGTTGGACAGCTTCTTGGGACGAAAGCATCGGCGGCGATTGGAGCCAGTGGTCTGATCGTAACCTGTATGATCGGATTTTTTAACGGAATGGCTGTAGGGACGAATGTCTTTGCGGCAAGACATTATGGAGCAAGACGCTTTGAACAATTAAAGAAACTGATACAGACGATCTTTTGGACGGGAATAATCGGAGGCTTCTTTTTAACAGTGATCGGTCTGGTCTTATCTCCGGTATTTTTAACCTGGATGGGTACGCCGGAGAGTATTTTTCCACTCGCAGTACGATACCTCCGTATCTATATGGCCAGTATGATATCTGTAGTCAGTTATAATCTTTTAAGCGGTGTACTAAGAGCACTGGGCGATTCCAGAACACCGATGCTATATCAGTTTTTTGGCGGGATCATCAATGTTTTTGCGGATTTTATATTTTTATATGTTTTCCATATGGGAGTAGAAGGAACAGCGTTTGCAACGTTATTTTCCCAGACATTTGCGGCTATCGGAGTCATGATCCATTTATATCGATTAAAAAAAACGTATGCACTGCGGATTCGTTTTTCAGATTGCAGCCTGAAAGAATTTACGGATATACTAAAAGTAGGTGTGCCGGCTGGGGTGCAGTCAATTATTATCACCTTGTCCAATATTATCATACAGTCACAGATTAATACATTAGGTGTTACTTCAGTAGCATCGTTTACAGTCTATTTCAGAGTGGAGTTAATTATCTACCTGCCAATTGTCGCACTTGGACAGGCGGCTGTTTCCTTTATTGGACAAAACTACGGAGCCGGCAACTGGGAAAGAATCAAAAAGGGTAACAGACTTTGTATTTTTGGAGGATCTCTTATTACATTTGCTGCCTGTATACTGCTTATCATAGCGATGCCGGTGATTTTAAATGTATTTACAAAAGATGCTGCAGTAGCAGCGCAGACATTAGAAATCGTAAAAGTAACCTTTCCATTTTACTTTTTTTACACCGTTCTTGAATGTTTCAGCAGTAATTTAAGAGGATTTGGAAAGGCCTTTCTGCCAATGATCGTAACGGTGATCAGTTTCTGCGGCTTCCGGATTGTTGCATTATTTGCGCTTATGGCAAAGAATCCTTCCCCGGATAAAGTAGCATTATCTTATCCGATATCCTGGGGAATTGCAGCGGCAGCGATGGCGATACTCTATGTAAGAAACAATAGAAATAGAAGCAGAAAAATATAGTGCGATCCGATCAGGTACAATACCGAAAGGTTTTGTCTGTAAGTATTCTGGCAAAAATCAATCCAAGCGGCAGAGCCAGAATGATTAAAATTGCAGAAGCAAACCAGGTCGCGGAAGTAGCAAGGGACATAATACCAAGGTTGTAGAATCCTCTGTAAAGATAAAGTCCCGGAACCATAATAACGATTGAAGGAACAGTGACAGAGATTCTTGGATACCCAGCTTTATTTTTTATCAAAGAGGCGAGAAGACCTGCGGTCAAAGCACCGATAAACGCGGCAGCAGCAGGAGGAAAGTTTATCAGATCAACAAGTTCAAGACGCAGTGTATTTGCAATAGCACCAATCAATGCGGCGGTTACTGCCAGCGGAACAGGACTGTTGAACATAATGGAGAAACCAAATACACCGCAAAAACTTGCAAGAAGCCGGAACAGGATCCAATCAGATAATGGTAATGAGATTTTTAGAAAGTCAACCGGCTGAAGATGGAGAATCAAAGCCATAATCCAGGCAGTCTTGTTCCGGGCTGTATTGGGGTCCTGGGGCTAACCGAGTCGTTCAATACCAGAACGCATATCCAGTTTTGCAAGGTCAATACCGCTGGTGATAAAAGGAAATCCCGGAATGATAAATAACATGGCACAGATATATCCGGCTTCATGCCGCACAGAAAGATGGAGAAAGACTTCCCCAAGCTTTAAAAGTCCAGCATAGGAAAGACAGGCGAAAGATACGGATAAAACAATGCCAAGAAATAAAGTATAATGATGTTTGGTTAATTTGCATCTTAAAAAGTTTCCAAGACCGGCACCAATAAAAGCGCAGAACATTTCAATCAGTCCGCCGCCAAGCAAAAAAGTAAATCCGCCACAGGCGATAGCAGCAGCAATACCAAGAGCAACCGGAGAATAAAGACCATGAATTTCTTCGATACTATCAAGAAAGTCGTGCAGTTGATTTCCAGACATAGTCTTTCCTTCTGTTTCAAAGTTTCGGATAAAATGTTCCAAACGATTTAACTTTGAAGTATTGACTCCGGTATTTGTTAAACAAAGAGATTGTGTAAAACCTTCTTCTCCATCAAAACAGGTATACTCAATTGACATTAGCCCAATATCCGCTGTACAGGTGACACCCATCGTCTCAGCAAGAGTATTCATAGAACTTCGTACACGCCATGCACCGGTTCCACAGGATAAGAGCATGATACCTACTCTGCCGATAATAGAAGCCTTTTCTGTAAGACTTGCCTGTGTGACCGGAATATTTTCTCCATTATTGTCAGTATATTCATGCCAGAGAACATCCATGTGATTTTTTCGTATTGTTGACTGACTCATTTTAACACTTCCCTTTACAGTTCTTTATAGATTTCGTTACAGTTCAAGACTTTTTACCCCGGCTTTTTTGATCATTTTTTCACGACAGGTTAAAACAAGTCCGTCTACCTCACTCAAATGGTGTAACATTTTCTTTTCAAATTCACGAATAGGAAGAAGAATACCGATTTCATCAAAAGTCTGTTCTTTCTTTAATCCGGTTTCCTGTCCGTAATAAACGATTGCATGGGGAGCTTCTTTTTGGATATTATGGAAGGTATTCCATACAACAGCGTAAGCCTGTGCTTCAGTTAAACCTAGCTTTTTCGTATCAGGAAGTGCATAGAGAATCATAATACCACGTCGTTTATTTTCTTTTTTCTCCGTAATATTCATCTCGCTGCCGCCAACATAGGAACGAACGATATCATATCCATCGGCAAGATAAAGTTTAGAACGAGGCGCACATTCGTGATTCTTATAAATTTCTTTAAATTTACTATACTCTCTACTGGAAACGATTTTCTTTGCTGTAGGCAAAAGCTCTCCGTCAGGATTTGTTAAAAGAACAGGATTCATTCCGGCTTTTCCATGAAATTTTTTAGGAATCAGGTACGCATCTCTTAAAAGATCAAACATACTTTTTCCGCAAAGTTTTAATAAAAGAGCGGTGACATCACCGTTCTGATAGGCATAAAAGAGTACTTTGGAAAAATGTTTCGGATCATCCGATTCTAATAAATGATTATCATCCATTGCATCATAAAAAACATCCATTAATTTTTTGCAGGAATCCGGAGAAGCAAGAATCTGGGAAAAAATAGCTTCAACTTCTTCCTCTCTTGGTAAAACAGTTTGCATAATAACACCTGGCTTTCCTTTCGTATGGCTTAAGTATAGAAAGGAAAAGTTCTGACATCAAATGTTTTATTTACATATAGAATATGTGTAGGATATATCGGATGTAAGATGACTCCCACATCTATGATATATCTTGAATAGAAATATAAAATTTTTCCATTATTTTTATCTTGAATCCATATTCATAATGCGTTATAATAAACGGGTAAATAAATACAGAATCTTCGGGGATGGGTGTAATTCCCTACCGGCGGTATTTGTTTCAGATGAAGCAGCTATTTATGAGCGAACGAATCTGGTAACATAAGCCCGCGAGCCATTGGCATGATTCGGTGAGAGTCCGAAGCCGACAGTACAGTCTGGATGAGAGAAGAATGAGAAGAGAGCGGTTTTTATAGTATTTTTATTGTATTGAATGAAGCATCAGGTAAAGGATAGAATCGGTAAAGGATAGAATTACATGATGTGGACTCTGACGCATAATATTATATCAGTTCGTTTAAAAGTGTAGCTTAACCCCGATAATATTTCTATCGGGGTATTTTTTATGGGTTAAAAAAGCTAAAGTTTCCTTCCCTGTTCAAACTTTATTATTTGGAGAGAATGTATTGTGTTTTTCGTAATGTATTTTCAGAGCTTTTTGTAAAATCAAGGACAAAAAGATTCCGAGAGTACATAGTAAAAGAATGGAGGAATTGAAAAATGAGTCAGTATTATCTTGGATTTGATGCAGGAACGCAGAGTGTAAAAGTAGCGGTATATGATGAGAATATGAATTGTATCGTATCTTCTTCCGCGCCAACAACATTAACTTATCCGGAACCAGGATGGGTAAGTATGGACGTGGATGAGTATCTGGCACTCACGATCAAAGGAATGAAGGAATGTGCATCTTTGATGAAGGAAAAAGGGCTGGATGTGACAAAGATTAAGTCGATTATGGGAGATGGTATTATCTGTGGTATCTGCGGTGTAGATAAAGACGGTAATGCGATCACACCATATATTAATTATCTTGATTCACGTACAAAGGATGATGTAGATCTCGTAAATAGCTGGGATTTAGACATTTTTGGAAAAGAAACAGGTAATCCGGAAGCAAACTGCATGTTCCCTGCCATGTTTGCCCGCTGGTTCTTAAAGAATATAGAAGGATTTAAAGAAAACGGTGCAAAGTTTATTCACGATGCACCGTATGTACTGGCACATCTTGCAGGTCTTTCTGCAAAAGATATGTTTATTGACTGGGGAACAATGTCTGGATGGGGACTTGGATATAAAGTAGAAGAGAAATGCTGGTCGAAAGAACAGCTTGATCTTCTCGGTATTCCGGAAGAAATGATGCCACGAATCGTAAAACCATGGGATATCATCGGACATTTAACAGAAGAAATTGCACAGGAAACAGGACTTCCGGCAGGAATTCCTATTTGTGGAGGTGCAGGAGATACTATGCAGTCCATGATCGGAAGTGGAAATATGAAGCCGGGACAGGCAGTTGATGTTGCGGGAACCTGTTCGATGTTCTGTGTATCTACAAAGGGAATTATACCGGAATTAAGCAAGAAAGGAGCCGGCCTTGTATTTAACAGCGGTTCTCTTCCAGATACGTATTTTTACTGGGGCTATATCCGTACCGGCGGTCTTGCATTACGCTGGTTCAAGGATAATATCTGTAAAAAGGCAGAAGACGATAATTATTATCGAGTATTAGAAGAAGATGCCAGAAAAGTGCCGGCAGGTTCCGATGGTGTACTTTTCCTTCCATATCTGACAGGTGGAATCAATGATATTCCGGATGCGGTAGGATGCTTCTTAAACATGACAATGGATACAGATCAGGCGACCTTATGGCATGCTGTTTTGGAAGCGATCGGTTATGATTACATGGAAATCACAGATTTGTATCGTTCTGCGGGAATTGACTTAAGCCGCATCACGATCACAGAAGGCGGAAGTCGTGATAATATGTGGAACCAGATGAAAGCAGATATGTTAGACAGTCGTACAGTCACATTAGAGAATGCGGCCGGTGCCGTTATGACAAACTGTATGTTTGGTGCTTATGCAGTAGGAGATGTAGACAATATCACCGAAGCTTTATCAGGAAATATTCACCTGAAAAATGTATTTGAACCTTCCAGGGAAAATGTAGAATTTTACCGTAAACAATATGAGAAAAAAACACACCTCGTGAAAAATACCATGAAGGAAGCTTTCGAAATCCTCAAGGAGCTGAGATAGTCTGCTTGGAAACAGACGACCGTTGAAGGAGTTAGCTATAGCAGAAACTCCCTGACCGAACCCCCCCCACACCATCAATTTATAGAAGTCAGAAAATGCAAACTCCTGTAATAGGAAAATGTGATGTCGGAGCAAGTAAAAATGCGGTGACGCATTTTCTACGCCGCGATTATCTTCACATTTTCCTATTACAGGAGTTTGCATTTTCGTCTCCTATATGATATAATTGTCGCTGTGCTTTGGAGATGTACCCAAGTGGCTGAAGGGTCCGCACTCGAAATGCGGTAGGTCGGCTATAACCGGCGCGAGGGTTCAAATCCCTCCATCTCCGTTTAATGTACTCTCAGAGTCTTTCTTGCACTTGCTTTTGTGGCTGATTTTCCGCCAGTCGCACCCGAATTTCATCAACGTACG
>OGGG01001535.1_pt1 | contig 18046 bp, 17 predicted proteins | sample 1571201 | NCBI WGS metagenome assembly OGGG01 (sample SAMEA2581946, study PRJEB24529) | metagenome | biome: Human gut stool | place: China | collected 2011 | reverse complement strand
TAAGTAATTAATCTGCCTTCAGCGGCGTATGTTTCCTTTGGCAATTAGCAATTAAAGAGGTATATTATGATTTTTGATACACATTCTCATTATAATGACAAGCAATATACACAGGACAGGGAAGCTGTCCTTGCATCTTTAAAAGATGCAGGTGTAACACAAGTAGTGAATGTAAGTGCGAGCTGGAAAGATTTGCTGGATACGTTAGATCTTATTCAGAAGGTTCCGTTTATGTATGGGGCAGTCGGAATTCATCCGGATCATGTTGGCGAGTTGAATGAAGAGCGGTTGAGACAGCTTCGGGAATATTGCCATAGAGACAAGGTTGTTGCGGTTGGAGAAATCGGACTGGATTATCATTGGAACGTAGAACCAAAGGAAGTACAACAGGAATGGTTTGTCAGACAGCTTCATCTTGCGACAGAAGAAAAAATGCCGGTAATTATACACAGCAGAGAAGCTTCACAGGACACATTTGACATTATGAAAAAGAAACATGCAGGAACAACAGGTGGTGTGATCCACTGTTTTTCCGGTTCTGCTGAGATGGCAAAAGAATATGTGAAAATGGGGTATTATATCGGTGTAGGTGGCGTTGCTACTTTTAAAAATTCTCGTGTATTAAAGGAAGTGGTAAAGGTTATTTCTTTAGAGCATATCGTAGTAGAAACGGATTGTCCTTATCTTGCGCCAACACCGCATAGGGGAAAGAGAAACAGTTCTGCATATCTGCCGTTAGTTATAGAAGAAATCGCGAAATTGAAAGGAATTACGGCAGAAGAAGTAGAAGATGCAACTTATGAAAATGCCCAGAGATTATATGGCTTAATTCGTTAGACAAGCAGAGTTCTGTTTTTTGGCTGCTTTGAGATGAATGAAACCAATGGGAGTCTTATCGACTGAGATAAACTATGTATTAGAACTTCAACATTATATAGTGATTTTTTCTTTAGTCAAAGACAGAAATTGAGAAAGGGGCAATATGTAAAAAATGCGCCTTAGAGCAAGTTCAAGCTGCGGTTGAGCAGTTTGGACGCAGTGATACGAAGCATTTTTTACATATTGCCCCTTTCTCGATTTCGTCTCTTGAATGAAATAGCTATTTCATGTATCATTATTGTAGAGAAACTAAGTAAAAATTTAAGGGGAAGACTTCGGTATTGATTTCCCAAATATAAGATTGATGTCATAAATTTTATAAATGATTTTTTGTGTTTTGTAGGAATGTTCTATCGCAAGAATAGCTTAATCTTCTGTAACAAAATTTATAATAATATCCTTCAGTGCGAGTATTTGTACGCATTGCCACAGTATAGTGGAGTAGAAATCCTGGGGCGGCAACGAGGAGCAATGAAGGATATTATTATAAATTCTGTTTTCAAAGACTTTATCTTGTGATAGAACATGTTCAAAGACGAAAGTTGAATCTTATGACAGCAAAAGGAGGTTTTATGGCGAATTTAGGAAATCCGCAGGAGACGATTGCTGTTTTACAGCGGTATGGTTTTAATTTTCAGAAAAAATATGGACAGAACTTTTTGATTGATACACATGTACTTGATAAGATTATCGGAGCAGCACAGATTGGTCCGGATGATTTTGTGTTGGAAATCGGTCCGGGAATCGGAACGATGACACAGTATCTGGCAGAAGCGGCAAGGGAGGTTATTGCTGTTGAAATTGATACAAAGCTGATTCCGATTCTTCAGGATACGTTAAAGGAATATGATAATGTAACGGTATTAAATGAAGATATTTTAAAAGTGGATATCCGTAAAATTGCAGAAGAAAAGAACGGTGGTAAGCCAATCAAGGTCGTTGCCAATCTGCCATATTATATTACAACACCAATTATCATGGGATTATTTGAAAGTGAAGTGCCACTCGATTCCATTACAGTTATGGTACAGAAGGAAGTGGCAGACCGCATGCAGGTAGGACCGGGAACAAAAGATTACGGCGCGCTTTCTCTTGCAGTGCAGTATTATGCTGAGCCATATATCGTAGCTAATGTGCCTCCAAATTGCTTTATTCCAAGGCCAGCCGTTGGGTCAGCCGTTATTCGCCTGACACGCTATCAGGAAAAACCGGTGAAAGTGAATGATGCCTCTTTTATGTTTAAAATTATTCGAGCTTCTTTTAATCAGAGAAGAAAAACATTGCAGAATGGACTGTATAATTCCAGCGAACTGCGTATACCGAAAGAAAAAACGGTAGCGGCGCTTGAGGAGATGGGGCTTACTCCGACAATCCGCGGGGAAAAACTTTCTTTGGAGGAATTTGCACTGCTATCAGATATTCTTGGAAGATAAACACACTGATGTCATAAAAGTAGTTTGCCGGAATACATTAGTGAAAAAGGAGTATCATCATGGCAGATTATCAACGGATACTTTCTTATCTGTATCGTTATGAAAAGTCAGAAAAAAAAGAATGTCTTGGATTTATTAAGGCAGAGCAAAAATCAGCTATTCTTAAGCTGACTATTCAGATAAACGATGAACGATTATTACATGGGATGGAACTAAAACTATGTTTCTATGAAAAGCAGGGAGAACACTGGGGAGTCCGAAAGCTTGATTCGATCATAACAGAAGAAGATAAAGAGGAATTTCATCAAATGTATTCTAAAGAGCAGCTTCCGGAAGGTTTCGATATAAAGAAACAGTCAGGTGTTGTGTTGTATTATCAGGAAGAATACTATTATGGAAGTGTCTGGATTGGTGAGGAAATCCCTGCAGAAGTGTTGAAATCATTGCAGTGGAAGAGAAAGGAAGAACCTGTAGATCATGTAGATAATATCGATGATATTAATGATATCAATGCAGGCAATCTGGATGAAAATGTGGATTATACTGCTATGCGTAATTTGGCTGAAAATACAGATGAGCGTATAGATGATATTGATATTAGTGAGCAGATTAAGAATGCAGATGATACGGATGTTAGTAAGCAGGTTGAGAATGCAGATGATACGGATGTTAGTAAGCAGATTGAGAATGCAGATGATACGGATGTTAGCAATCAGGCAGAGAGTACAGATAATATTAAGGAGCAAGAACAGAATATAGCTAATTTTATTGCTGCAGATAACAATGATAAGATAGGCAATACTGGGTTAAATAATATGGAAGTAAATATGGATACAGACATAGAAGAATCAAACGCTCCTGTGGATGAATTTGAAAAAATGTGGATAAACTCTGTAAAACAAGACCCTCCTGTGGATAATATTTTTAATACTGCCTTTTATGAAGGATATAAAGTATCAATAGCAAAGCTAAAAAAGCTGGGAGAAGAAGCCAGACAGTTAGCAGATAATCAATTTCTTTTAAAAGGATATGAACGCTATAAGCATTTGTTAATGGGAAAGGTAAGATACGCAGGAGAAAAAAGATATTGTGTTGGAGTTCCTGGTATTTATGAGAATAGGGAAAAATATATGGCGGAGCTTTATCAGTTCCCGATATTTTTATCGCTGACAGAGAATAGAATGAAAACAGGCAATTTTGGCTACTGGCTTTATCTTTTAAAGGGCAGGGGGTAAATAATCAGGAAAGGCCGTTATTTTTAGAGGAATGAGCAACTGGCAAACAGGAGAACATTTTATGAGAAAATACACTGAAGATGAAAAGTTTATGAAAGAGGCAATCAAGCAGGCAAAGAAGGCGGAAGCAATCGGAGATGTTCCCATTGGCTGTGTTATTGTCCATGATGGAAAGGTGATTGCCCGGGGATATAATAAACGAAATAAAGATAAGACGGTTCTTGCACATGCAGAGCTTCTTGCTATGAAAAAAGCGTGTAAAAAGCTTGGAGACTGGCGATTGGAAGACTGTACGATGTATATTACTTTAGAACCTTGTCAGATGTGTGCCGGAGCGATCGTGCAGGCACGTGTGACCAGAGTGGTTATTGGAAGCATGAATGCGAAGGCCGGCTGTGGCGGTTCCATTCTTAATCTTCTTGAAATGCAGGAGTTTAATCATCAGGTGCAAGTTGAAAGAGGAGTACTTCAGGAGGAATGTTCGGAAATGCTTTCTGCATTTTTCAGAAAGTTAAGAGAGATTCAGAAAGAAAAAAAGAGAAAAAGAAAGCAGATGCAGGAAGAATAAAGTGAAAATAATTAAAAAAGCGTCACATCCGGAAGTGATTAAAAACTTCGAGTATGTGACGCTTTCTGTTATGTGAATATAAAAATCGAATTATTAAAACCGTGCGGTCAGCTTTGTATGCTTACCAACAGACGTTACCTCTACAGTTAGCTCGAACCAGGCACCCTCACGGCACACAGGAGAGACTCCTTAGTGCTGCTCCGTTCCCGACCTGACACGGTTCAGAGGTTCCTGTTGCGCGAGACCCAATTGTCAACACCACTTATAAAGGGCAGCTCCATCAATAAGACATCCGAGGCTGACCATCACTCCTGCTATAGCGGATTTCAGGTACAGGACGCCGCTAACTTCCCAGCTGCACGGTAAATATCAGTATAAAGGATTTTACCAGTTATGTCAATGAATATTTTGTATTTTATTTGTTGAAATGGGCATTATATCGGATGGGATGCGTATCTCATAGCAAGAGTGCTGAAAAATTCTTAAAAATAGCAAAGTAAATAGTTAATTTATGCGTAAGTAAAAATAATTATTCAAAGTAAAATATTGACACGAATCCGAGGCTGTGTTATGCTTTTTTTGTGTTTAAAAGTTGGTATGGAAATTTAGTATAGCTTGTGTCTTAAGCAGAAAGGCAGGGAAACATTGCAAGGGAATGTTATAGATTCATGGGAAGAGAGACTTCGGCTCACATTAGACCATTTTCGTAATGAGAACATGGCAGATTTTCGGAAGAATTCCGAAGCGTACAGGCGTTTAGTAAGAGAGGAAGAAGAGGCGTATGCGAAGCTTGATACGCTGAATCTGACAGAAGAGCAGAGAGAGATTATAGAAGAGGCTTTTGAAGCACAGAGTGCGGCAGAGGCAGAGTATGCGACAGAAAGTTATTTTTGTGGAATAGCAGATTGCATACGATTTTTAAAATATATCGAGGGACCAAGGGGTGAATAGTACGATTTTTCGGTGATTTTCTTATATTTTTCTTGAAAAGACGTATAGGGTTTGCTATAATGTTTTATTGACTATGGGCTGAGGCAGATGCCCTTAAAGGCCTTTATAATTGATGAAGATAGATAGCACACTGGCGCTGAAGACAGATTTCAGTACAGGAAAAGTAGGAGGAAGAAGAATGCATTGGTCTGAGAAGATTGCAAAAGATATTATTAAGAGATCTCCGGACAAGGAAGAGTACGTTTGTGCAGCGGGTATCAGCCCATCCGGATCCATTCACATCGGTAATTTCAGAGATATAGCTACAAGTTATTTTGTATATAAAGCATTGATCAAGCAGGGAAAGAAAGCCCGCCTGTTATTTTCATGGGATGAGTTTGACCGTTTCAGAAAGGTACCTGTTAACGTTAAGGAGATAGCTCCTGAGTTAGAGAACGAGATTGGTAAGCCATATGTAGATGTAAAGGATCCTTACGGATGCTGCTCTTCTTATGCAGAACATTTTGAAAAGGAATTTGAAGCATCTCTTTCCCGTTTTGGAGTAGAGGTTGATTTCCGTAGACAGAGTGAGAATTATCGCAGCGGAAAGTATGCGAAGTATATTATCCAGGCAGTACAGAAGAGAAAAGAGATTTTTGATATTCTTGATAAGTTCCGTCAGCAGGTAGCAACAGAAGAAGAGAGAGAAGCATATTATCCGGTAAGTATTTACTGTCCGGTATGTGGTAAGGATGAAACAACAATCATATCCTCTTCTGAAGACGGAGTGACATGTGAATATACATGTAAGTGTGGACATAAGGGCACATGGGATTTCAGTAAGGACTTTAATTGTAAGCTTGCATGGAAGATTGACTGGCCTATGCGCTGGATGATCGAAGGTGTTGACTTTGAGCCGGGCGGAAAGGATCATGCCAGCCCAGGAGGAAGTTATGATACAAGTAAGATCATCGCGAAGAAGATTTTCGGAGCGCAGGCACCTATGTTTAAAGGATATGAATTCGTAGGTATCAAGGGAACAACTGGTAAGATGTCTGGTTCTACAGGTCTTAATCTTACACCGGATACATTACTTAAGATTTATCAGCCGGAGATGATTTTATGGCTTTATTCTAAGTCAGAGCCGAATAAGGCATTTGACTTCTGCTTTGATGACGAGATTTTACGTCAGTATTTTGAGTTTGATAAGATGCTTAAGGTATATCAGGCAGGTAAGGGCAAGAACTATGATTATATTGAAGGCATCATGCATAACTGTATGATCGAGGGTCGTGAGATTCATCCGGTACCAATGCAGCAGATCGTAAACTTTGGTTCTGTTGTAGATTTCAATGCAGACATGCTTGAGACGGTATTTGAAAAGATTGGTACACCATATAAGAAAGAAGAGTTTGCAGAGCGTCTTGAGCTTGCGAAGTACTGGTTAGAGAAGTGTTCACCAGAGAACATGAATACACTTCTTGGATACAGAAACTGGGATTTCTATAATACACTGAATGAGGTGGAGAAGAAGGAGATTGAGTTATTACATGACTTTATCGCTAAAGGAGAATATGATTTAGATGCTCTTAACAGCTTTATCTATACGATTCCTAGAGAAGCAGACCCAGATTTCCAGGAAGAGAATAAGAAGGCAGCACAGGCACAGTTCTTTAAGAACGCATATAATCTTATGATTGGTAAAGCAGCGGGACCAAGACTGTATTTATTCCTGTTTGCTGTAGAACCACAGAGATACCTTGGACTTCTTGATTTCTCTACTCCACAGACAGAAGAAGAGAAGGTTCTTGCAGCAGAAGCGAAGGCTGAGGCAGAGAGAAAAGCTGCGGAAGAAGAAGCCAGAAGAAAGGCTGCTGAGGAAGAAGAAGCTCGCAGGAATGCGATTGCACCGATTAAGGAAGAGATTACAATTGATGCGTTTGATAAAGTTGATATGCGAGTATGTAAAGTTATTAACTGTGAAGTTGTAAAGAATGCAAAGAAACTTTTAAAACTTACATTATTTGATGGATTAGATGAAAGAATTATTGTATCTTCTATTCGTGACGATTATACACCAGAAGAGCTGATCGGAAGAAAGATTATCGTAATTGCGAACTTAAAGCCGGTGAAGTTTGCAGGTGTGAAGAGTAACGGTATGCTTATCGCAGCCAGTGGAGATGATTTCGGATGTAAGATTATCTTTGTAGATGATTGTGTGCCAGAGGGAACAGCAATTCATTAAGCTGCTGATACCAGGGGCAAAATATTTTTTGACCCCAACATCATTTGATCATAGAATTTAATATTGAATTTAGTATTATAAGACATAAATTCATCGCCTTTCCGGGATGATTTGTTAACAAAATCGTAACAAATGTTGCAAAAGTTACAGAATTATTAAATTTGTGCTTGACTTTTGTTAATAATTATCGTAGAATATGTTACAGAAAGTTAAAAACACCGCACTGGAAAGGATTTATACATGAAGTTAACATATTTTGCAAACTGGAAATCATGCCTCCGCACGTTAGTTTTAACGATGATGGTAATTGTAGCAGTGCTTGCAGTTAAGCCGGCAACTGTACAGGCAAAAGCATCTGATTATACACAGGATACAGAAGGATGGATTGAAGCTTGTCAGAAAGTCGGAAGAGACTTAACAAAATACAATTTTACATACGGAAGTCATAATAAGCCAACTCTTTCAGCCAGTATCAAACATGGAAGAAAGGCAAACTGTGCATCATATGTTTCATGGTGTCTGCAGGAATTCGGAGTGCTGAAGAAGGGACAGACCTTTTACACTCGTGGAGGAAGAATTCATAAGAGATTCAAATCTTGGAGAGGAAAAGTTCAGATTATCAAAGTAAATAAAAAATTAACAGATGTTAATTTGCAGCCAGGTGATATTATTGGATGGAGAGATATCGTTCACACTAATATTTACGTTGGTAAGAATGGTAAGGGACAGAAGCTCTGGTTAGACGGAGGTTCCGCAGGAACTCGCAGAGGAAGAGTAAGACGTTATTATTCTGCAGATAAGATTAAGACTTTTAGTTATTTAAATAAACATAAGGTTTCTTTTATTATCCGTATTAAAGGATTGTAAAGATATTAAAAAGCGTATAAGTTTATGTTGAAGCTTATACGCTTTTTATTTTTTTAGAAAAGAAAAGTGAGTAGAGAAGATACTCTTCTAAAAGACTAGTGAGGAGAGAGGAAAATATGGTCATTCGTTTTATTATGAGTTTTCTTGCTGCGTTAGCATTAAATATACGGTTTGATATTCCACAGGATATGAATCATTTGGCCAGCGAAAGTAAGATGCTTAATATATTTTATAATTTTCAGGGAAGTCTGACCGGTACGATGGCAGCGGCAACGATGGTATTTGTCTTGTTATGTATCATAGACAGATATCTTTATAAAAATAAAGGAAAAGTACATAGGACACCGGTACTATTTCTTATATGTTTTTGTATTGCAGTCGTATGGGTGATGGGAGAAAGTTTTTACAGGGTAAATTCCCTTGCCTTATTGCATATGGGAGCAGGACAGATGGTGAAAACTCTTGTCTATGTAACAGGCATCACCTGGTTCCTCTATGAAATGACAGCTTTGCTTGATTTGTTTTTACAGTCTGGCTGGGATTGGCTGCCAAAGAAAAAAGTGTTTTTCTGTGATGCCTACAATAAGCATCCATTTAAAGTTTCTGTTGTAGTATTGTTTGTATGCTGGCTGCCGAATTTATTATTATCTTATCCGGCGACCATGTGCATTGATGTGTGGAATCAGATGCTGCAATCTTTTGGATTTCAGAAATTCACAACACATCATCCGCCAGCACATACTGTTTTAGCAGGCGCTTTTGAGAGAGTAGGATTACTGCTTGGAAGTGCAAATCTGGGCTTATTTTTATATATTTTATTTCAGACAATCTTATTTGCGCTGATTTTAGGATATATGTTTTACACAATGAAGGAGCTTGCCTCACCAACATGGTTAAAAGTTACAGCATTTATTATTGCCGTTTCTTCTCCATATTATACGCAGTATATCGGAATGATCGTAAAGGATACAATATATTCTTATTTTATATTGCTTTTTGTCATTGAGCTGGTGTACATACTTTTATTAAAACAGGAATATTGGAAAAGTAAAAAGCATTGTTTTCTTTTAGCAGCATCAATGATTGGCTCTGTTTTGTTTAGAAATAACGGAAAGTATGTTATCTATCCGATGATCCTATGTATTTTAATTACAGTATTTTTACAGAATAGAAACCAGCGTACAGATCAAGAGGAGAATCAAGATACAAGTCGCATCAGAAAGAAAAGCAGACGGACTCGATATACGAAAACATTTATGACAGCAGTCATAATGTGTCTGATTTCTGTTGCTGTTTCTTCAGGGTTTCAGAACTTTTTGACCAGACATTATAACATTGAACCGGGAGGGATTCAGGAAGCATTATCCTTGCCATTTCAGCAGACCGCCCGTTATGTGAAGGAGTATGAGGAGGAAGTAACGCAGGAAGAGAAGGAAGCGATAAAAGGAGTACTGGCATATAATAAGCTTGGTAAGTATTATAATCCGAAGATTTCAGATCCGGTCAAAGCTACCTATAAGAAAAAGGCAACGACAAAAGATCTGACAGCGTATCTTAAAGTATGGGTGCAGCAGGGGTTGAAGCATCCCGTCACTTATATAGAAGCAACAATGAATCAGAACTATTATCTGGTCTATCCACTGGTAGAGAACAGTACCGTTTATGATACAACAGCACCAGACAAAGTCTCCGCAAAGAAACTGGCAGAAAAGTTAGGGGTTCATGAAGTTTCGGTGATTCAAAAACTGGATAGATGGAGAACTGGATTTAATAAGGTGTTTTTTACTTTGCCTGTGTTTGGGCTTATAGCAAGTATGGCATTTTTTAATCTGATTTTAATCTATCTTTGCTATCATGGAATACGCAAGAAGATTCCACAAATGTTTTTGCTGGTGATGCCGCTTTTGCTTAGTGATGCGATTATCGTACTGGCACCGGTTATTAAAGGACATCCAAGATATGCATTTCCGGTTATCTACTCTATACCGATTGTATTTTGCGCATATTTATATTGGGCAGGAAAAAAGAATCAGAAAAAAAGCTAAAAAACGTAATAATTAGTAAAGACACTTGCTTGACTTTTCTTATACGAAACGATAAAGTAAAAGTATTAGCATATAAACAATTATAAGGAGGATTCTATGAAATTTACTAACGTAAAAAAGACCGTTTTAACGGGTATTGTAATGGGTGCTGCATTATTTACATTTAATTTTACAGCATTACCTGGAAGTGTTAATCTCCCTGCAGTAGTTCAGGCGGCTGAAGCGAATTTTACAGGGGTGGAAGCAGGAAAGCTTTATTTAACTGGACAGCTTTACACAGGTGTTGCATTAAAGGATGGTAAGCTTTATAACTACAAAGAAGGTGTACAGGGAGCTGCCTATACAGGAACATTTACAGGAAAGTATCTGAATGTAAGTACGGGTACACAGGCACAGATTAACGGTGTCTATTATCAGAACGGAAGTGTATTTTCTGGTGTTGCAGGCAGAAAGTATTATGTAAAAGGTCTGTTACAGAGCAAATTTACAGGCTGGAAGAAAGTTGGCGGAAAGATTTATTACTTTACAAAAGGTGTTGCTCCTGCAAAAGGATTTAAGATGTTAAAGAGCTATACCGGTGGAAGCACGAAGTATAAATATTACTTTAAAGAAGACGGCTCCCTTTCTACAAACTTATTTAAAGACTGGGGATATAACAAGTGTATCAAGACAAAGATGACGATCGAGATCAATACAAAGACGCATAATGTTACATTCTATCTGTACGATAAGAAGACAAAGAAGTATATCATCCCGGCGAAGACAGTGCTTTGCTCTACATCGGCAAAAGCGAACGGAACACCTAGAGGACATTTCTTCTTAATGAAGACATCCGCAAAGAGATGGGTAAGAGTACCGAATAATAATACACGTTTCTATCAGTGGGCCACACGTATTGCAGGAACTCCTACATTAGTTCACAGTAGTGTATATACAAAGTATGGTAATAACAAGGCATTATCTGCATCTTATTATAATAAGTTAGGAAATAGCAATACCTCTTACTGTGTTCGTATGCAGGCAGTAAATGCCAAGATCGTTTATGATGTTGCTAAGAAGACACCAAAAAAACAGCGTACATGGATTAACATTGTAAAGAAAAATAAAAAGGGACCTTTCGGTATTGTTAAGTTAAAACATACTACAGGTAAGTTAAAGAATTCCAGAAAAACTGACCCTACAGATCCTGTATTATTCCCTGGAAATCCATTCTCCGTTAAGTAATTTTAGCAGGGGAAGTACGGATGAATACACAATTTTCTAAAAAAGATACAAATATCGTGAAGGGCGTTGCAATTATTGCAATGCTCTTCCATCATTGTTATGTAACCAATATTAATTTTAAAGCACATGGGGTATCGTTTGCACCATTTTCAAAAGGAACCGTTGTAACATTGTCTTTATGGGCAAAAGTCTGTGTTGGAATCTTTGTATTTTTAAGTGCATATGGCATTACGATTTCTTTAAAAAAGCTATATGATCAGAATAAATATGAGAGACAGAATATTTCCTGGCTTACAATACGAAGAGTGTGGAAGATTCTGAGTGGTTTCTGGCCGATTTATATTCTTGCGATTGTTGGATGTAAAGTTTGGGCACCGGAAAGCTTTGCTGTATATAAGCAGGGCATGATTCGAATTATTTATATGCTCATTGATTTTTCAGGGCTGGCTCATATTTTTGGAACACCGACCTTGCTTGGAACCTGGTGGTATCTTGGACTTGCATTTATGGAGATTATGCTGCTTCCATTTCTTTACTATATGTATCGTAAATGTGGAGCATTTACTACGATTGCATTGAGCTATCTTTTGCCAATGGCATTATCATTGCCGATGAGCAGCAGTGTTGTACATTATCTTCCAGCTATGACGTTAGGTATCTGGTTTGCACAGGAAGATTTATTTCCTAAGGCTGCATACTGGAGGATTCCACATACAGGGCTTATGATCACAAGGGTAGCAGAGTTTTGTGTACTTGCTGTGTTCATTCTTGGAACCGTATGGCTTAAGACTTCAAAGTTTGGAAAAGTACATCCGAATGTTACCGATAGTGTAACACCATTAGCAGTTATTTTATTCACTTATCTTTTCCTTGCAAGTATACCGATTCTTCGGGATATGCTGTGCATACTGGGTAAATACTCAATGAATATCTTTTTATTTCATAACTTTATCCGTTCAAGATGGTTTGAGGACTTCTCATATTCTTTCAGATTCTGGTGGCTGATCGTTATTGTATTAGTAATAGACTGTCTGCTGTTTTCTGTTGTTATTGAATTTTTAAAAGAAGTTCTGCGATATAATCACCTGACGATAAAGATAGAAAAGAAATTGCATGGAATGATAAGTAACGAATAATAAAAGGAAAGAAAGTTATGGAGAATTCAACACAACAAAATAAAAAATATTATAACGAGATTACGATCGCAAAAGGAATCGGCATTCTTCTTGTTGTATTAGGACATGCTTTAAAGCAAACGGGAGTAAGTAATGTACCGGGGAATGCGCTGATCAGTATAATATATAGTTTTCATATGCCCCTGTTCTTTGTGTTATCGGGATTTGTTTCTGTAAAGATTCTTCAGTATTCTAAGATGACAGAATACATAAACTATATAAAAAGCAGAGCAACTCGTCTCTTGATTCCTTATTTTGTTATGGGAATTCTCTATATGCCTTTAAAATATTTTATGAACAGGTTTGCGATTAATCCATATGATTTTTCACAAAGCTGGAAGTTGATTCTTGGAGATAATCCGAATACAACGATGTGGTTTTTATATACCCTTTTCTGGGTGTCGGTAATCGCATTGATTTTACTGAGGCGCTCAGTGCTGTTACCGATGCTTATTGCAAGCGCTATTCTTTCATGCACAGCCTTTATATTTAACTGGAGCTTCCGTATACCAAAGTATTTATTTTTCTTTATTCTGGGAATTTATATTAGAGATCATTATGAGAAATTCATAGAAATCAGAAAGAATAAGTTGATTTTTATTTTGGTAGCAATCGCATTTATGACGTATAAAATCTGCCAGTGCTTTCCCCTGCTCCGGCGTAGTGGTCAGACGGATGATATCTGCATATATTCTTTTCAGTATCACGCACTGTCTCGCTCTCATCTGCATATATTCGTAATAGTAATCATCCTCTGTGATCAGATGATTATTCATATATCGTAATGCCTCTTTTTTCAGATTCACAAGCATTGCGTCCAGTTCATCAAAGCAGCTTCCAGTATAATCCGTCTTGTCCTCCAGTTCAATGTAGATCGCCATTCTGTGTAAGATGTACACGATTTTATCATCCACAGTTTTCTGATAATCCAACAGTTGTCTTCTGCCATCCGGCATATAGAGATTCCACAGTGTGCCTATCCCCGCTCCGATCACCAGGATCAGGAATTCGTTCAGAATCATGGACGGACTGCAGCTCTTAGCTGAAACATAATGTGTACAAAGTACTGCAATAGGAGCAATCGCTTCCTTCATGTCTAATGCCATGCAGCTAAACAGATATGGGATCAGAACAATACCAAATGCCCATACATGATATCCGGCAAACGGAAAGATCACTGCTGACAAGATCGTCATGATCACAAATATGATCATGCGCTTCGCTGTTATCCGCACAGTTTCCTTCTTCGTGTCCTGGATCGTCAGGAGAGTGATAATCCCTGCGGCATACGCAAACTGAAGCTGCAGGGCTGCTGCAAGCAGTACGGCAGCTACGGAGCCGGTAACATATTTGATCAGTTTTATGGTTTCCTCAGTTTTCATTTTCATAGGTATGGTTTCCATTCTTACTATTTAAAATTCAGCACCCACCTGCCCTCTGACATATAGTATATCAGCTTTGCGGCTAGCTGTCTGCCTAAAATGACAATCGTACAATCAAACTCTATGGATGGAATACCTGCATAGTTCTTTCGTTCCTGGGAGTGTATCTGCAGCTGTTTGATGGTCCGGATCTCTCCAAGCGGATTACTTTTTCGATTTCTTCTGCTGTTTCGTCATCCACATAATACCGTCCACACATAATGATCTCCTAATAAGCTACGCTATGTTCTTATTTCATCTTATCATAAACACCTGATCCAAACGATTCAAGAGGGTCTTTTCAAATTATAATCTATCATATTGATATTATTTATTCCATGATTTTTATACGATTCATGAATCACATCGGTTGACAGAGAAACCGGAACCGCTTCGTCACAGAAAAGCGTGGAGCCGAAGGATTGATAAAAGAGGGCAATGAGCCCTCTTTTGAGTGGAATCGTGGCTCGTCTTACTGGAGACGGAGTATACTTTCCACGATAAATGCGGTCGGTTAACTCTTGTTGATGTTCCTTTAGATATGGAAGAGCCTCCTCAATGGTCATGCCATCAATTCCTGGCGCTCCCTTGTTTGCCTTAACTCTCTTATACGCTCTGTTAAAGTTATCTTTATACAGTATCGCTTCCAAAAGTCTCGGCTGTGCACTGTCTCTTTCTTTCCATATCCGATTGAATGACCTAGACGCTTTCACATATTACCGGGAATACAACCCCTTACTTTTTTATGAGCATAACTAACGGACGCTCTCAGCCTCCCACTCTATGACAGCTCCACTGGATGCATCGATCGTAAAGTCATATTCCGTTCCGCCATAGATGATCTTGCCTTCGTATTCCGGACGTCCATCATCATAATCGAATTTCCATTCGCAGATGTCCTTTTGTGTTGCACCGCTTACACGGCCAAGTGCCGTCTGCTTTGCATCTGCCTCACTGACAGTAACGTTACTGCTATTGCTGACACTCCATCCGGATGTTTTTTCATCGTATGCGGAACTTAAAATCTCACCGGTATCCACGGCTATTTCATAGTCGTACTTCTTACCGCCTGCGTACCATTCAATTTCATATACCTGGCGTCTGCCTTCATAGTCCAGCTTTGACTTGGTGATCGTTGCATCCGTTGCCTTCACTCCGGCATGCTCAAGAGCTATCTTCTGTGCCATTTCCTCATCCACTGTGTCGGTTACCGTCTGCGCGGTAGCTGCGGCAGAACTCTGCGTTGTGGCAGAATCGGCAGCGGGGACTGTCGCCTCCGTCTGTGCCTGGGTATCTACCGCATTCTTCTCCCGGCTGCTCATTTCCATGACTGCACCCGTTTCTGCATTTACAGTGTAGGCATAAGCATAATCGCCCGAAGTAAACTCAACCTTATAGCAGGACGTCCCTGCTACTTCATTCAGGGTCGTCGCTGAAATTGCTGCATCCTCCGCAGCAATATTGGCTGCCTTTAACGCTACCTCCTGAGCTGCTTCCATGCTGATCAGCTGTGCCTGGCTGCTTGGCTGCTGATTTATCACTGGTTTACCGCCACATCCGGTCATAGCCACTGCCAGGGACAGTGCTGCGCCGGTTAAAATCAATTTACGTTTCATCATCTATCTTTACCTCCTTCTATTCAAAGTGAATTGCGTAGATTGTAGCAGGCAGCCTTTTGTTGTGTCAATAGACGATTTTTAATTTTTCTATTAAATTTTCATGTAATCTATTGCGGTAATCATAGCGGAGAGCGTAAGGCCGGAAAAAAGAACCAGGTTATAGGGAACTCCAAGGTTTTGGGAAAAATCCCTTCCCAGACCTACGATATTGAAATGGTTTGCAAACAGGAATGCCAGTATCACCAGTGGCACTGTCAGCCACACGATTTCATAGCGGCCTTTCAGTACCAGTGAAAAAATGCCCTACCAGCCATGAGGACAGCGCCTGTGTCATCTCATATTTATAGGCAAGATAACTGGTAATTCCGCCGATCACATTTCCAAACATGATACCCACCAGCGGAACCATAACAAGATCCTTGAACCGGATCCTCTGGATGAACCAGACAAAAACCCATGTGCCTAAGATTGCCGTAGCAAAGGCAAAAAGGGCGCGACTCCACAAGTTGGAAGCCGGCATAAACAACAGCGTAAGCAAAATGCCAAGCTGGGCAGAGGAGATCGTTGCACCGGTTGTGGGAGAAATAAATTTGTTGCTGCACAATTGCTGCATGATCAGCCCCGCCACACTCATTCCTATACCTGTACACAAAATTGCCAGAAGCCGGGGCAGCCTGGAGATGAGAAAGATCCCCATTTGCTCCGGATCTCCATTAAAAAGATCTGCAGGCATAATATCGATGACTCCTACAAATAAGGAGCAACAGGACAAGAGAAACAGTATCGTAAGCAGGACAATGGTTGATCGATGCGACTTGATAAAATCAACTCCTTTCTTTTCTAGGTTAGTCATTACTAACCAAATAGTAAAATAAATACGCAGCTTTGATCAGACTTACCATGCCTCTCGCACTGCGTATCGCTTTGCTATAATATCATATACAGTTAGTCTTGTACAACTTCGCAAAAGCACTGATTTTTTCCATGAGATAGTGAATAAATTGTGCAAATTGCTATTTTTTAATTTTAATATTCTCACATATCGGTCTTCATCATACTCCCATCCGCAAACATCACAATAATATTTTTAGTCTGTTCATTTTCGTTCAAATACATATTCCGATTCAGTTGACAAATCTCTTCTGAAAGTATATCCAAGTCTGTCAAATTTTCGTATCTCTTCAGGATTCTCAATTTCTCTTTCTGCCATGAACCGAACCATTTCCCCTCGGGCCATTTTGGCATATGTCCCTTTCGTTACCAGTTTATTTCCCGATAACTCACAAAAGGAGATCGTAATATAGGTATCCTTAGGTGTCAGATACTTTTCTATGCATTTTGAGTATTCTTTTGATGCCAGATTAATGATAACCCTGCTGTCATCAATCACTGAACGATATAATCTCTCCCCCCAGTAATCATACAGATTTTTTGCATCTCCTATCCCGACCTTTGCCTGCATTTCTAACCGGTACGGTGTCACCCCATCCATTGGTTCCAAAACCCCATAAAACGCAGACAGGATTCTCAAGTGCTTTTGTACATATGCAAGCTGTCTATCCTCAAACACAGCTGGTGCCATATACTGAAATGCGATTCCTTCATAGGATAATACTGCCGGAGTAAGTCCACGGTACAGATCCATAGTTTCCAGTCTGTGAAAGTTCTGTTCGGCAATCTTATCGTTACATTTCCAGACTGCTTTCAGCTCCTCTTCAGACTGACTCTTCATAAAACTCAATATTGCTGCTGTCTGATCCATATGTTTTGGCACATTAACCGGTGCAAGGCTGTCCGTATCGCTTACCATCTTTTTTGCAGGAGACAGTATGATTTTCATCCTTCTAATTCCTTAAGCATATTTTCAGGGTCATCTGCTGCTTTGACTTTATCATTAGCCTTGATGATGACTCCCTGTTCATCGATAAGATATGTGGTCCTAACCACGCCCATAGATATTTTTCCATAGTTTTTCTTTTCTTTCCAGACATCATAGGCTTCAATAACTTTACGTTCCGGATCAGCTAAAAGTGTAAATGCCAGACCATATTTTTCTTCAAATCTCTTATGAGAAGCCACGGAATCTTTACTGACTCCAAGAATGACCGCACCCTTTTCCGCAAACTGCGGATATCTCTCTGAAAAACCGCATGCCTGTTTCGTACATCCGGGTGTGTTATCCTTTGGATAAAAATATAAAATCACTTTTTTGCCTGCATAATCACTTAATTTATGCATTACACCGTCCTGATCCGGCAATTCAAAATCGGGTGCTTTTTTTCCTGCTTCTAACATATATGTTTTCCTCCACTTTCTTATCTAATTTGGTTTTTACATTATAATACATCACCTTGCTGTGATAAAGTCTTTTTTGATGTCAAGAAACGCTTTCATGTCTTCCAGGA
>OGGG01001534.1_pt1 | contig 18046 bp, 12 predicted proteins | sample 1571201 | NCBI WGS metagenome assembly OGGG01 (sample SAMEA2581946, study PRJEB24529) | metagenome | biome: Human gut stool | place: China | collected 2011 | reverse complement strand
GTGCCTTGGCAGCGGCCACATTCTCAGCTTCGTGGAAATCGGCTGCGGCTTCCTTGCCGCGGGCCACGTTCACAGCGCTGGCATCGGCCACAGCCGCCAGCTTGCGCGGGAACAGGTAGTTGCGGGCGTAGCCGTCGGACACCTCATGGATCTCGTCCTTTTTGCCAATGCCCTTGATATCCTGCTTGAGAATCACTTTCATGTTTATCCCTCACTTTTCACCGGAACCCCGGTGCCGTTCTTGTGTTTATAGTATAGCGCATTTGTCGGCTTTGAGCAAGAGGGGCAGCCAACCATTTAAAATGGTCTCCGCTTCGCTCTGACCATATTCATCGGAAGTTTATGATTTATTTCGTGTTTGTCGCAGCCTGCGGGCTGCTCCAAACACCTTTTCACGCAAGGAGCTGCTGCCGTTGATAACTTCTCCCTGCAAAAAGTTGTGCAGAATGTTTTCTCTCCGGCCCCTCTTGTGAAAAATGCACTTCCGGAACGCCCGCAGGCGTTCCGGAAGTGCAAAAATCCAATTTATTTCCGCTATTTCTGGCCAGAGCACACGCGGCGGCCATTCTAAACGGTCAGGCTTTTACGCCAGTTCCTTCTGCACCACATCGAGTGCCGCCTCGATGACCTTGTCCATGTCGTAGTACTTGTATTCGCCCAGACGGCCGCCGAAGATCACACCCGGCTCGGCGTCGGCCAGCTGCTTGTATTCGGCGTACAGAGCACCGTTCTTGGCGTCGTTGACCGGGTAGTACGGCTCGTCGCCCTTGTTCCACTCGGCGCTGTACTCCCGGCTGATGACCGTTTTGGGCTGGGTGCCGAACTCAAAGTGCTTGTGCTCGATGATGCGGGTGTAGGGAGTTTCCGCGTCGGTATAGTTGACCACCGCGTTGCCCTGATAGTTGTCGGTGTCCAGCACCTCGGTCTCAAAGCGGACGCTGCGGTACTGCAGAGCACCCAGCTTGTAGCCAAAGTAGGCATCCACCGGGCCGGTGTAGACCACCTTCTCGGCCAGAGCGTTCAGATTTTCGCGGTCGGCCAGATAGTCCACATTCAGCCGCACCTCGGTGCCGTCCAGCATCTTTTCCACCATGGCGGTGTAGCCGCCATTGGGAATGCCCTGATACAGTGCGTTGAAGTAGTTGTCGTCGTAGGTGAAGCGCACCGGCAGACGCTTGATGATGAAGGCCGGCAGCTCCGTGCAGGGGCGGCCCCACTGCTTGCCAGTGTAGCCCTTGATAAGCTTTTCGTAGATATCGGTGCCCACAAGGCTGATGGCCTGCTCTTCCAGATTCTGCGGGTCGGTGATGCCTGCTTCCTTCTTCTGCTCCTCGATCTTGGCCTTGGCTTCGGCAGGGGTAACAACGCCCCACATCTTATTAAAGGTGTTCATATTGAAGGGCAGGTTGTAGATCTCGCCGTGGTAGTTTGCCACCGGGCTGTTGGTGTAGCGGTTGAACTCTGCAAACTGGTTCACATACTGCCACACAGCCTTGTTGTTGGTGTGGAAGATATGTGCACCGTAGCGGTGGACGTTGATGCCCTCCACCGGCTCCGTGTAGATATTGCCTGCAATGTGGCTGCGCTTATCGATCACAAGGCACTTCTTGCCTGCCTTTTTTGCTTCCTGTGCAAAGACCGCGCCGTAAAGGCCGGCACCAACGATCAGGTAATCGTACTGTTTCATGGGTGTGATCCTCTCTGTTCCGTTTATTTTCCTTCTACATCGCCCTTTTTCTGCGATGCATAGTATTTGTCGATGGCACCTTCGATGCGGGCATGGGCTGCTTCCGGCGTGATATGCTTGAGCTGTGCTGCTGCCATAGTCTGGTGGCCGCCGCCGCCCAAAGATTCCATGATCACCTGCACGTTCACGGCACCCAGACTGCGGGCCGAGATGTTCACGCCTGTGCCCACCTGCACTGCCACAAAGCTGGCATCCACGCCCTGAATGGTCAGCAGATCGTTTGCCGCCTGTGCAATGGCCACGCGGGCTTCCGGTGCCACCTCGCCGCTGACGGAGATTGCGCAATTTTTGTACATGCGTGCTTTTTCCACCAGATCAGCCTTGGCATTGTACTCCACCATGGTCACATCGAACAGCTGGCGCACCCGCTCCGTCTCCGCGCCATAGCGGCGCAGCGCAGCGGCAGCTTCAAAGGTACGCACACCGGTGTGCAGGGTAAAATCGCGGGTATCCAGCATGATGCCGGACAAAAGGCCCTCGGCCTCCACACGGTTGGGCTTGTCGTCGCGCTCACCCACGTACTGCAAAAGCTCCGTGACCAGCTCACTGGCCGAGGAAGAATACGGCTCATGGCAGACCAGCGCCGGGTTCTCGATGTAGCCCACGCCCTTGCGGTGGTGGTCGATCACGGCTACCTTGCCGCATTTTTCCAGAATATCCTTGCTTTCCACAAGGCCCACCTGATATGTATCCACCACGATGCACAAGGTGCGCTTGGAGATGATGGGCAGTGCGTCCTTCGGGTCGATAAAGTCGTCCTTCTGGCCTGCACGGCACAATGCATCGATCAGGCTGCCCGCAAGGGTAGCGTCACGCCGCACCGCGATCACCGCCGGGACATCGCATATTTTGCAGATGCGCAGCACGCCCTCGGCGGAGCCGATGGCATCCAGATCGCTCATGCGGTGGCCCATAATGACTACATGATCTGCTTCCTTGATCAGCTTCACCAGCTGATCGGCCACGATGCGGCTGCGCACCTTGCTGCGCTTTTCCACGCCGTGGCTCACGCCGCCGTAGAACGTAAAACCGTCCGGTGTCATTTCAGCGGCCTGATCGCCGCCGCGGCCCTGCGCCATATCCAGCGCCTGCACGGCCATATCCTGGGCTTCCCGCAGGGTCTTGGCCCCGCGCCCGATGCCAATGGAGATGGACAGGTTCACGCTGGGGTCCAGGGCACGGATCTTATCCAGCACATCGTAGCCGCGCTGGGCATACTGCTCCAGATGGCGCTCTTCCACCACGGCGATATAGCGGCCGCTGGCAACGCGGCGCAGAAAGCCTGTGCCCCGGCCGATCATATCCTCCAGCACCCGGTTGATGCCCTCCAGCAGGCGGGCGCGCTCACTGTCCAGCATATCGCTGAACACATCATCGTAGCCGTCCACCAGGAACACCATGTAGCCCGGGCGGCTGGCCTTGTACTCCGTTTCGATCCTGCGCAGGGCAGTCTCCTCATTGAACACAAGCAGCGTCATGCTCTCGCTGCCGCCCGGCACGGTACTGCTGTGCACATTCCACACACCGTCGGCCAGATTGAGCTGCTGCCCCTCCGGGGTGCGCGCCTGTGCGGTGTCCAGGCCGGGCAGCAGCTTCTGTGCCCTGCCTGCAAGCCGGTCCTCGCCGCCCAGCAGCGCCGTGCGGAAGCGGCTGTTATACCACAGCACCGTCTCGCCAGAAAGCAGAGCTGCCGGCTGAGAGAGGGATTCCAGGCTGTATTGGGTCCTGGAATTTTCAAAGCTGCCACCAGCCACCCACTTGGCGGTCCAGCGCCGCAGCTGATACCGGAAAACGCAGATGCCGATGCCCCACAGCACCACCAGCACTGCCAGCGCAGGCCAGCCCGCGGGCCGCTGCACCAGAAGCGCCAGTGTCAGCAGTGCACACAGCACTGCCAGCGCGGCGATCAGCATTTCTAACGTCCATCTCGGTTTTTGTTTCATGGGATCTTCTGCCTCCTGGTCTGCCTGCCCCGGCGGGGCGGCTTCCGGCTTATACCTCCATCAGAATGGGGAGGATCATCGGGCTGCGCTTGGTGCGGCGGTAGATATAGCTGCTCAGCGCCTCACGCACCCGGGTCTTGACGCTGTTCCAGTCGCGCACATGCTCTTCCACGCAGCGATCCAGCGCGTTTTCCACAATGCTCTGGGCCCCGTCCATCAGGCTCTCGTTCTCGCGCACATAGACAAAGCCGCGGCTCACAAGGTCAGGCCCCGCCAGCACCTTGCCGGTCTTGCTGTCCACGGTGGCCACAATGATGACCAGACCGTCCTCGGACAGGTGCTTGCGGTCGCGCAGGACCACATTGCCCACGTCGCCCACGCCAAGGCCGTCCACCATCACTGCACCGGCGGTGACAGGCTCGCCCAGCTTTATCTCGTCCTGGCTGAGAATGACATTGGAGCCGTTCTCCGCGATCAGAATGTTGCTGGTAGGGATGCCAAGGCTGGCAGCGGTGAGGGCGTGCTTTTTGAGCTGCTTGTACTCGCCGTGCACCGGCAGGAAGTACTTGGGCTTCGTCAGGGTGAGCATGAGTTTCTGCTCTTCCTGACAGGCGTGGCCGGAAACGTGCACATCGTACATGCTCTCGTAAATGACCTCTGCACCCAGCAGCAGCAGACCGTTGACGATCTTGGTCACGCTCTTCTCGTTGCCGGGAATGGGATTTGCCGAAATGATAATGAAGTCGCCGGGGCCCACGCGCACCTGACGGTGGCTGCAGGACGCCATACGGGAAAGGGCACTCAAGGGTTCGCCCTGGCTGCCGGTGGTAATGAGCACTACCTGCTCCGGAGGATACTGGTTCAGCTCATCCACGCTGATGAGGGTGCCCTCCGGGATGTGCATATAGCCCAGCTCCTGCGCCATGGCGGTGTTGTTCACCATGCTGCGGCCGCTGAATGCCACCTTGCGGCCATCCTCCACGGCCAGATCGATGATCTGCTGCACGCGGTAGATGTTGGAAGCAAAGGTGGCAATGATGATCCGCTTGTTGCGGGCACGGGCGAACAGATTGCGCACGCCTGCAGCCACCTTCTGCTCGGTGGCGGTAAAGCCCGGGCGCTCGGAGTTGGTGGAATCGCTCAGCAGAGCCAGCACGCCGCGCTGGCCGTACTCGGCCAGTGTGGACAGGTCGGTGACACCGCAGGCCAGCGGAGTGTAATCGATCTTGAAGTCGCCGGTCTGGATGATGGTGCCAGCCGGGCTGTCGATGGCAAAGGCCACCGCATCCGGGATGGAGTGGTTCACATGGATGGGCTCAATGGTAAAGCAGCCCAGCTTGATCTTCTGTCTGGGGGTGATCTCCACGAACTTGGTCTTGCCTGCCAGACCGAACTCCTCCAGCTTGTTGCGGATCAGGCCGCAGGTCAGGCGGGTGCCATAGATGGGCAGATCAAATTTCTGCAGCAGATACGGGATGCTGCCGATGTGGTCTTCGTGGCCGTGGGTGATGAGCAGGCCCTTGATCTTATCCTTGTTCTGCACCACAAAGGTGAAGTCCGGGATGACCATGTCCACGCCGTACATGTCGCTGTCCGGGAACACAAGGCCGCAGTCCACGATGATCATGTCGCCGTTGCACTCGTACACGGTCATGTTCTTGCCCACTTCGCCCAGACCACCCAGCGGGTAGATGTGGATGGGCACAGCGGCCTCTCTGGGCTGCTGCGGGCGGCGGGGCCGACGGTTATAATAAGGGCGGCGGGTGGTGCGGGGGCGCTTTTCGCCCGTCTGCGCGGCGGGTGCGCCGGTGCTCTGAGCAGCAGCTGCTGCCTTGCTGCGTGCGGAATTATTGGTATTTTCTTTCGACTGTGCCATTCTGACCTCCAAAATAATTACAGCGCAGGCCGTCCCCGCTTGTGGGAACAGCCGCGCTGTGCATGGGAAGCACCTTGAAAAATCGCATCGGCTTCCGTTGGATGCACCGTATAGAATTTATTTCTCAGCGTGTTTTTTGCAAACCGCTGCCTGTTCCGTAAGAGGTTTTGTGCCAGATAGGTCCATCTGCTCGATGCGACCGTGGCTTTTCTGTTGGAACGCCCGGGCACACGCCTGCGGTGCGCCCCTATACGCATTTTGTTAGGATAAGTATAGTATTTCCCGGCGTTTTTGTCAATTCCAAGGTTTGGCAGCTCCGGCACGGAATATACATTCGCACTTGACAGAAGCCGGAAAATAGCGCTAAATAGAAGCAACTTATTTTAGAAGGAGAACCGCATGAAGCAGGTCGAAGTGTACACCGACGGCGCATGCAGCGGCAATCCCGGCCCGGGCGGCTGGGGTGCCGTGCTGCGCTACCGTTTTAACGGCAAAGTTTACGAAAAAGAGCTGAGCGGCGGCGACGACAGCACCACCAACAACCGCATGGAGCTGACAGCCTTTATCGAAGCACTGCGCCAGCTCAAGGAGCCGTGTGAGGTACATCTGTGCTCCGACAGCCAGTATGTCATCAACGGGCTTCAGAAGGGCTGGGCCAAAAACTGGCAGCGCCGGGGCTGGAAAAAAGCAGATGGCTCCCCCGCCCTGAACCCGGACCTCTGGGCACAGGCACTGGAGCAGGAAGCCCGGCACAAGATCACCTATGTCTGGGTCAAGGGCCACGCAGGCCACCCGGAGAACGAACGCTGCGACCAGCTGGCCGTGGCCCAAAGCAAAGCACATGGCGGGAGGCAGGGAACATGAGCGACACATTTTTGCCCGGCAGTGGGTTCGACACCTACGAGAGTCAGGATAAGGTTCTGGTGCAGATGGACGGCAGCAGAGAATGCGCCGTAGCTGTGCGCATTTTACAGCAGCAGGGCTTTGCCGTGGCGGGCGCTGCCGTGCGGCTGGCAGCAGAACAGACCGCCGATGCGGAAAGCGCCAAAAAGGCAGCAGAGGCCCTTGGCATCGAGTGCATCGTGCTGAACGCCGAAGCACTGGCCGGGCAGGACGCAGACGTTCTGGGCGAGTGCGGCACGCCGCTGTTTGCCGCTCTGCTGACGGCTGCAGACAAGCTTGGGATGCAATATGTGGCAACCACTCACCGTGCCCGGGTGGAGACCGGTGCAGACGGCGTGCACACCGTCTGCCCGCCCGCAGGCACCGGCAGTGATGACAGCACGATTCTTGCAGCTCTGCCGCAGGAAACGCTGGCACGGCTGATCTTGCCGCTGGGCGATTTTGCCCCGGAAGATGTGGCGGAGATGGCCGAGGATTTTAAAGTTTAACCGTACGTTTCAAATGGCCTCCGTTGCACTCTGGCCATATTCAGCGGAAACATTATTTTTATATTAGAATTCCGGAAAATCTGCAGATTTTCCGGAATTCTTTTTTCACAGGCAAGGCCGCTGCGGCACACGGCATCTGCTGTTTTTGCTTCCTGCGGAAACAGCCGCACGGCGGCAGAAATGCATTCTGCGGTTCGGACCCCATTCCCGTGAAAATGAAAATCGGGAACATCCGCAGATGTTCCCGATTTTCGCATTATCAATATAGTTTCCGCTGAATATGGCGCAGCGCACGCGGAGCCATTCCAAATCGTTTTGTCAGTTCTGTGGATGCACAATATCACGCCAATCCAGATCGCCGCGCTCCAAGCCGTGGATGAGCACTTCTGCAGTGGCAATGTTGGTGGCCATGGGGATGTTGTGCACATCGCACAGGCGCAGCAGCGTCATTTCGTTGGGTTCGCTAGGCTTTGCGTTGATGGGATCACGGAAGAACAGCAACAGGTCGATCTCATTGCAGGCGATGCGGGATGCGATCTGCTGGTCGCCGCCCTGCACACCGGCCAGAAAGCGCTGCACCTGTAAGCCGGTAGCTTCTGCGATCAGTTTACCGGTGGTGCCGGTCGCTACCAGTTTATGCTGGCTCAGGATGCGGCAGTACGCCGTACAAAACTGAACCATCAGCTCCTTTTTGGAGTCATGCGCAATGAGTGCAATCGTCATCCGTTACCCTCTCCTCTTCCTAAACGATTGGAACGCTTTTTCAAAAAAGTCCTTTGCCTGAAATGATATCACAAAATCCAATCTTTTACAACTGGTTTTTATACAAAATATTCAATTTTGTTTTCTTTTCCAGTCCCATGTGGTTCAAACCGACGCTGCAGTGCCCTTTCCCGTGTCGGTTTTGTCTCCCCGTTTTCAGTTCTCCGGCGCAATGGCATCGGGGTTCTGCTCGGTGTCTGCGGCGGGCTGCTGCTCGTCCTGCACGGCAGGCTGGGCTTCCCCTTCTGCTGCCGTTTCCGGCGCAGCGGTGTCTGCGGCGGGTGTCATCTGTGCAGGCTGGGCTGCGGCATTGCCGGTGGTCTGGCCTGCAGCGGCCTGTGCTGGGTCAGTGGTCTGCGCCTGATCTTCCTGCTGGGCCTGCTCGGCTTCCTTTTCCGCTTCGGCCTGCTGGGCAAGGCTGCCATCCTTCAGGGCAAAATAGGCATTTGCAATGTCCACCACCAGATCACCGGTACGGGCACCATAGCCTCCGTACTCAATGCTAATGCCAATGGCGATCTGCGGATCATCCGCCGGGAGGTAAGCCACCATCATGGCGTTCAGATAGTGCTTACCGGGCGCATAGGTCTCGCTGCGCTGAGGTGTACCGGTCTTGCAGGCGATCGGCACCGGATAGCTGGAAATTTTGCCGCTGATGGTGCTGGGCACCTGCTTCATACCCTGCCGCACCAGCTCAAAGGTGTTGCCGGTGCCTTCGATCACATCCATGACCTCGGGCTTGGTCTCGCTGAGCACCTCGCCGGTGTTGGTGTCCAGAATGGCCTTGACGAAATGGGTGCGGTAACGGGTGCCGTTGTTGGCCAGTGTTGCCGCGTAGGTAGCCAGCTGGATGGGCGAGACCACCGTGTTGCCCTGACCGATGGCGGCCTGCACATCCAGCGATGCCGTATAGTTGGAGTCGCTCTTGGTGGTCAGACGGCCCACGGCCTCGCTCACCTCCACACCGGTGCGCTGGCCAAGACCCAGCTTGTAGGCATAGGCATCGTACACATCGCTGGTCAGGCGGCGGCCAACATCATAGAAGAAGATGTTGCAGCTCCACTTGATGGCCGTTACCACATCGATGTTGCCGCTGTGGCCATGGCGGGTACAGCGGGGGTGGTAATCCTTGAAGTAGTTGTACACGCCGTTGCAGTAAACGGTAGAATACTGGTTGATGAGGCCGCTGTCCAGTGCAGCCACCGCCACGGCGGGCTTGAAGGTAGAACCCGGCGTATACAGGCCCTGCAATGCGCGGTTGAACAGCGGCAGGCTCGGGTCGGAGCTGTACTCGCTGTAGTTAGCGGCATACAGGTTCTGGTCATAGCTGGGATAGTTGGAAGCAGCCAGCACACTGCCGTCCTTCACGTCAAGCACCACCACCGCACCGGCGGCAGCTTTCATGGTGCCGGTATTGTACACGCGGTTGATCATATCAATGTTGTCCGCCAGTGCCTTGTCCACGGCACGCTGGAAGTTGCTGTCAATGGTCAGCTGCACGGTATGGCCCGGCTCCGGCACAGTGGTGAGCTTTGTATCCACGATCACGCCGTCCGAATTGCGGGTGATGGTCTCCACGCCGTCCTTGCCGCGCAGCTCGTCCTCATAAACGGATTCCAGACCAGAAATGCCCAGAACATCGTTCATGTTATAGCCTTTTTCCCGCAGCGGATAGGTCACCTGACCGTTGGAATCGGTCACCTTCCACTTTTCCGCCGTAATCTTGCCCACACGGCCCAGCACCGCCGGGATGATATCGCTCTGGTCGTAGCTGCGGGCGCTGGTCTCCACGATCTCCACACCTGGCAGCTGCAGGCTGTGCTCCTTGATGGTGGCCACCGTTGCCGCACTGACGTTTTCTGCCATGACAAAGTTGTTCACATTGGAGAACGCCTGCCGGTCCATCTCGTAGTGGATGCCGGCCAGCACACGCTGCCATTCCGGCGAAAAATCCTGCAGATCGTTTTTTTCCACCAGCATTTCCATTACATCGTTGGCGGTGGCGTACTGCTGCAGACCAAGCGTTTCCTTCATGTCTGCCAGCTGCTTCTGGTCGCTGGTGGACGTGTCATCGTCCGTAAAGGCGTAATTGCCTGCTGCGTCCGCCTGACCGATCAGCAGTGTATCATTCCAGCTCTCGCCATTCGCACGCAGCAGCTCCACGATCTGCTGCAGCATGGTGTCCAGATCCCGGTCGCCCATCAGCAGTTTGTTGAGGACCACATTGTAGCTGGTGGTTGTGGTGGCAATGCGCCGCCCGGCGCTGTCCACGATATCGCCGCGGGCCGCCGTGACCGTAAAGTTATAGTCGGTGGTATTGGTGGCCTTGGCCTTGAAGTCGTCGCCGTTGACCAGCTGCAGAAAGATCAGCCGCATCACGTACAGGCCCATGATAACACATGCCACTGCAATGAGCAGGATCATCCGGCGCACAACGGTTTTTCGTTCGTTTTGGTTCATCCGCGTTTCCTCCGGCGGTTCAGACTACGCCGTTGTCGATTTTGAATGCGCTGTAAATGTGCCGCACCAGACTGAACAGCACAAGCGACGGCACCAGCGTCATCATGGCCGAAGGCAGCACAAAGGTCAGCCAGCGGCTCAGCGCCCAGCTGTAGCCGGGCATGTAGTAGAAGAACAGCCAGTCCAGCGAGAGCACCACAAGGGCCGTGCCGGTGCTGATGAGCGCAAAGTTCCATGTGCTGCCCTGCAGATACACCTGAACCAGCACCGAAAGCGCAAAGCAGAGCAACAGCAGTTCCAGCGCCAGCATACCCACGGTGCGCCCGGCGGTGTAGTCCCACAAAAGGCCGCTCACGGCACCAAACAGCGCACCTGCAAACTCGCCTTCATACACGGCCACAGCCAGACACAGCGGCAGAATGAACAGCGGCTTTGCCTGCCCCAGCTGGAGCAGGCCGGGGGTCGTCTGCAGTGCCGCGCACACAAACAGTGCCACCGCGTAGCAGACCCATTTCAGGATCTGGCTGCGGCTGCGCATGCGGCGTGATTCCATACAAATGCGCCCCCTTAATAGTCGGTAATAACGAATACGTGCTTGACCGTGCGCGGGTCTGCACCCGGGCGCACCACTGCAATGGAAGATTTGCCGCTGACTTCCGGCTCCACCTTCTGCACGGTTCCCACCAGCAGATCCGGCGGGAACACTCCGCCAAGACCGGTGGTGATCACCTGATCGCTCATCTTCGTCTCAGTGGCGCGTTCCAGATTGGTCAGCACGCACAGGCCGTCACCGGCATAATCGGTGCTGCCATTGATAATGCCGTTTTCCCGCGTGCGGGATACCACGCCCGCAGCGCTGAAGCTGGGGTGCAGAATGGTCATCACCTTGCAGCTGGTGGTGTCGGCTTCCACCACCATGCCGATCAGATAGCCCTTATCGCTGATCACGGCATCGTTCACGGCTGCGCCGTTCACCGTGCCGCAGTCCAGCGTAAAGCCTCCGAACTCATCCAGCGGGTCGCGTCCGATCACAAAGGCAGAAATATAGCTTGCTTCGGTGTTGGAATCCTGAATGCGGGCCAGCGCCTTGTAGGCTTCGTTCTCCGCCTTGATGCGGTCGTAGTCCACTATCTGCTGGCGCAGCTCAGCATTCTCCGCTTCCAGCTGTTCGTTCTGTTCCATGACCTCATCGATGCTGGTGTATTTTTCCCACACCGAGCCAATGCCGCCGCTCAGTGCCGATGTGACCTTCTGGAACGGCATCAGCACCACGCCCAGCAGTTCCTGCGGGGCAGCAGTCAGTCGTCCGTTGGCACCGGCATAGGCCATGATGCCCACCAGAAACACCGCCACGGCTACCAGTATCTTAAATTTCCATGTGTCAAAAAAGTCCTTCAAGGGAGTACCCTCCTGTTTCGGGTGGATGCTATGCCATAAGAAAAGCGCGGACAGCCCTGCCATCCGCGCAAGAGACATTGTTTGCAGCGGAAATCAGCGCAGACGCTGCGCAAAAGAGCCTTTTTCCGCAAGTGTGGGCCTTGCCCGTGTTACATGTGGCCGCCGTCGGTGTCCAGCACGTCATGCAGGACATCCACATGATCCAGCACCGCACCGGCACCCTTGGCCACGCAGTCCAGCGGGTCTTCCGCAATGTGTACGTCGATGCCGGTCTCGCTTTGGATCAGCTGATCCAGACCACGCAGCAGTGCGCCGCCGCCGGTCAGGGTGATGCCGCGGTCGATGATATCCGCACTCAGCTCCGGCGGGGTGCGCTCCAGCGTTTCCTTGATGGCGCTGGTGATCTTGACCAGGCATTCCAGCAGAGCTTCGCGCACATCCTCAGAGTGGACGACGATGTTCTTGGGCAGGCCGTCCACGAGGTTACGGCCCTTGATCTCCATGGTCATTTCGGGGTCCAGCGCATAGGCGGAGCCGATCTCGATCTTGATCTGCTCTGCGGTGCGCTCACCGATCAGCAGGTTGTACTTGCGCTTGATGAAGGCGATGATGGCCTGATCGAACATATCACCTGCCATGCGCACGCTGCGGGAGGCCACGATGCCGCCCAGAGAGATCACAGCGATCTCAGCCGTGCCGCCGCCGATATCCACGATCATGCTGCCGGTAGGCTCGCTGATGGGCAGGCCCGCACCGATGGCTGCTGCCATGGGTTCCTCAATGACGGACACCTGACGGGCACCGGCCTTCAGGGTAGCTTCGCGCACAGCGCGGCGCTCCACCTCGGTAACGCCGGACGGGATGCAGATGACCACGCGGGGGCGGGAGAACATGCTGTTGCCGCATGCCTTCTTGAGGAAATTTTCCAGCATGTTGGTGGTGATGTCAAAGTCAGCGATCACGCCATCCTTCAGCGGACGCACAGCCACGATGCTGCCGGGGGTACGGCCAATGACAGCCTTTGCCTCGGCACCCACACAGCGCACCTCGTCGGTCTTGGTATCCACAGCCACGACCGAAGGCTCCCGCATGATGATGCCCTTGCCCTTCATATAGACCAGAGTATTGGCGGTACCCAGGTCAATGCCAACGTCCTTCGACAGAAAACCCATTGTAAAGTCTCTCCTTCATCGTTTCCAGTAGATCTATCCCATAGCGTCTGACGGCCGTTTTGCGCCGTCCTTCGCAGAATAACACGGTTATATTATAGCCCCAAGCCGCTGTTTTCTCAAGCGTTTCCGTTCGTTTTCTTACATTTTTCCATTTTTCTCACACAAAACGCTCTACCAGCTGTACAGTACGGCTGACCGGCAGGCCCATAATGGTGTAATAATCGCCCTCGATGCGGTCCAGCCAGAGGGCTGCCCGGCCCTGGATGGCATAGGCACCGGCCTTGTCGTAGGGCTCCTTTGTGGAAGCATAGAAGTCGATCTCCTCCTCGCTCAGCGGGAAGAAGGTCACCTTGCAGCTGTCCACAAAGCTCTCTGTGCGGCCGCCGCGGCTCACGCACACGCCGGTGTGCACCTGATGGGCGGAACCGGACAGGGCCCGCAGCATCCGTTTTGCGTCCTCCACGCCGTGGGGCTTGCCGAACACTTCCCCGTTCACGTCCACCACCGTGTCGCAGCCGATGACCACGGCGTCCGGGTGGTCCTTTGCCACCGCCAGGCACTTGCCCCGGGCCAGCTGTTCCACCAGATGGGCAGGCGTAGCGGCCTGCACCGCACTTTCGTCAAAGTCACTGACGCAGACGGTGAAATTGGTGGTATATAAGGAGAGCAGCTCCCGCCTGCGCGGGCTGCCGGAAGCTAAGATCAGGTTCATGATTCCATCTCACTTTCCGGTAGAGCCAAAGCCGCCCTCGCCGCGCTGGGTATCACCCAGCTCTTCGGCAGGCACAAAGGCAGCGGTGTACACCGGTGCGATGCACAGCTGGGCCACACGCTCACCGGGCTGAATGGTGTAGGCTTCCCTGCCCAGATTGACCATGGGCACCTTCAGCTCGCCGCGGTAATCGCTGTCCACCACACCCACGCCGTTGGCCATGCACAGGCCGTGCTTGATGGAAAGGCCGCTGCGTGCGTACACCAGTGCCACGCTGTGGGGGCCGGGCAGCTCGATGGCAAGGCCGGTGGGCACCAGTGCCCGCTCCATGGGGGCAAGGGTGAGCGGCGCGTCCAGTACGGCGCACAGGTCGGCGGCAGCAGAGCCGGGGGTTGCGTAAGAGGGCACCTTGGCACGGGTGTCCAATACCTTATATTTTACTGTGATGGGTTCCATAGTATACCTCGTTTTGATTTTATAGCAGCTCCTTCCGTCTCGCATACGCTCGACAGCTCCCTCAGGAAGGTGGCATTGCGTCAGCAATGACGGAAGAAGTTTCAGTTCGTACCTTTAAAATACAACCCACGGGTAAAATCGCCTTCAAAGGGTGCATGGGTGCGGATCATCTCCAGAATTTTGGCCGCTTCCTCCCGGCTTTCCAGCGTGAAGTAAGCCACACCGTAGTCCACCGTCAAAGCGCCCGGCTTATCCCCCATATAAATAGGTACAGGGTTATAGATGGTGCGCACACCAAGGCCGCACCGCACTGGGAACTTCTTGGCCTTGCGGTCGGTCAGCACGCCGGTCTTGTCGCAGTGGGCGCAGTCGTGGATGTTCTGCAGCGGGCAGGCACGGGTGATCATCAGCGGCATATGGCCGTACACCAGCACGCCGGTGGGCACCGGCCTGCCGTTATGGGTGGGCGCAATGGTGCTGATGTCGCTGTCCTTCACCTCGGGCAGGATGAGCATGGAGCCAAGGCCGTTGTCCGCGTAGAACTGCGCGGCCAGCTGGTTCGTGATGTTCAGGCCAAAGCTGCCGCTCATGGGCAGGCCCCGGCACAGGCGCAGGTGGGCGATATTGCTCACCTCATAGCCTGCAAAACCGGCGTCCTGCGTGGCCGCAATGCGGCGGGCGGTATCCTCTTCCAGCTTGCCAAACATGACCCGGGGCAGTTCCAAAAGGGTCTTTGCCCGCCATTCCCGGGGCACGCGGTCGGCCTGCGCAATGGGCAGGATGAGATACTCGATGCCGTCAAGCGCCCGCTCCGGCACCTGCTCCCAGCTCTCAAACCGGGCACGCAGGGTACGGTGGGGCGGCAGAGTGCGCAGCGGCAGGGCAGGCACATGCTCCTCGGTGGTGGGCCACGGGCGCAGCACTTCCCGCTTTTTGAGCAGGGCATCCAGCGCTTCGCGGCGCAGCTCGTTCACCGCACCGCCCGGGATAAACCACGGTCCGCCGTCCATTTCCAAGGTAATGTCCTGATCTTCCACCGCAAAAGGCGTGCCGCCGGTCTTGGCAAGGCTGCGGTGCAGGCTTTCGGTGGGATCAGTACGGGCAGGCTGCGGCTCTGCATCCCCATAGGCAAAGGCCTTGCTGCCGTCTGCATCGGTGACAGTGAGCTTTTCGCCGCCCTCTTCAATCTCCAGCTTCATCTTTACCGGCACGCGGCTGCGCTCACGGCGGTAAAGCTCCCGCAGCATGGGCAGGGTCTTTTTGGTCTGCTCTGCATCTGCTTCGCTGCGCACGCCGAACATGGTGCCGTCGATCTTTCCATCCAGATAGCCGGAGGTGAAGCCGGAACGGCTGAAAGCATTCTTCAACAGGTCGCGGTCGTAGGCGCGGCCCTCGCGGCCTGCAAGACAGGCGCTGACTGCCGCCGCCACATACTCCGGCGTGCGCAGACGGCCCTCGATTTTTGCCGATGCCACGCCAAGCGCCTGCAGCTTGTCCAGCTTATCAATGACCGAATTATCCTTTAAGGACAGGTGGTGCAGGCGGCCCGGCTTGCCTTCCGGCAGGGCATTTGCCTCAAACGGCAGGCGGCACGGGCCAGCACAGGAACCGCGGTTGCCGCTGCGTCCGCCCAGAAAGGCCGACATGTAGCACTGGCCGCTGACGCACATGCACAGCGCGCCGTGCACGAAGCACTCGGTCTCGATGCCGCAGTGCTTTGTGATATGCTCCACCTCGGGCATACTCAGCTCACGGGCCAGCACCACGCGGGTGAAGCCCAGCTCCTTGAGTTCCAGCGCACCCTGCAGGCTGTGCACGCTCATCTGGGTGGAGCCGTGGCGCGGCAGCTGCGGTGCAATTTTACCGATCAGCGTTGCCACTGCCAGATCCTGACAGATGACCGCATCGGCACCGCTGGCTGCAACGGCACGGATGGCCTGTTCCAGCGCGGGCAGCTCGCCGCCATAGACGGTGGTGTTCAGCGCCACATGCACAGCCACGCCCCGCGCATGGCAGAAGGCGACCGCATCTTTCAGCGTATCCGCGTTAAAATTGTTGGCACTGGTGCGGGCATTGAAACCCGAAAACCCCAGATACACTGCGTCGGCACCGCTGAACACAGCGGCACGCAGCATTTCTTCGTTGCCCACCGGGGCAAGGATCTCGATCTTTGACATACTTCTCCTTTATCCTGTAAACGGCTTATTCCGCCTTGTCCGCTTCGCCCTCGGCAACAGACTGCTGTGCCGCCTGCTGGGCGCGCTCCTCGCGCCGGGCTTCCTTATTGCGCATCTTTTCCAGCTGTTCGCGCAGGGCGGCGGCTTCCCGCCGCAGCACCTCATTCTCTGCTTTGACCTTATCTTCCGCCAGCTTTGCGCGGGTAGCATCCGCAATGTAATCCTGGATCTGGCTGCGCATATTCTCAGCACTGCCGGTGCTCTTGCGGTATTCGTCCAGATAATCCATGGCGCAGAACACCGCCGCCTTAGTCACCGAAAGATTCGCATTATCGTCCAAAAGCTTGGTGATGTCTTCATCCAGCTTTTTCGCCAGCGACAAAATATATTTTTCCGGGTCCGTCGTAGCAATGGCATACGGCGTACCTGCAATGTTCACCCGTACCTTGTTGACCATATCTGTTTCCCCTTTTTATCCTTTTCTGCCCGCAGCGGGCAGTGATTTTCTGATTTTTGCCGGGAAGCGGCACCGTTCCCGGTACCGTTTTGGTGTCTTGTCACCCGCCGGGCGAGTTACCCGGCACATTTCTCCCGGAGTTTGTCCCCGAAAATGTTTCGGAACACAGCTTTCTCTCCCTATTATAATATAAATAAGCATCAAGAAAAAGTGTATTTTTTGAAATTTTGGCATATTTATCAGAAAGTTCAATAAAAAAATGTCAGTTACAGAAAAAATCCCCTGATTCCTTGCATTTGTCATTCTGCCATATTATAATATCTTTGTTATATTGGCGGCAGAGCAAGTGAGGGAAAGTGCCTGCAGGCGCCAATTATTTCAATTATTTTAGCAAAGCTGAAAACTTATGCGGATAGGAGTACCTTTATGACATCGAAAGAATTCGGTAAACTTCTTCAGGACAAGCTCACCAGCGAGTACGGCGTGGAGCTGAGCGTTGCTTCCAACCAGCAGATCTACCGCTCTCTGGCTCTGATCTGCCGCCAGATGATGAGTGAGAACCACAAGAAGTTCCAGTCCAAGGCCATTGGCACCGGCACCAAGCAGGTGTATTACCTGTGCATGGAGTTCCTGATGGGCCGCAGCCTGAAGACCAGCCTGCTGAACCTGGGTCTGGACGAGGTGGCAAAAAAGGCCCTGTCCGATGCTGATATCAACATTGACAGCATCTTTGAGGAAGAGCCGGATGCAGGTCTGGGCAACGGCGGTCTGGGCCGTCTGGCTGCCTGCTATCTGGACGGCATGGCCACCACCGGCATCTGCGGCACCGGCTACTCCATCCTGTACGAGTACGGCATCTTCAAGCAGAAGATCGTGGATGGCTGGCAGCAGGAGCGTGCCGACAACTGGCTGCCCGGCGGTCAGGTCTGGCTGAAGAGCCACCCCGATCAGGCTGTGGAAGTGCGCTTTGACGGCGAGATTCACGAGAACTGGGACAACGGCTTCCACTATATCCAGCACACCAACTACAACAGCGTCATGGCTGTTCCCTCTGATATGTATGTGCAGGGCTACGACGGCAAGGGCGTTGCAAAGCTGCGCCTGTGGCAGGCAAAGGCCCCGGACTTTGATATGTCCAGCTTCTCTCTGGGCAACTACAACACTGCAATGAGCAAGAACGCCAATGCAGAGCTGATCTCCAAGGTGCTGTACCCCAACGATAACCATGTTGAGGGCAAGATCCTGCGCCTGCGCCAGCAGTACTTCCTGTCTGCCGCATCCATCGGCGATATCGTCCAGAACCACCTGTCCAGCTATGCGACCCTCGAGAACCTGCCCGACAAGGTGGCCATCCAGCTGAACGACACCCACCCCACCCTCGCCATCCCCGAGATGATGCGCATTCTGCTGGATGAGTGCGGCTTTGGCTGGGACAAGGCATTCGACATCTGCCAGAAGGTCTTCTCCTACACCAACCACACCGTCATGGCTGAGG
>OGGG01001524.1_pt1 | contig 18138 bp, 7 predicted proteins | sample 1571201 | NCBI WGS metagenome assembly OGGG01 (sample SAMEA2581946, study PRJEB24529) | metagenome | biome: Human gut stool | place: China | collected 2011 | reverse complement strand
ATTTCACAATCGAACTCTTTACCTGTATTGTCAACTGCATGAACATCTAAAATAGCAGAACGCCCTTGCAAATTTTTCATGGAATCCTGCACCCGAATCGATTTGATTGTAATATCCTCTTGCCCCAAAACAATTCGAAGAATAAGTTCTACAGCCTCATAATTATCTTCCAGACAAGCAGTCATAAAATCATCATCCATATATCGAAATAATTTCAGCCTCTCTAAATCCTGCTGATGTGTCTGTTCTGTTGTACTCAAACCTTCACCTTCTTTCGCTATTCTAATTATACATCAGACATGAACTTTTGAAAACCAGCTTTTTTAAAAATTTTAGTCCTACTATCTCGTAGTACCTGCAATCTCATGAAAGTTCGTATTAAACAACTGATACAATTCACTATCTTTTTTCATGGTATTATCAAAGGGAACAATCTTATCCCCAAAACGGATGAGTCCCATTCCGGGGTCTGCACCATTGACACAGGCAAGCTGTTCCGCTGATATGTCAAACAAATCTTCCACAGCTTCTTTGTCCATCGTCCCCTGATCCAGTAAAAGCATAAATTCTGAATTGGATACCATCGTTTTGGTGGAACGATTGCGCTGTGCATCAATAAGGTTCTGGCTCATACCGGTACAGATACCGCCCCTCTTACGCACCTCACGCCACATCTTTTCCAGTGCATGAAGACTATACTCCTCTCCCCATAACTCGTGCATTTCATCCACATACACCCAAGTCGCAACACCATCCGACTGGTTATACTTGATTTTTGCAGTAATACTCTCAATCATCACAAGCATCGCCATAGCTCTCATACGCTTACCAAGTTCCGAGAAGCCATACACGGTAAATCGGTTTTCTTCCGAAATGGACTGCTCTCTTGCGAAAATATCTAAGGTTCCATCCGCAAACACTTCCAACTGCTCAACCAATTCAATGGCAGAATCATTCCCCTCACTTCTTTCCGCAATCCCATCACGCATGGTACGAATCGTTGGAGACTCCAGTCGAGTCTTCCGCTTTCGCCGTCTGTCATTTTTCTGTTTGAAGTATTCCGAATACATGTCTCGTACCGCCTTGTCAATGACTGCTATGTGGCGGCTGGTAAGGGGTGTCGGTTTCAAAGCCTGTTCGCAGATAGCGTAGGCAAATTCCGCTTTCTCTGCCACAAACCGGTCTATATCCGGCACCAGATCCGGCACATGGAACGGATTGACATAATATACATTTTCTGCAGACTGGGACAGATTGATATACTGTCCTCCCCATGCTGCCGCAATGTCCTTATACTCTGACATGGGGTCAATGACAATAATGTCATCCGTAGAAAAGCACAGGACTTGTCCCATTTCCGATTTTTCATTATAGGATTTTCCCGAACCGGGGACACCAAACACCATCCCATTTCCATTCTTCAATAACTTCCGGTTTCCAATGATAAGGTTTTTGGACACCTTATTAAATCCATAGCAGTATCCCTGATTATCGTTAATCTCCTGCACATTAAACGGAATAAAAATGGAAAGTTCTTCGGATGTTATCGTCCGCATGGTATCCACAAATCTCGCTCCTGTGGGCAGAGAAGTATTCAATGCATCCAACTGTTTATGGGAATGTGGCACAATGTCCATGTTGTGGGTCTGACCGATGATTTTAATCTTCTCGGTACGCTCCTCCAGTTCTTCTATGGAGTTTGCTTTTACCACAATCGTAATTCCCACATACAAAAGTCGCTCATCAAAGGAGGAAATCCGGTCTAACATCTCTTCCGTATCTCTTTGCTGTTTTCGCCGCTCATAATTGATATTGGTAGAATAATCTCCATTTTCGTTTTTCATTTCCTGTTCCCGGTTAATACTTCTCTCATTAGCCATATACTTTTTCATAATCATCTGGTAAGCCACGTTGTTATCCAACGGCTCTACATCCATGGTATAGATAATTGGAAAATTCATATTGGTAAGTTCATTGAGAAACTGGTCGGTTAAACCATTGGGGTACTTTCTCACAAACATGACACACGCACAGGTTCCACCCTCCATCTCCAGATGTTCCGGTTTTTCCCTTAACGAAGTATTGATAATGTCATTTCTCCAGTCTCTTTTTAAGTGCAGATACTCATTCCAGTCAAAAGAAAAAGATGCCTCTTCCCCCATGCGATAATAACTATGTAGTGCTCGCAGGCGTTCCGTGGCATCCAATGGTATCAGGCAACTTCCCAACCGGTGGAATAATTGCTGAATGGAAAATTCAATGGTATTAAAATAGGTCTTTGCACTTTCGTAATCCGGCTTTCGGCAGCTCACAACAAAATATTTGGATTGCAGCAAGCCGCCCCGCCCTTCTTCCAAACGCTCCCCTATCATTTTGTGATATTCCTTAGCTAGAGGTTCCATCTCTTTACTGACCGCCTTTTGAAGAATCTCTTCCCGCAGTTTATTGTTGTCGGCATAATGATTCGATACAATAATCTTATAGCTGACATTCATGGAACGCAGAAGCGTTTCAAACTTGGAACAGGTATCTTCCTTTTCCTCTTCATCCTGTGTTGAGAAGTTAATATCCTCAAACAGATACATCCGGTCAAACTGGTGTATTCCCTTTTTTGAACCGGATGTTGGTTTTTCTAATTCAAAGATTCCATTTTCCGCAATCCGATAAATGGGTATGGTGTCCTGAATACACAGCGGAACTTTGTAAATCCGTTCTGTCTGTGGTGTATGTGTTTCCTTTTTTAATAGTTTTAACATTGTTTTAATCCTCCTTTTTCTTCATCAAAAAAAGAACTACCGAAGTAATTCTTTTTTAAGCAAAATATCAATTTGCAATATCAATCCCAATCATAAGTGGTTCGATACTCTTGTCTATTCAATAACTCTACTTTTTATAGCAAATATTCTAGGCATTTTCCTGCGAAGAAACAAATGCTCTAATCTCTTCCAATTTATTTCTAATTGCTTCCATCTCTTTTTTAAGAGACTCTTTTGAAATATCTATGGCTGGTTGAAATATATTCATGTTTCCTTCAAAGTGATTAAACTCATTGAGAAGTGTCTTTCTACTTGTAAAAAATACTCGATACTCTCTCATTCTTTCAAAATTCGGATCATTTTCATTGCATCTAAATGCTTTCTGAATTATTTGATTTAACATCATCATATCATCTGTACGAAGATGAAAAACATCAACCAGTTCCTTTTCAACTTTCATACGTAAATGATAATAAATAAGTGTCTGTTCAAGAGTATCTGACAATAATGGATATTGAGTCTTATCAAGAATATCCAAAGCACTATAATCAACTTCAAGAATATCAGAAACACTAATTATTTCTTCACCATCAAATATATTTCCAAAAAGCGAATTGTAAACGGAAAGAACATCCAAGCTATTATTAGTTCCATACCCATGCATGATTCCCGAAAGTTGGCCATAACGATCATCTGAATCCAAACTAATATGAGCATACCCACGCATAAATGGAACCATCGCCATCAAAAAATGTCTTCTATTATGTATATTATCTACCAGTTCATTGTTTTTGTTTTGAAAAAAGGATACTAAATCGTGAAGATTAATTAGTAACTTCTTTTCTTTCTCTGAAACTGAAATAAATCCATTTGTCCCATCCAAAATGTTATTCATTATATACAAATTGAAACAATTGTTAAGTTGAACATCTAACAAACGAATCAAATCCGTATTATGAGTAAGAACCAGTTGTTTCTTATTTTCCAAAAATTTGATAATGCAAAATGCAATCTTATTTTTATAAACAGAATCCAAACTTGATATGGGATCGTCCAAAATGACATATTCTTTATCCGAGTGTCTTGCAAGTAAAAACTCAAAAGTCAAAGAGATAAAATTTTGTTCCCCCCTACTTAGTTCCATGTCCTTTGGATCCGTTCCGAGCAAAGCTTTATCCCCTATCATTAACTTATAGTTCCTATCATTTTCTTCGTCTCGAATAATAGTAATATCTTTTCCTATGTTCTCACTTATAATATTCTCAATAAACATGAGTTCCTCGGAATCAAGTTCAGGTTGGCTCTCTGTCAATTGAGCATGTTCATCATAGTCACTAAAGAAATTTGTATCGTCAAAACAATGGCACAAAATGTTAATCATTTCGTCACCTATTGTAATAATATGCCGTTTTAGATTTTCTTGCAATTCAATTAGTTCAGTTGGTTCTCCATCTGCAATAAACGCACTAACAATTCTTTTAATTTCGAATGGGTCTTCGTTATTTAAAGAACTATCGCAGACAACTTTATCCAAAATTTCTTTTGTTTTTGAGTCAAGATTATTGTATATGTTATTTCTATTTTCTTTCTTGCTTTCAAGAAGTTCACTCCCGTCGGATATGTGACTGTCACAAACCACACATGAATCGAGTTGATGATATTTCTTCAATATACCAATTGCATCATCATGCCGCTCAATTAAGATCGTATTTTCATCTGGCAAAATTTCATATGGATGAATTGAAATAATTTTCTCTATTACTTTCGGCTTGGCAAGATCATTAATTACAAAACCTCTTTTATCAGCATCCAGTTCTACAAGATTAGGAATATTGGCTTCATCTCGAATAAATTCAACAAACTTATCTTTATCAATGTCTTTTCCTCTTTGCCGAGAATTTACAATACTACGGATAAACGGATAAGCTGTTTGGTGTACCGTATCTTGCAAAGACTGCATGTGTACGAGTATACAATCTCCTACTTTCGACACCTTGTAATCTGTTTTATATTTAGAACTGAGTTGACTAAATGCATTTTGATATGCCACACTAAGCCTATCTCTTAATTCATATTCTCTACGAATTTGTGCACCTATCAAATAGTCCGTAGTTTTTCCACGAATTACGTTTCTATTTAATTGATCGTGTATAACATGAAAAGTTCCCGTCTCAGGTTTAATTTCATTTCCATACTCATCCGCAGCAACAAATTTCCTACTCTCATCTGTTACTTCTGTATCAAGCAAACTAGCCAAACTTGATTTTCCTGTTCCATTAGGTGCATATACAACAGCAATTCCGCCTGCTGTTTGCATATGTTTAAACTCAATTGTTCCATTTAAATCAGTAAGGCAAAGGAAATCATCACAAAATATTTCGCCACTTTTAATGGTTGAAAAAGTTATTTTCATCGAACCCCTCCTTATATCGGTATTATGTTATGTTTTTCTCACATATGTTTTTCTTCTATAGTAACATATCCTTTTCAGCACATACTAAAAAGGATATGTCCTGATTTGCTGCTTCTGCGTCTCCACTCTGTTCAACTGCTCCTCAAACCATATTGAAGCTTCTTGAATAATTACAATCACCTCATCTCTAATTCTCTTTGCCTCACCATAACTTAAGTCTTTAGATGTAATTTTTTTCTTTAATTTGATAAGTTCTTTTTTCTTTTCGTCGAAGTCAAAATCAATCTTCTTTAAAAATTTCCTTAAAATAAAGTAATCAAGTTTTTTTATTTCCTCAACATATTCAATACCGGCATTGATTGTCACATGTGCACAATTTGAATAATTACAAGGCTCTTCATTGATTACGTTAAGGGATCTGTCTGGAAATGAATCATATACTTTTTTCAAAATATTGTATAAGTTCGATAACTTCTTAACTTTTATTGCAATATTCTCCTTTGCTTGACTTCGAACATTTCCTAACACAAATACTATCATGCCTGTAAGAACTCCTGCACCACATGATTGTAATAATGACGCCCACCATTCAAGGCGAAGGAATTTGAACAGAAAATAAGATATCCCGAAACATCCTATTGCACAAAGAAGCAATGAAATGTACCACTTAATAATGGGTAATTCCATATAGCTTTTTTTTCGCTCTTTTCTATAATACTTTAATATAGAGTTTCGCATTGAATTTTTCTTTATAATTTTTTTAATCATACTGAGTACCTCTTCTCCTGCATTTCCTATTCATATATCTGCTTATATTTCATAAATCCCACTTTATTTTTTGAGGGTCAACATGAAACCAAGACATTAAATATGTCTCCAACTCTTGTATATACAATCTCAGTTCATCAAAAAAACAACTAGAAGATTTCCCATCAAAGCAGCTTTCAACTAATCCGAAAAATTTCAATTTCTCATTATAATACTCTTTCGAAATAGCTGGCACACCATCATAGCACAAATCATAATGCATCATACAATTCCGAAAATTTGACGGAAACAGTTTCTTTCCATTTTCCAACAAGATAGATACATCATCCGAAAACAAGTTTGAATTGCTACTATCGAAATGTTGTTTGATTTTTCTAAGCCCTTGCCATGCGTAATGAGCAACAATATATTCTATACGCATAAACCATTGGTCGTCACAAGACACTCCCTTTGAGAATAAATGTTCAACGCAATTAATCGTAGATAAAATATGGAGAATCAACAGATTTACTTCCTTTTTATTCGTCTTTGCAAAAAAAGAATTTCGTCTGTTTGTATTTATGTCTTGATATCCCAAACGGACTGAAACATTACCTTTCTTTTCCCAAAGCTGAATTATATCCATATTGGAAACGGCTGTCAATGTATTGGCTAAATTTTCCGCCAACATTTCTCCCATTTCAAAAGCAATTTCTTGTTGAATTGTTAAATTCACAGTTGGAACATTCAAAAAATAATTCAGCTGTTGTGAATTACCAATAATGCAATTTCTCTCATCAAAAAATACCCCTAAATTATAATGAATGTTCCAGTTTTTCATAAACGAAAATCTTAATCGGTTCCTAAAAATCTCATCTTGATGTTTATCGGACCGCAATACTTCTCGTACTCCTTTGCTATACCTGCCCGAATAAAGTTTCAACCCATTTCTTATATCTGATATTTTTTCGTCTACTTCATCGTTCATTATTTTTTCACCTAAAAAATCCTGTGCAGAACGACAATATAATGCTATATACGGAATTATTGATAATGAAACAATGGAATTATTACAATATACTCCTAAAAGCTGAGTTATTGATTTACCATCTAACTCCACTAATTGTAAAGCCTTTTCATTTAATAACTCAGACAACGAATCTCCTATGCTCATATCTTTCCTCCAAAATATGCATATTATCACTTCTTACAGTTAGGCTCATTCCATTCCTATAAATTCCAACTTTTTCAATGATATCGTCAATATCTCTTTTCTATTATACACCCATCCACCCCCAAAAAAAAGAACTTTATCTCTTCCTTTGCTGTAAATGCTCCTCCTTTTTTTCTTGGATTTCTCTCCTGGCTTTGATAACTACCGGGGCAACATCCTGATTTCCATATTCTTCCTGATAACAGATATGTTCTGCCAGTTCCCTGCTGCGATTCATGTCACGAAACTGGAGGGCATATTCTTCAATTAACACCCTCTCATCCTCTGAAAAAATCTCTTTTTCCGGGTCTAGTTCATATAGCATCATCTGCAGAGAAAGTTCATACGGGATTTCCCCAATCACGCTAATGTCCGGCAAATGACTTGCCAGCGCCGCAATCATCACTAACGCCCGCTTATCATTTCGTATCGCGGGATAATAACAAAGCATGTCAAGGTCAAGAACCTTTCTTGTCACCAAATCAACCTGCTCATCTTCCAAAGAGTTTTCTCCCGGCTTGTGTGCCAAGATTCCAATGGAAGCCACACCGTTTAGGGGACTATCCTTTAACTGCTCCCATTTTTCGATTGCCTCCTCTACTGTAGTGATGTCATCATAATATTCTCCCAACTGATGGAATTCTCCACATTCTGCTACAGTAAAGGTAAGCAGTGGCTCTACCTTGCTTTTTCGTTCCAGTTCATCCAGAAATTCCTCGCAGTTCAGAGGATTCAGTTTGGATTCTGCCGTGATTGCTCCCTTTGTTCCATTGGTATCCGGTTTCTGTTTCAAATCCTCTACGATATCTTTTACGGCTTCATAAATGGAAATGTCCGGATTGTCGTAAACACCGCCATCCAATTCCTTCCCATCCACATCATAAATGGTATAATCATACCCCTCATCCACAAACTGAATCGTAATATACCTGTCCTCAATACCAAAAGCCAGCTCCTGCTCCATGTATTCCTCTGCCCGTATGAGCCTTTCGGATAAATCTCCGGATTGTTGTTCTGTAACCGGATTGATATCGACCTTTACCTCTCCAATGCAAAAATCATCTTCATGCAGAAGATTGAAAATATCATCCTCCCGCCCTGCTCCGGCATATTCAAATAAAATATCCAAATCCGAGTCTGCTTTTTCTGTTCCCCGGCTTCGGCTTCCATATACCATCACTTCCCGAATCTGAATCGGCAAGTGATATTCCCGGATTTTCATTTGGATATATTCCCGCACCTCTTCTTCTATACATTCTGTGGTCATTCCCTCTATCAGTCGAAAATACTGCTTTGTCTTTTCCCGGAAGCGACTTACCGCCTGTTCTGTCTCTGCCGAGTGATATTTTTTCTCTTCCAAGAAATCTGCCACTTTCGTAAATCCAAAGGAATCCACATAGTAAGCCGTTTTTTCATGTTCTTTTTCAATCACAATCACATCACTGACCGACATGGAATGCCCGGTAAAATCATCCGGATGATAAAGGTTGAATTTTTCATACAGAGTATCCAGTGTTTCTCCTTCTTTCAATTCCCCACGATACACCGATTCATAATCGTTTTTGTCTACCACCAGCTTATTATTCTTCACAAAGTCCATTCCCATGAACTGATATGCTTGCCCGTTTCCTCCTTCCTTAATCTGGAACAATTCATAGGTAGCCAAACGTTCGGTATCATAAGAGTTTTCTCTTTCTTCCACACCATCCGCCACTCGGACAATCGCATTGGCATAAGTGCTCTTATCAAATATCTCTGGGTAAGTTTCTCTTATGCTCAGTGTGTCCCCGGTTCTTCCTGCTACAATGATGTGGTCTAAAATCTCGATATCTAAAAACAAACTGGCATACATCATCTTTTCTGTTACCATTCTGTCGGATTGACTCATCTGGAGTTCCGAAGAAGGGTGATTATGCAAAAGAATCATGGAGGCAGCGTTTGACAGGATAGCAGACTTAAAAAGTTCCCGGCCGGATACAAAGGAAGAATTGAGCGTTCCAATGCTTACCACATTGAAATTGATGGGATGTCCTTTACTGTCCAGATTGATGACACAGACCTCTTCTCTGTCTAGTCCCGCCATCACATCGGCCATTACGGAAATGGCTTCTTCTGGATTTGTAATGGGTTTATCACTGTATACACCATTCCCCTCCACCAATTTCAAACGCACATCCACCTGTTTTAATTCATCACTCATCATCCGGCACCTCCAAACTCACGCATATCATCGTGTCTTCTTTGGCAGCATTTACTATCTCCTGCAGTTCCGTCACAGAACGTGCTTCTAATTCTGTGACCGTTGTTTTTTGTACTTCCATATCTTCCCCCGCTTCCTAATGTCCCTTGTGCTTGATTGGTTCATGTGTATGGTTCGGAGTAGTCGAATCATATTCCTGTTTGTTCTCTGCCGTGGCAAATAGTTCCTTAACTTCCATATTATTTGTCATTCCTTGTGCCTGCTTGTAGGTAAGCTCCGGTTGCTTGTCGCACCGACTGAAGGTATGGCTTTTGGAATCGTATTGATAGACACCATCAGACAATACTTCTTCCTCTGAAACACACATTGCATTGACATCCTGTACCATAGTCTGCAATCTCTGAAAAGACATATTTTCGCTCTTAGGCAGAATCAATGTCTCGTGCACCGATGACGGAAGAATATAATAATCCCCACCGAGTTTTTCTGCCACCATCTGCTGAACATCCTCACGCATGATATAAACTGCTCCATTAACATTTACTTCATTCGTCAAACAATACAAATCCGGACCATCGTTCGGAATTGACGCTCGGATTAAATCTTTTGCTTCTTCTAACGGAATTCCTTCTTCCTGTGCAAAGTCAGATGCCATCATCTTTACCATTGTTTCCTGTATTGACTCAAACTTAAGTGGGGATATTTTATCCATGTTATTCATTGCCTGCTCATGGAGGGTATCCATGTCAATACCGTACATTTCCATTAAATCATTATTGATTGTAATCGAACCCATGGATTCCTCATTTCCATTCGCCCAGATATGATAGGTAATTGCCAAATCTTCTTTTTGCGTGTAGGGAATATTCGATAACCGATTTACATTACTTTGAAGATTGGATACTTTGGGATAAATGAAGTCTTTGACCACCTCATAATTTTTTACTTCCTGCAAATCAAAGTTGAATCGATACTCCTCCCTTGGTTCGATATGTTCAATATAGGAATCTGCGATTTTTCCAACAACCTCTTCGATATCCATGCCTTGCTGATATTCCTCATAAGCCGCATTCAGATATATGGTAGGTGACATATTCCCATTGGGATTAAAAATCGTTAATCCGTCCAGTACTACATCATTGTTCTTAACCGCTTGGCGAATATCCATATTGGCATTTTTATACTGTTCCGGCAAATAATCTAATACATGTTCTTTGACATAATCCTTAAATTCATTGTAATTCATCTTTTTTACCTCATTCTTTCCGGACTTATTGTCCTTTTTTAGTGTTTCTTTTCCTTTTTTGCTTCCTCACGAAAGGTTTCCGTATGGTACGTCATTTTTTCTTCCCCGACTGCCATAAGCCCTTGCAAAATCCCCACATGATTAAACGGCTTCATGGTCTGAAGAGAAGAATCATATTCATAAGCGGCATGTGTGGTAACTGCCTCAGATGTCAGTATGGAAGAACCCAAACGGCCAAGTACCGCCTGCAGATAAACAACGGTATCCTGTTCCGTCTTTGGTGCAATCAGATAATCACTTTCCGATATGGGAATGGCATAATAATCGCCATCCATATATTCCGCCATCTGCTTTAGCATTTCCTCATCATCCAGACTGGCACCATTTAACTCCGTGGAAAAACAGACAATTTCGTCCTCTTCTTCCGATACCATATCCGCAAGAAGTTCTCTTGCACGTTCTTCCGTGATTTCATTCTCTTCCATGAATTCCGGCATCAAATGCTCAACCATCCACTCTCCCAAAGGCATCACCTTTGGTTCTTCATCCAAAACAACATCCTCTCCTTTCTCATCCATATTTAACAAAGCATCCAAGGCTGCTAACCGCTCCATCTTTTCCTTTAATTCCTGCTCGGCAGGAAAAGGTTTTTGCACTTCTATCTTCGCTGTTTCCAACTGATGACTCACGTTCTCTAACTTTGTTCGTGCTTCCGCCAGTTCCTTATCCATGTTTTCAAGCACGTTGTTGATTCGGGTAATATTGCCGAGTGCGTCCGAACCGATTTCCAGATTGTGACTGATTTCTCCTTTGAGGCTCATAACAAATTTACGATTGAAGGAATCGAAGGTAACTTTCATCGCAAATCCGGCGTACTCTCCAACGGGTACTGTCTGCCCCATAGCGTTCATCTGTTTACACAGTGCAATAAGGGCTGTCCCAGCTTCCTTTTTGTCATAGTAAGTCCGGCTTCCCACCTTCATCACGAAACTTTCCTTATCCTCCGGCATATGTTTATGAGCCGTTTCGATATCTGCCTCAAATCCACGAATACGCTCCTTCAGCGTTTCGATCTGCTTTGGATAATGCTTCGCTATGTTATCCTCCAGCCGGTAAATCTGACTGGTATGGTTTGCCTTCATCAGTTTCAACTTGGAAACCTGGATATCTAAATCCATCTTTTCCTTGATATAAGGATTTCCGGTAGCCAACGCTTTCACTTCCGCATAAGTAAGTGCTGCTTCATCCACATCCTCACAGCTTCGCACCGGTGATTTGCTGGTCATGATCTGACTGATAAACTTCTGCTTATTCTCAATCACCTGCCACGAATAACTGTCAAAAGTTCCTTCTGTGACATAGCGGAAAATAGATACGGTATCATTCTGATTCCCCTGTCTGAGAATACGTCCCTCCTGCTGCTCAATATCCGATGGGCGCCATGGTACATCCAAATGGTGCAGCGCAATCAACCGGTCCTGCACGTTGGTACCGGCTCCCATTTTCTGTGTAGACCCCAACAAAAAACGAACCTGTCCGCTTCTTACTTTGCCAAACAGCTCCGTCTTTCTTAATTCTGTATTCGCTTCATGGATAAAGGCTATCTGTTCTTCCGGAACACCTTTCCGTATCAGTTTCCTTTTGATATCATGGTAGACATCATCAAACACCTCTGCTTCCACTGTTTCGCCTTCAAACGTGGCTGTGGTTTTCCCTATCTCCTTTGGCGTAGACAAATCACAAAAGATAAGTTGTGCTGACCGATTCTCTGATGTCTTTTCCCAGATTTCATAGGCTTTTTCCACACAACTGTTTACTTTGGAACTTGGGGAATCCGGCAGCATCGGATTGATTAACCGCTGATCCAGTGCTAACTTCCTTCCATCATTTGTGATTTTCAGCATATTATCTTCATGCGGCTGTACCCTGCGGTCACGAACTGCCTCTGCCCTCTCTGCAAGAGAAGCCACCATATCCTTTTGATAATCACTTGGTTCCAGTACCACATTTTCATACTCTGCTTCCGGTACCGGCAAATCCAGCATATCCGGTGTTTGGATATCCGCACATTCCTTAAAGAGAGAAATCAACTCCGGTAAGTTATAAAACTTTGCAAATCTCGTCTTTGCCCGGTATCCGGTTCCCTCCGGTGCAAGTTCAATGGCTGTCTGCGTCTCTCCAAAGGAAGATGCCCAGGCATCAAAATGTCCCAGTCCCATTTGCTGCAGCGTATCATACTGCAAATATCTCATATTGGTATATAACTCCGTCATACTGTTGGAAATCGGTGTTCCCGTAGCAAAGGTAATTCCCTTTCCTCCCGTAAGTTCGTCTAAATACTGGCACTTGGCAAACATATCCGAAGACTTCTGTGCTTCCGATTGGGCAATGCCTGCTACGTTCCGCATTTTAGTATGTAAAAACAGGTTTTTGTAATAATGACTTTCATCTACAAAAAGCCTGTCCACACCTAACTGCTCAAAAGTGACAACATCGTCTTTCCGGGAAGTATCGTTTAACTTCTCCAATCTTGTCTGCAGCGTCTTTTTTGTCTTTTCCATCTGTTTGATGGTATAACGCTCTCCCTTGTCTGCCTTTGCATCCTGAATTGCCAGTGTGATTTCTTCAATTTGGCGCTCAATGATGGCAACCTGACGCTCTGCCGACAGAGGAATTTTTTCAAATTGTGTATGCCCGATAATAACGGCATCATAATCCCCCGTTGCGATTCTCGAACAGAACTTCTTCCGGTTCGCCGGCTGAAAATCTTTTTTCGTAGCCGCTAAAATATTGGCTCCCGGATAGAGTCTCAAGAAATCACTGGCCCATTGTTCCGTCAGATGATTGGGAACAACAAACAGGCTCTTTTGACATAAGCCTAACCGCTTACTTTCCATGGCGGCAGCTACCATCTCAAAGGTCTTTCCTGCACCAACGCAATGGGCAAGCAGCGTATTGTGCCCGTAAAGGACATGTGCCACGGCATTTTTTTGATAATCCTTTAGTTCAATATCCGGTGTCATTCCCGGAAACACCAAATGAGAACCATCATACTCTCTCGGTCTGGTGGAATTGAACAGCACGTTATACTTATTTACTAAAACCTCTCTTCGTTCCTGGTCACGAAATACCCAGTCCCGAAAGGCTTCTCTCATGGCATCCTGTTTCTGCGCCACAATCGTTGTTTCCTTTTTGTTTAGAACACGCTTTTCCTTGCCATCCTCGATGACCGTATCAAATACCCGGCTGTCCTTCAGATTCAAGGAATCTTCTAAAATCTGATAGGCATTTCGACGGTTCGTTCCATACGTCATATTGACAAGAGTATTTCCGTAGTCTGCATTTTTTCCTTTTACATTCCACTGTCCGGTTACGTCAGAATACTGGATTTTAATAACATCCCTTTCCAAAAGATGGAACGGAGTTTCAAACACTTCCCGCATAAAATCTTCGATATATCTTGGTTCAATCCATGTTGCACCGATTCTGACTTCAATTTCACTGGCATCCAAATCTCTTGGCTGGACTCGTTTCAGTGCCTCCACATTGATAGCATACGTTGCATCATTTTCGGCAAAACCCCCGGCCACCTGCAGCTTATCTCTGACATTTCCACTCAGATACGCATCTGCCGTTTCCCAGATTTCACTAACCGGATTTTTGAAAATAACTCCTGTAAGTTCCTTAATTAGTTCCTCCTCGCTCTTATCTGTGAGTTCTGACATATAAGCAAAATCAATCGCTGCCTTTTCCGACAGGGACACCGCCAACGCTTCACTGGCTGTATCAACACTGGTAACCACTTCCGTTTTCTTGATGGTTCGCTTGGAAAACATATCGGCTTTTCCGAGGAAGTTGCCTTCCTCATCCAGTTTCTCCAACGAACACAAAAGACAATAACTGCTGTCCTGATGAAATGCCCGTTTATTCGTTTTGGAAACAATTCTGCCATTCTCTTTTACAAAATCATCATACAAATCATTTAACTGTTTCTGCTCTGCCTTAATATCTTCCTCCGGATATTCTTCCAACTGGAGCCGTATCAGTTCCTGGGTGCAGTCCCGTATGGCAACCATCCCATGGATTCGACGAATCATTCCCTCGGAGGCTTCCACCGGTTTCATAACGGAGTTCTCACGATAATATAATTTCTCATCTACCAAGGTGTAACTGAAATTCTTTACTTCCGGAATGGCAGGAATCACTTCATCCATCGTACTTTCTTCCGATAATTCCAACTCAATTTCTTCATACTCACCGGATATCTGACTAAAGGCAGCCTCCAACTGCTCCTCAAATGGCAAAGAGGTATCTGCCACACAAGTACTTTCCATACCATAAGGACCACTGACCATTTCCATCGAACCAACAATCATGTCCGGGTTTTCAGTAAAATAATGATTCATGACAACTCCATTATCATCTTCTGACAAATGAACCCAATCCGGCTCAATATCAATGACACGGTCTCTTTTTTTCAGAAAAATAATATCCGACGTCACTTCTGTTCCGGCATTTTCCTTAAATGCCGTATTGGGAAGTCTTACTGCTCCTAACAATTCTGCCCGTTGTGCAATATACTTACGGACTTTCGGATTTTCCTTATCCATCGTACCTTTGCTGGTGATAAACGCAATGATACCGCCCGGCCGCACCTGATCGATGGCTTTCGCAAAAAAGTAATCATGGATAAGGAACCCTGTTCCTCCAAAGTTTTGCTTATCATATTTTTTATCCGGCACCTTATACTGTCCAAATGGTACGTTCCCAATCACCACATCAAAAAAATCATTGGGATAACCGGTTTTCTCAAATCCATCTACCGTGATATTGGCTTTCGGATATAACTGCTTTGCCATACGTCCAGTCAAAGAATCCAGTTCCGCACCGTAAAGTTTGCTGTCTCTCATCGTCTCCGGTAACATACCAAAGAAGTTACCGATGCCCATAGACGGCTCCAAGATATTTCCTTTGGCAAATCCCATTTTTTCAAGCGTGTGATAAATTCCCCGAATAATCGTAGGACTTGTATAATAAGCATTTAAGGTACTTTCTCTCGCTGAAACATATTCTTCATCCGACAAAAGACTTTTTAACTCCTGATACTCATTTGCCCATGCACTTTTCGTTTCATCAAAGGCATCTGCAAGTCCGCCCCATCCAACATATCGTGCCAAAGTTTCCTGTTCCTCTGCGGTAGCCATTCGTTCCTCTGCTTCTATTTTTTGCAATGTCTGAATTGCTTCCACATTCCAACGGAACTTTTCTTTTGGGGTTCCTATTCCCAGTTCATCTGAGGTAATCACATAGTTTTCTGCATGAATTTCTTCCGGCTGAATACTCTCTTCTTCATCCGGAGTATCTACGCCACTTAATTCCTCTTTTGCCTGTTCCAGTGCCTTTTTTTCCTGTTCTTCTTTGTAGGCTGCATATTCTGTCTTCTTTTTATCCGATAAATACCGTCCTTGTTGTATCAGTTTTTCAATCCGCTTTGCAACCACATTCCAGGATAAAAGCACTTCCGCATCCGGTGTGAAGATGTGCCCTTTTCTCAAACGGATACCTTTTGCGTCATAATCCTTATAACTGTTATCCGAACCCGCCAACGCAGAGTTGGAACCACCGGTTCCATATTCCTTTTTCAGAAAATCAGCTGCTTCTTTCACGGTATGATCCTTTTGATAAAAGTCATAAATCCGAAAACTACCCTGTGCAAATCCGCTGCCACTGCTAAGCACATAATCAATTTCATCCGATGTAATAAAATCTTCGGTAAGAACATCCACTTTTTCCGCAAGGGGATAGGAAATCCGTTCCTTCAATAAATCAGCAACATCCTCCCGAAGTTCATAAGGATTCTTTGCTAACCGGAATCGTATGGATATCTCCCCGGATTCAATCTTTTGCAGCGTTTCATCCAGACATGCTACAATGTTTTGAATCTTATCCGGTTTCGTAAGCAAATCCATCAGGTATTCTTCTTCACCCGGATAATTATATCCGCTTATCTCTAACCCTTTGGGAAACTCACCAATGGAATCCCGATAAAAAAAATACAGTTGATTGGTGATACGCTTTCTCTCATAATAATCAACCATATATGCCTCCGTCGAATCCATATAGGTACCGGACTCCACTTGACTTCGGATGATTTTTTCAATTTCTTCCCAGGAAAGTTTCAATTCCGTATGTTCCAGTGCCGAATTGCCATGCGCTGCTGACATTCCGTTTTCATCAAACCACACGGAAATCTGTTCTTCGCCAAAGTTAAATCCCTTTCCGGTAGAACCATACTCACGGCGTAAAAAATCCGTCATCTCTTCCGGTGTTTTCCTCTGTTCATACTTTGCAAAGATTCTCTTTCTGCTGTTTTCCAACCCTCCTCCTGTGCAAAGAATCTTCGCAACCTTTTCCTCGGAAATAGTTCCGGGGAAAGATAAGTGTATCGGCTTTTCCACCTGTGCCACAGCAATATTGCCTAACTGCTCCGACATCAAAGAGAATAAATCCATCTGCCGGTAAGGACTGTTTTCCGGCGGAGTATAACTTTCTAGTTCTTCTACTGATAAACCAGTTCCTGAAGAATCGCTTCCTCCGCCTGCTGATAAATCATGTTCATCTTTCTTGTCCACTCCAAGGGATTGGTCGCTTTCAACTGCTCCGTCACTCCCTGTGACTTCATGAGTTTCTCCGTCAGATTGTCTAACCTCTGTTCTGCCTGTTCCTGAATCTCCAGACAATGCCCCATCAATTCTCCGTTCAGAAGCATTCCGCTGTAAATCCCCCGTTTGTAGTTCTTCAGATAATTCCTCCGCAGGATTCCGTACTTGGTCAACATGGTCTGCTTCTCCTCGTCTGGTATCAGATTCGGAATCCGGTAATCTCCGTTCTTCTCGTATGTCAGGTTCATTCTCTTTTTCCATCCTTTCGTTTTTATAAAACTGATTGTGTGTTACCATCCACAGTATATGTTCTTTTGCTTCCTCTTCGGAATCACAGTAGCAGATGTTCTTTGCTGTCACGTTATCATAGACAAACCAGTCACTTGTGTTGGAATCCAATCCAATCACAAAATCATCTTCTCTAATGACCCTTGCTTCTTTTCTGCTTGCTCTGGCATGAGAAGGATGCCTCGCAAGTTCTCTGTCATACCGTGCAATACTTCGCCCAATCTGAATCAGCATGGGTTCACATAATTCCGATGTGGCACTTCCTAACACCGACAGGGTACGCAGTGTATTGAACTCATGGATATAATCAAAGGGAAACTCGCCCTCATACTCTGCCATATCAAAGCCACATCGCTTGAGAACGGTATAACATACACTTTGCTCTAACGTCTCCCGCAACCGAAGTGACACGGTATCTCCATCCAAATCCTCCAGATAGCTGCCTGCCGAAACATCAATCAAATCATCCACAATCTCTTCATAATAATCGTCTGCTATTCTTTTGGAAATCTGATAAATCCTGTCTTCAAACGATGAATCCTGATTGGTAGTTCCATAAATCCTTTCCAGTGCGGCAAGAATACCTTCTTCATGTTCTTCTCTAATATTCCAG
>OGGG01001522.1_pt1 | contig 18166 bp, 13 predicted proteins | sample 1571201 | NCBI WGS metagenome assembly OGGG01 (sample SAMEA2581946, study PRJEB24529) | metagenome | biome: Human gut stool | place: China | collected 2011 | reverse complement strand
AAATACTCCTCATAATAGGACAGCACGTCCTCCAGCTCCCCGGACGGGAGCTTTCCCGCCAGCGCGTCCCGCAGGCCCGCCAGGAATTCCGCCTTATTCATGCCGCTCCTCCTTTTCGTCCAGCAAAAGTTCCTCAATCTGCCCCCGATAGCGCGCCCACTCCTTCCGGTACCCCGCCAGCAGGGCCCGCCCCGCCGGGGTGATGGCGTAGTACCTCCGGTTGCGCCCCTGGAAGGGCTTGTCATACACCGTCAGGCATCCGCTCTGCTGCAAGCGCCGCAGCACCGGATAGAGGGTGGACTCGGACAGTTCCACCACCTCCTTCATCCGCTGGGTCAGGCTGTAGCCGTAGGCGTCCTCCTTCTCCAGCACCGCCAGCACGCAGGCATCCAACAGGGGAGCACCCAATGGAAAGGTCATGACGCCGCCTCCTTTCATTTCACCAATATTATATTCTGTATAATATTATTTGTCAACAGCATTTCAGAATCCGACGGAGATTCCTTCCGACTACGGAACATCCTGTATTTCGCCGCTTTGGGGTTGTAAAAAATCAAATTTTGATATATTATGTACGGTACGAATTCTGATAAAGGATATAAGGTGAATCGAATGAGCCTTCGTATTGGCATTGATATTGGCTCCACCACTGTCAAGGTGGTGCTGCTGGACGAACAAAACAAACTGCTGTTCCGCTCCTATGAGCGGCACTACTCCAAGACCCGGGAGCGGGCCTGTGAGACCTTGAAGTCCATCTCGGGCCAGCTCAGCGGCCAGCGGGTCAAGCTGGTCATCACCGGCTCCGCCGGCCTGGGGGTGGCCAAGGCTGCCGGCCTGGACTTCGTCCAGGAAGTGTACGCCACCGCCGCCGCGGTGAACACTTACATTCCGGACACCGATGCCGTCATCGAGCTGGGCGGCGAGGACGCAAAGATCCTGTTCCTGACCAACGGCACCGAGGTCCGCATGAACGGCAGCTGTGCCGGCGGCACCGGTGCCTTTATTGACCAGATGGCCACCCTGCTGAAGATGAGTGCCGACGAGATGAATAAGGCCGCGGAAAAGGCCGAGCGCACCTATACCATCGCGTCCCGCTGCGGCGTGTTTGCCAAAAGCGACGTGCAGCCCCTCATCAATCAGGGCGCGCGCACGGAGGATATCGCCGCCAGCATCTACAAGGCGGTGGTCAACCAGACCATTGCCGGTCTGGCACAGGGCCGCCCCATCAGGGGCAATATCCTGTATCTGGGCGGGCCGCTGACCTTCAGCAGCGTGCTGCGCAAGAGCTTTGATGAGGCGCTGGGGGTCACCGGAACCTGCCCCGAGAACAGCCTGCTCTATGTGGCACTGGGTGCCGCCCTCTATGCGGATAAGGAGTTCGAACTCTCCGCAGTGGCCGACGCGCTGGACCAGTACGCCGCCACCGCTACTTATGCCAGTGAGCCTCCGCTCTTTGCCAACAAGCAGGAGTACGAGGAATTCCATGCCCGGCACATGTCCCACAGCGTGCCTCATGTGCCTTTCAGCGCCCAGTGCGGCCCGGTGCATATCGGCATCGACTCCGGCTCCACCACCGTCAAGCTGGTGGTGGTGGACGAGAAGAGCCAGATCCTGTACACCAATTACCAGCCCAACCTTGGCAACCCGCTGCCCCTGATCCGGGAACAGCTGATCAAGATCTACCGGGAACATCCCGGTCTGCAGGTGGCCAGCGTGACCACCACCGGCTACGGTGAGGAACTGGTCAAGAACGCCTTCCGCTGTGATTATGGTCTGGTGGAAACGGTGGCTCACTTTACCGCCGCCAAATACTTTATGCCCGATGTGGATTTCATCATCGATATCGGCGGTCAGGACATGAAGTGCTTCAAGATCGAGGATGGTGCCATCAGCAACATCTTCCTGAACGAGGCCTGCTCCTCCGGCTGCGGCAGCTTTTTGCAGACCTTTGCTCAGGCATTGGGCTATGATGTCAAGGAGTTCGCCGCCCTTGGCCTGTTCGCAGACCGCCCCGTGGATCTGGGCAGCCGCTGCACCGTGTTTATGAACAGCTCGGTCAAGCAGGCCCAGAAGGACGGCGCTTCCATCGAGAACATTTCCGCCGGTCTGTCCATCAGTGTGGTCAAGAACGCGCTGTACAAGGTCATCCGCGCATCCAGCCCTGAGGAGCTGGGCCGCAGGATCGTGGTGCAGGGCGGTACTTTCTACAATGAGGCAGTTCTCCGCGCCTTTGAAAAAGAGATGGGCGTGGAGGTCATCCGCCCCGACATCGCGGGCCTGATGGGTGCCTACGGCGCGGCCCTGTTCGGCCTGCGCCAGAGCCATAAGAACCATCAGGAAACTTCCAGGATGATGAATCTGGCCGAGCTGGAAGCCTTTGACCAGAAGGTAGTCAGCGTCAAGTGCGGCGGCTGCGGCAACCACTGCCAGCTCACCATCAACACCTTTGCCGATGGCCGCAAGTTCATCTCCGGCAACCGCTGCGATAAGCCCGTGACCGGCAAGAGCGAGGACGACAGCCTGAATCTGTACGCCTACAAGCAGCAGCTGCTGGCCGGTTACAAGCCCGTGCCCGGCAAGCGCGGCTCCATTGGCATCCCGCTCTGCCTGAATATGTACGAGCTGCTGCCCTTCTGGTACACCTTCTGGACCAGGCTGGGCTTTGCCGTGCACACCAGCCCGGTGTCCAGCCGGGGGCTGTATCTGGCCGGTCAGGCCACCATCCCCAGCGATACCGCCTGCTTCCCGGCCAAGCTGAGCCACGGCCACATCAAGGCCCTGAGCCAGATGCACCTGGATGCCATCTTCTACCCATGCCTGACCTACAACTTTGACGAAGGTCTGGGCGACAACCACTATAACTGCCCGGTGGTGGCCTATTACCCTGAAGTTCTGGCAGGCAACTGCCCCGAGCTGGAGGGCCAGAAGTTTATCTATGACTATGTGGGCATCCACCGCCCCAAGGACTTTGTCCGCAAGATGGCAAAGGAAGTCCTGCCCAAATACTTCGGCGGCATTTCCGAAAAGGAGGTGCAGGCCGCTGCCGATGCTGCCTACGCCGAGCACGAGGCCCACATGGCCCAGATCCGGGTCAAGGGCAGCGAGATCATTGATGAGGCACGCCGTCAGGGCAAGCGCATCATCGTGCTGGCAGGCCGCCCCTACCACGTTGACCCTGAGATCAACCATGGCATCGACCACCTCATCACCCGCCACGGCGCGGCTGTTGTCACCGAGGACAGCATCTCCAACCGGGTGGAAAGGTTCCCCACCAGTGTGCTGAACCAGTGGACCTACCACAGCCGCCTGTATGCGGCGGCCAAGTACTGCACCACCCAGAAGGATATGGATCTGGTGCAGCTGGTCTCCTTTGGCTGCGGCGTGGATGCCATTACCACCGATGAGACCCGCGAGATCCTGCAGGCAGGCAGCAAGCTCTACACCCAGCTCAAGATCGATGAGATCACCAATCTGGGTGCGGTCAACATCCGTCTGCGCAGCCTGTTCGCCGCTCTGGAAGAGCGCGACGAGGCGGCAGAGGAAAAGGCCGCCCCCAAGGCAGAAGCCTGATACATAGGAGGAACCTATGGAATACAATTATCCCAAATTTACCCCGGAGATGAAGCAGACCCACACCATCCTCATCCCCAACATGGCCATTACCCAATTCCGGCTGCTGGAATACGCCCTGCGCTACGACGGCTACAAGTGCGAGATCCTGGGCAACTGCGGCAGCGCCGTGGCGCAGCTTGGCCTGAAATACGTCCACAACGACACCTGCTATCCGGCCCTGCTGGTCATCGGCCAGTTTCTGGACGCCCTGAACAGCGGCAAGTATGACCTGGATCACACGGTCCTGCTCATCACCCAGACCGGCGGCGGCTGCCGTGCTTCCAACTACATCCACCTGCTCCGCAAGGCTCTGGTCAAGGCGGGCTATCCCCAGATCCCCGTTGCCAGCCTGAACTTCTCCGGTCTGGAAAAAGACAGCGGCTTCCAGATGACCCTGCCGCTGGCCCGCCGCGCGCTGGCCTGCATTTTCTACGGCGATATGCTCTGTGCCCTGCGCAATCAGGTGGCCCCTTACGAGAACGAAAAGGGAGCCGCTGACCGGATGGTCGATCTGTGGGTCGAGCGTCTGGGCCGCGTTCTGCTGGCCGGCAAGGGCTTTACTGCCCGGGAAATGAAGCACACCTTCCCGCTCATTGCAAAGGATTTTGCGGCCATCCCCGTGACCCGGGTGCCCAAGGTCAAGGTGGGCGTAGTCGGCGAGATCTACGTCAAGTACAGCCCCCTGGGCAACAACGACCTGCAGAAGTTCCTGGAGAGCCAGGACTGTGAGGTGAACTTCCCGGGCCTGATGGGCTTTGTGCAGTACTGCATCTTCAATATGGGCGAGGATCATGTCCTTTACGGCGGCAAGCTGGCCGTCAAGATGGGCACGGATCAATTGCTCAACTGGCTGGACAGTGTGGAGCGTGCCATGCTCAAGGCCACAGCCGATGCCGGGTTCTACGCCCCCGGCCCCTTCAAGGAGCTGGTGGAAAAGCCCCGGGGCATCATCTCGCTGGGGGCCAAGATGGGCGAGGGCTGGCTGCTGACCGCCGAGATGATCGAGCTGGTGCAGGGCGGCTACGGCAACATCGTCTGTGCCCAGCCCTTCGGCTGCCTGCCCAACCATATCGTGGGCAAGGGCATGGTGAACAAGATCCGCGCCCTGTATCCCAGCGCCAACATCACCCCCATCGATTATGACCCCAGCGCCACCCGGGTCAACCAGGAAAACCGCATCAAGCTGATGCTGGCAGTCGCCAAGGAGCGCCTGAACACCCCGGCGCAGGCCGCCCCCCTGACGGCGGAAGAGATCGCCGGTGGGGCTCCCCGGGTCGAGACCACGGTATAATTCTTTTTAAACAGCAACACTCCCCTTCGGGCAGGACCGTGTGCCGCACGGCTCCACCCGAAGGGGAGTGTTTTTTGTCTCAGTCGCAGAGATACCGCCGCTCGAACTCCTCAGCCGGGATGGCCTTGGAGAACCAGAAGCCCTGTGCGCCGTCGCAGTCCAGTGAGCGGAGGAGCTGCACCTGCTCCTCGGTCTCGATGCCCTCGCAGATGACGTTGTAGCCCAGCCGTTTGACCAGATGTACGACCTCCCGCAGAAAATCGGTGCCCCGCGCGTTGGAGCTGCACCGGGTCAGAAAGAGTTTGTCCAGCTTGATGGTGTTCACGGGGATATCCACTATGTTGTTCAGCAGGGAACTGCCTGCGCCGAAATCGTCCAGCGAGGTCTGCATTCCATCGCTCTGGAAGGAGGAAAGCAGGCGCTTCACCCGGTCGTACTCCGAGACCACCGCCGTCTCGGTCAGTTCGATCTCCAGCATCCGGGCGCTGATGTTGTGCTTTTCCAGAATTTCGCTGTACTCCTGGGTGGGAGCATCCTCCCGGGCCAGCACCGCCGAGGCATTCACCGCAATGGGCAGCAGCCGATGCCCGGCCTGTGCATTGCGCTGCAGGAACCGGGCCACCTGCTCGAAGATGTACAGATCCAGATCCACGATGCGGCCCGTGGATTCCAGAATGGGAATGAACTGGTCAGGGTAGACCACGGTGCCGTCCGGCTTGATCCAGCGGGTCAGCGCCTCGGCTCCGATGACCGAGAGATCTTTGGGCGAGAACTTGGGCTGGAGGTACAGCTTGAACTCGCCGTTCTCAAGCGCCTGCGGCAGGCCGCTCAGCAGCTCGCCGGTCAGGGTCTGCTTGACCTCCAGCTTTTTGTCAAACTGGATGGCAGACACACGGGTGTTGCTGTGCACCTGCTTGCGGGCAAAGTTTGCATTGTCGATGGCGGCAGATGCGCTCAGGCAGCCGGGCTCAATGGCGTACACACCCATCCGCATCCGCAGGCGTACCTCCGGGTAATGCTGGGCCTGATACTGCTCAAACTGGCGGCAGAGCGTGTCTGCATAGTGGAGCGGGCCTTTCTCGTCGCGGCAGGAGAGGTAGAGTACGAACTGGTCGCCCACCACCCGGCACAGGAAGCATTCGCCCCAGTGGCGGGCCGCCTCGATGAGGAAATCGCTGAATTCCTTCAGCAGCTGATCGCCGGTGGCATAGCTGTATTTCTCGTTGAAATATTTGAAGTTCTCGAAGTCACAGTAGAAGATCTGGAAGCCCTCGGCGTAGCCGCCGATGATCTTGTGGGAGACCTCCTCCTTGAAACGGGTAAAGGCCAGCAGACCGGTCAGCCGGTCAAACTCAGGAGCAGAAGTCATGCCGCGGCTCACGGCGTTCACGGCCAGATGCTTGCTCAGGTAGGCGTTGATGATCTTGGTGATCTCGCCCAGCTCCCGGCGGTTCTGGGGTGTCCAGTACCGCTTGCTGCCGCACACCACATAGGCAATGGCACCCTGATACTCGCCCTCGCCGTACATGGCAGCGTAGACCACTGTCTGGGCCCCGCCCTGCATCAGCAGCGCGCGCCCCTGCGGCGAGTACATCCCCATGTTGTCGGCCTGCAGCACGGTGGTACCGTATTCATCGTAGCTGTGGAACAGGGTCAGGAAGTCCTCCTTGGTAAAGGAGTTACCGTTCAGAGGCACTGGCTCCGCGTGGGGAGAGGTCCACTGGAACTGCCGGGAGACGCTGCGTTCCCGGATGCAGGTGTCCACAATGGTAATGCGGTCCAGCTGCAGCCGGATGCCGACGATCTTCAGGAAGAGGGGGATAGCAGTCTCAAAGCTGTTGTTCTTCTCAAACAGTTCAAAGGCGGTGGAGATCAGGTCGTTGTGCAGGTAGCGTGCATCGATATCGGCCGTTTCCGGGGCGGCAGGAACCGCCTGGGCATAGCGCCGCAGATTATCGCAGAACACATACTGGTTGCGGCCGTTCTGCTTGGCCTGATACAGGGCCCAGTCCGCGTTTTCGAACAGCTGGTCAAAGGAATAGCCCGCTGTGTTTTCGGGCAGGAAGCAGGCACCGATGCTGCAGGTCATCCGGTAATCGTTTTCCCAGAACTTCACCTGCTGCACGGATTCCGACAGCTGGCGGGTCTTCTGGAGCAGGGTGGTGTTGGGGATATCCTTCAAAAACACTACGAACTCATCACCGCCGAACCGCACCAGAATGTCGCTGAAGCGGAACAGGGTGCGCAGCAGCCGGGCAAACTCCTGCAGGACCTTGTCACCGAACAGATGCCCATAGCGGTCGTTGACGTTCTTGAAAAAATCAAGGTCGATGACCAGCATTCCGCAGGAGGCATAGGGATCTTTGGCCTGCAGATAGCGGTCGATAAGCTCCTTGCCGGTGCGGTTGTTATACAGCTGGGTCAGGGAATCGTGGCGGGCCTGCTCCAGCAGCTCCTGGGTCTGATTCTTCTGGTCGGTGATGTCCTTTGCGTAGCCTACATAGAGTGTGCCGCGGGCGGGGTCCTCGACCGGGCGGGCATCTACCTCCCGGGAATAATACACCCCCTCCGGCGAGACAAAACGCATCTCCAGCGGGCCGTACAGCTCACCGGTGAGCAGGGCACGCATCTTCCAGCGGTCCTCCGCGAAGATCGTGGCGTGCTCCGGCTTCTCGGAGCCAAGGTAGGCATCCAGTGTCTCCAGCCTGCGGCTCCGGGTATCGTAGACCCGCAGCTGATCCAGACGGGGGTCATATTCCAACAGAAAAAACCACCGATGCACAAGAAACTGCATCAGCAGGGGATTGTTGATGATCGAATCGATAAACCGAACAGGGACATCCATGGACGACTCCCCACTTTCCGCTTTTTAACCCGTATAACAAAATATGGAAGATGCATCAAGGCAAAACACAAAAATTTCATGGAAAGTGAAAGAAATTTTACCGAAAGTTCTGTCGGGAACGGTTTCGGTGTTCCCGCTCAGGCCGGAACGCCCCACAGCTCGATCGTGGCACCGGCGGCAAGCCGGACGTTGGTGTCCACGGTCAGGGTCAGCCTGCCGAGCTTCTGGCTGGCATCCACATTCTGGCCGCTGCTTCCGGCAGGCAGAATGACCGCAGGCGGTGCACCCGTGGTGCCGGATGCGGCAAAACAGAGATACTGCCCGAAGCAGGGAAGTGCCTGAAAGCTGGCAAAGGTGCGGGTGGGCGGGCTGGACATCGAGCTGCTGGCAGCACAGGGGGCAGAAGCACTGAGCAGCTGGGTACCATCGCTGGTGCTGCAAACCCAGTGCAGCGTGCCCTTGGATTGGCTGCTGCCTGCCTGAAACAGCACCTTCAGCGCCTGCAGTTCGGTGGGAAAGGTGCGCTCAAAGCTGGCAGCGGCGGCGTTCAGGGACACCTTTTCCAGCAGCTCCCACTGGCCGGGATCGCTGGGGTCACCCTTTGGGCCTTGGGGGCCAGGTTCTCCCTGCGGGCCTTGCGGGCCGGGCTCTCCTTTGGGGCCGGTGGGTCCTGCGGCACCGGGTTCTCCCTGCGGTCCGGGGTCACCCTTTTCGCCCCGGAATGCACCGCTTTCCACAGCTGCTTTCAGCCAGTCGAGCAGGGCCTGCCAGGCGGGTGTGCCGGGCTGGGGCAGGGTACTGTCCTCGGTGCCGGAATTTTCGGCCACGCAGTAGCACACGTCCGCGCTGGTCAGGGTGCGGGTGCCATCGGTGCCCTCAAAGGTGATGCGCCCCTCCCCGGGCACAGCCGTGATGAGGGCGGGTACCTCCACAAGGCCGTCCACCACCAGCGTGGAGGGGGCAGCGTTCCCATCCGGCAGGTGCCAGAAGGCCCGCAGGGTCATGCCCTGCCACTCGCCGTCGGCTTCCACCCGCAGGGCGTAGATGCCCCGGTTTTTGGTGTAGCCGAAGCGGAGCAGGCCGTCGTACCCCTGCAAAGCAGCCCCGCCGCCCGAGGATAAATGGATCTGACGTTCGATCATACAGTTTCACTCCTTTTGTCGTGGTTTTTGCGTTCAAAAAGCTTGACTTTGGTTAGAGTTTCCGGTAAGATTGTGAAAAGACCGCAGATGGTTTGGTGGATAAAATCTAACCAAAATCAGCTTGTGAGGCTATAATATCTGATTAAATTCAGAAAGTCAAGGGAAAATCTGAATCTGGTTAGAAAACCGGCGTTCTGCACAAGAAGGAGTGCAAAATTTGTGTTTTATGACTGCTACACGGCCCTGTGTCAGGCCAGAGGCATCAGCCGCAGCCGGGCCGCGCAGGAGATGGGCCTGAGCAACTCCACAGTGACCAAATGGAAAAACACCGGGGCGACCCCCTCGGGCGAGACGCTGGCCAGGGTGTCCGCCTATTTTGGCGTGCCGGTGGGGGAGCTGCTGGGCGAAGCCGTCCCGTCGGTGCAGGAGGAGCGGAAGCTGCCCGAAGGAGCTGTCCCGTTCGATCCCGCCCTCACGGCTCCGCTGCTGGGCACGGTGCGTGCAGGCCTGCCCATGTATGCGGAAGAAAACATTGAGGGCTACATCCCCATCACCCGGAAAGACGGGGCACGGTACTTCTGGCTCCGTGTCCGGGGCGACAGCATGAACGCCGTGGGCATCTCGGAAAACGATGAGATCCTGGTGCGGGAGCAGCCGGAGGTGGAAAACGGCCAGCTTGCCGTGGTGATGGTCAACGGCGATGAAGCCACCGTGAAATATTTCCGTCAGGAGGGAAGCCTTGTGGTCCTGACCCCCAAAAGCTTCAACCCCGTGCACCAGCCCCAGATCTATGATCTGAAACGGGTGCAGGTGCGGGTGGTCGGCCTTGTGGTGGAGTGCCGCAAGGTGTTCTGAAAAAAGAAGATGGTCCCTGCGGGGCAGAATAGGAGGCTTGCTATGAAATGGAGGACCGTTCTGTGCACAGCGCTGTTTTTGTGCGGTACCGTGCTGCTTTCTGCCTGCGGCGGGGGAGAGATGCCCGCACCTGCGGAACCGCCCGCTTCCAGTGAGGTATCGGCTCCCTCTCAGCCGGAGGAAGTGCCCGCCCCCTCGGAATCGGCTTCTTCCAGTGAACCGGAGCCGCCAGCATCCAGCGTGCCGGAAAAAGAGAATCCATTGATCGTGAATGGCGTGCTGAAAAGCTACGATACCGGCAAGCAAAAGGATGTTGTTCTGCCCAGCGGGAAGTTTACCAAAATTGATTCAGGATGCTTCAAAAATAATACCACCATGGAATCGGTGAGTATCCCGGAAGGCGTTACGGAGATTGGCTTTGCCGCATTTTCAGGGTGTTATAATCTGAAATCTGTGCAGCTGCCAAAATCTCTGGTGAAGATTGAACAGTCTGCATTTTTAGATTGTGTATCACTAGAAGAGATTACTTTCCCTGAAAACAGTAGACTGGAACTTTACCAGTCAGCATTTGAAAATTCAGGGCTGTTGAAGGTTTTTATCCCGTCAAATATTCGGATAATGAATGGTGGAGTATTTGCAGATTGCAAGAAACTTATCAGTGTATATCTTGAGGGACAGGAGACCATAGAAAAGCAAACATTTGCAAGTTGTTATTCTTTGCGAACAGTCATACTTGGTAAGGCAACGAAGGAAATTCGAGCGGGGGCATTTGATGGATGTTCGAATTTATCGGATGTCTGGTATGCTGGAAGTTGGGACGAATTGCTTTCGGGGTGCAATAAGGAGTGGAATGGAGCATTCTTTAATGCGGAACACCATGAAGGTGCTCCAAGCGATTGACTAGAATACCAAAACAATAAGAAACCCGGGGACAGCAGCACAGCTGTCCTCGGGTTTTTGTGCGTTCGGGAATCTTATACTTCCTCGGTCTCCTCGTCGTCCTCCTCGTCGGCGAGAGCTTCTGCATGGATGCGCTGGCGCAGGCGGGTGCGGAACTCCTCGGCGGGGATGCCGCTCTGGTTGGGGGTCAGGTCCGGGGCGGGCTTGCCGTCGGGCAGGTGGGCACCAAAGGCCGGCACAAAGAAGAACTTGCGCACGACAAAGATCAACGCAATGGCACCCACGCTGATGAGGTTGTCCAGAGCCGATTCGTGGCCGACCACCATGTGGCGGGCAATGGCGTAGAGCAGCACTTCCAGGCTGCTGCCGGGGCTGTGCTTGGCCAGCATCTTGATGAACTCCACGCCGATGACAATGTCCAGCGCCCGCTCAAGGAAGCCGCGGATCTCTACATCGTTGCCATCAAACAGCAGGCCCGGCATCCACTTGAGCAGGGGGATGAAGCTGAGCAGCAGGCCGATGAGCACCAGCCCGGACAGCACGATCTCCAGCAGGGTGGCGGCCTGAATGATGTAGCTGCGCAGTGCCTTGCGGCTGCGGCTCTCAACATGGGCGGAGTGCGGGGTGTCGGAAGGATGGGACATGATGCGGCATCTCCTTTGCTCAAAATCGTGAAACGAAAAAAGCTGACAAACTTTTCTTAAGTCTAGCAAAGGATCTGAGCAAAGTCAATGAAATATGCCGGATTTTCCGGGAATTACTGGACGGCTACATAGCCGGAGCGTTCAATGCAGGAACGGCCTGCATCGGTGGAGAGCCATTCGTAGATCCTGCGTTCCGGGCTGTCGGCAGCGGAATCCTGCAGGATGGCGGCATAGAATTCGTTGCATAGCGGGTAGCTCTGGTCGGCGATCGTCTCGTTGGAAGGGGTCACGCCATCCACGGCCAGCAGCCGCAGACCGGGCTTGGAGTACATCTGGTCGATGTAGTAGTAGACCGAGAAACCGATGGCGTTGGCGGAGTTGTTATACTCTGCAATGCTGTCCACCAGCTCACCCATGGCGGTGGGGGCCAGCTCGGTGGGGGCCTCCATCAGCGGGCCGCCCTGGATCAATAGCTTCTGGAACAGGGTCTGGCTGCCGGAGTCCGCCCGCCGCTGGAAGGCAATGATCTCCTGATCCTTGCCGCCCACATCTTTCCAGTTGGTGATCGTTCCGGCGTAGATGTCCTTGAGCTGCTGCAGGGTCAGGCTCTGCACGGGGTTGTCCTCATTGACGATGAACACCAGTGCGTCCCGGCCAATGGCCTTCTGCTCCAGCGGGTCACCGTCTGCCTTCAGCTCCTCCTTGACGGATTCCGGGGCCTCGTAGGCGATGATGAGCTTGACCGAATCGCCGTAATTGTTGCCGTACAGGCCCAGGTTGCGCCAGGCCTGGGCTGTGGTGTTGGTGGTCACGGCGCTCCGGGCGGTCTCCAGATCCAGCCCGGTGGTGTCGGCCATGATCTGCGCGATCAGCGGGATGCAGGCCGTGCTGCCATCCGTAATGGGGAATTCATCCACGCTCAGGATGGGCTGTGCGGGCATTTCACTGGCGGCAGAAGAGGCAGGGGCCTCAGAATCAGGCTGAGACGGTGCCGCCCCCGAATTAGAGGAGGCAGGCACGGTGTTGCAGGCGGAGAGTAGGGCTGCGGTGGATGCCAGACCCAGACCGGTCAGGAACGCGCGGCGGGAAATTTTGACAGTACGCATGGAAAAACCTCCTTAGAAGAAACCGTTGTCCATTTCGTCGTTGCTGGAAGCGAAGATGCTCTCGGCGTAGAGCCACTGGCCGGTCAGGTCCATCCAGCCGCTCTCAAAGCCCTTGACGGCAGCGAACACGCCCTCGGGCAGGCCGTTGACGCTGTTGGCGTAGTACCCGGCACAAGTGCGCAGGCCGCTTACCACCACATCGCCGTCGCTGTCCAGAACATCATAGAGCCAGCTGCTGCCGGGGCCGTTGTAGCAGCCGTAGAAGTAGATGCCGTCCTCAGTGGAGAGCAGGGGCGAGTAGTAGTTGTAGGTCTCATTCAGCTTGGCCGGGTCGAGGGTCTTGTGGATGCCGTCCGGCCCGCAGATGTGGATGGCCGCTGCGTCATAGTTGTCATTGTCATCCTGCTCGACCCAGGCCCAGCCGTTTTCGGCATAGATATGGGCCCGCACTTGGTTCTCCACCGGGTCGATGGCGGTGTCGGTCAGCAGCACGCCGGTCTGCCGGTCGAACACCCGTACGGTGCCGTCTACGGCATAGATGGCCAACGTGGCATCATCCGTATTGGCATCGTAGAGATCCTTCTCCTCGCCGGTGAGCAGGTCGTGGAACAGATACCGCCCCGCCATTTCGGGGGTGGAGGCATCTGGCTCCGTGACTGCTGCGCCGGGCACATAATACCGCACAGGCTGGTCGTATTCGCAGAGCACGGCGCTTTGCTCCGTGCTGACCAGATCCACCAGCTGATATCTGCCATCGTGATACAGGCTGACCGTGCCTGCACCGGTGTACTGCTGGTAACCGGTCAGCTCCTCGCCGGTGGTGGGGTTGTACAGGCTGTCGGCACCCGTCGTGCCATCCTCGTTGTAGTGGCTCACCACCAGCCAGTCGGTGGGGGCGGAGCTGTCGCTGCTGCTGGCATAGAAGCTGGAAAGGCCGGATAGCTCTGCCTGATAGACCACCTCACCCTGCCGATCCTGCACCTGCACGGCGCAGTAGGCGGTCAGATCATCGCCCCATTCGTTTTCCTGCACATAGTCTGCCGGGACATTGCAGACTGCAAAGGCCAGATAGCTGCCTGCTACGCTGCATCCGTAGGCGTTTTCGGGCACAGCCAGCTCCTCGCCCGTGGCAAGGTCGATCACCCGGCAATCGCCCTCGGCGTGGTTGTTGCAGGGGGCATAGGCCATCTGTTCCGGTGCGGTCAGGACCAGCAGGCTGCCGGTCAGGACAGCATCGTAGGCACGGTCAAAGGTCAGGATCTCCTTGCCGCTGCGGTCGCACAGGGCGGTTGCCCGCCCGGTGGGGGTGCCGGGGGCTGACCACTGCCGCAGATAGTACCGCACGGTGCCGGTCAGGGTATCCGGCACCAGATACACGGTCTCGCTGCTGGCGGCCTGATACAACACGGTATTGCCGCAGAGCACGGTATTGCCGCCGTTGGAGCCGTTGCTGTACAGGATGCGCAGCTTGCCGTCGTCCAGTGAAGCTGCAGCGGGGCCGGGCGCTTCCTCAGCCTGCGCGGGCTTGGAATCGGGCAGGGGCGAGGCCGGAGGCAGCAGGGAGCAGGAGGCCAGCAGCCCTGCCGCGGCAGACAGGCTGAGCACTGCACAGCCGATGCGGAGAACAGAACGTTTCATAAGCGTACCTCACAGGTTTGGCAGAATTTAACTTTCCTATCCTGATTATAATACGAATAAACCGGACGTTCAATTGCAATCGAACGTCCGGTCATGGTTACAGTTTTGTTACAGGGACCGCTCAGACCTCGGCAGCCTCGGCTTCGTCCATCCGCACCAGCTGACGCAGGAAGGGGAAGAGGAAGGGCACGGTGACAAAGAAGGTCAGCACATCGGCGATGGGCTGGCAGATCTCAACACCCAGCAGCCCAAAGGCCCGGGGCAGGGTGAGGATGAGTGGGATGAAAAACACGCCCTGACGGCAGCAGGCCAGAAAGGTGGCCCGGCCCGATTTGCCGATGGACTGGAACAGCATGTTGCCCGCCACGATCACGGGCTGCAGCAGCATGGCAAAGCACTGGTAGCGGAAGGCGGGCAGGGCCACGGCGGTGACTTCGGGATCATCGCGGAAAAGGCGGATGAGGGTCTCGGCATTGAACCAGCAGACGGTAAGAATGACAGAGAGAAAGCAGAAGCTGGCTGCCATGGTGAACAGGCAGGCCTGCTGCACCCGGTGGTACTTTTTGGCACCATAGTTGAAGCCCGCCACCGGCTGAAAGCCCTGCCCGGTGCCGATGGCCACCGAGATGATGAACATAAAGATGCGGGAAACGATGCTCATACCGGCCACGGCAGCGTCGCCATAGCCCCGGGCGGCGATGTTCAGCAGCATTCCGCCAATGCTGTTCAGGCCCTGACGGCCAAAGCTGGGCATACCGGTCATCAGGATGGTGCCGAACTCCGCTGGGCTGTGGGTGACTGCCGTGATCCGGAACTGGCTGACCGTTTTGCCCCGCAGGAACATGGACAGCAGGATGCAGAAGCTGATGGTCTGGCTCAGGGCCGTGGCAAGGCCCGCACCGGCGGTGCCCATGCCCAGCCCAAAGATGAACAGCGGGTCCAGCGCGATGTTCAGCAGGCCGCCGGTGACCAGGCCGATCATGGCAAAGCTGGCCTTGCCCTCATAGCGCAGGATGTTGTTCATCACCAGACTGGACATCATAATGGGAGCGGCCAGCAGGATGTACCGCGCGTAGGCGCAGGCATGAGGCAGGATGGTCTCGGTGCTGCCCAGCAGCATCATAAAATCGGGCAGGGTGAACAGGCCCGCCGCTGTGATGATGCCGCCGAATACCAGCGCCGTGAAGAAGCTGGTGGAAGCAAACCGGGTGGCGGCATCGGTGTTCTGGCTGCCCAGGCTGCGGCTGATGATGCTGCCGGAGCCGTGGCCCAGCATGAAGCCCAGCGCCTGGAGAATGGCCATCAGACTGGAAACGATGCCCACCGCGCCGGATGCGCTGGTAGAGATCTGGCCCACAAAAAAGGTATCGGCCAGATTGTAGATGCTGGTGATGAGCATGCTCAATATCGTGGGAGCCGCCAGACTCAGAATCAATTTCGGGATGGGGGTCTCCGTCATTTTGCGGAACTGCTCCGCGCTGCGGTCGGCATTTGCCATGAAAAAACCTCGCTTTCTCTTTGACACGATCTTTACATAAAAAACATTCACACCCAGTATACCGCAGGAACTGTTTTGTATCAACCAATTCCTTGCCGGGGTTATTGCAGCAAAAGACCGCCCTGCCCGGCGGCAGAGCGGTCTTGGGTCATGGAAAGGAAAGTGACAGTTACAGGGTCTTGCAGAACTCCTTCAGGTAGGCGCGGAAAGCCTCGCCGATCTCGGGGTGCTGCAATGCCAGCTCCACCTGAGCCTCCACCACGCGGAGCTTGTTGCCCATGTCGTAGTGGGTGCCGGTGAATTCCACGGCGGTCATACCGCCGCAGTTGCGGGCATACTCGGCCATGGCATCGGTCAGCTGGATCTCGCCGCCTGCACCGGGTTTGGTGTGGGCGAGGATATCGTAGATCTCAGGGGTCAGCAGCACACGGCCCAGAATGGAGTAGTTGCTGAACTCCTGGCCCTTTTTGGGCTTCTCGATCATGTCATCCACAAAGAAATAGTTGTCGTGGATGGGGGTGGTCTTCAGGCTGCAGTAGCGGCTCACATCGGCCCAGGGCACAGCGGAGACACCGGCAGCCGGGCGGCCAAACTCCTCATAGGCGCGGATGAGCTGGGCGCAGACAGGATCCTCGCCCCAGATCACGTCGTCGCCGTAGATGACCACGAACGGATCGTCACCGGTAAAGGCCTTTGCCATGCTCACGGCGTGGCCCAGGCCCAGCGTCTGCTTCTGGCGCACAAAGAAGATGTTGGCAAGGTTCGAGATGCCCAGGCACTCCTCCAGCATTTTTTCCTTGCCGGGGGCGGCCAGCTTTTCTTCCAGTTCGGGGCTGCGGTCAAAGTGATCCTCGATGATGCTCTGGTTGCGGCCCAGGATGATCAGAATGTCTGTGATGCCGGACTTGACGGCTTCCTCCACCAGATACTGGATGGCGGGCTTATCCACGATGGGGAGCATCCCCTTGGGCATGGCCTTGGTGGCGGGCAGCACACGGGTGCCCAGACCAGCGGCAGGGATGACAGCCTTCGTAACTTTTTTCATGGTTCGGAACTCCTTCATCATATCATTTCAGGCTGAACGATCAGCCGTAGACCAGATGGATCAGGGCATCCACATTGGGGCCAAGCAGCAGGGTGAACGCGCTGCCGATGACCATGAGCAGGACCAGACAGCCGAGCACGGCGGCCCAGCTGGTGCCGCCCTGCGCGCAGAGCACGGCTTTGCGCTGTGCCGCGTCCGGGAACTCCGCGCGGATGCGGCGGATCTTCTCGGCGGCACTCTGGCGGTAGAGCCACTTGCCATACAGGCCGCGCACGATCATCAGCAAGAAGCTGAGCACCGAGCAGACCCGGGAAAGGGTGAGCAGGGTGGAGGTGGAAAGCCCCGGGGCCAGGCTGCTGTCCGTGACCTGCAAAAGGTCAATGAAGGTGGGCAGGGCCAGCACCAGCTCGGCGGCCAGAAAGGCGAACGCGGGCTTCCACGCCTTGCGGTAGAAGAAATAGAACGGGCCGAACAGCATGGCCGAAAAGCTCATGGAGGTCTTGGTGTGGGACAGCTGCATCCGGCAGTAGGCGCTCAGGTAGGCAGGGGAAGCCGGGCCGATGAAATCCGCCCAATCCTTGCAGGGGATGCCGTCCATGACCTCTTCCTTGCCAAAAGCGGCCTGATAGGTCTGGCGCAGCGGGTCTACCTGCGGGGCTCCGGTCTCCTGGAACTGGCGGTAAAAGGTGGAGTAATCAAACTCCTCGCTGTGCTCATCCGAATCGGCACGGTCGGCGGGTTCCTGTGCCCCCTCCGGGGGCAGGGCCGCACCGCAGCAGCGGCAGACAGATTCACTGCGCAGGGTGCGCTCGCCGCAGGCAGGGCAGGTGCACAGCTCACTTTCCTGATAGGGGAACTTCCACTCGTATCCGGCGGCGTGGGCCGGGGCATGGATGCAGCGGCCGAGCTTTTCATAACAATCGCGGTGATAAGGCGCGCCGCAGTCGGGGCAGACAACGATATCGTCCTGCAGTGTCAGCGGCTTGCCGCAGCCCTCACAGGGGCAGCCATAATATTTGGGCATAAGATCCTCCCGGTATGCTAGTTGAACTTATTATACTCCCTTAAAAGAGAAAAGAAAAGGCAAAAATCTTCAAAATTCCAGTAGGTTGAGTATTTTTCCTCTTTACTTTATCATGGATTCTGGGTATACTAATGAAGTATCTGTGTATAAACTGTATCTTTTGAGGGATTCTTAAAATATGATTACTACTGACGAACTGAAAGTGCAGCTGGCCGATTACGGCACCGCTGTGAAGGACCTGGAGGAAGCGCTGGCCATCGACGCTTCCCGCAAGCGCGTGCAGGAGCTGGAGCACACCATGAGCCGCCCCGGCTTCTACGATGACGCTGAGCTGAGCAAGAAGGTCTTTGATGAAGTGGGCGACCTGAAGGGCAAGCTGAGCCGCTTTGAAAAGCTGCAGGGCCTGTACGATGATGCCGAGACCATGCTGGAAATGCTGGATGAAGAATACGACCCCGCCATGATCCCCGAAGCAGAGGAGTCTGTGAACGCTGTGGGCAAGGCAGTGGATGAGCTGCAGCTGATGACCATGCTGAACGGTGAGTACGACCACAGCAACGCCATCC
>OGGG01001511.1_pt1 | contig 18276 bp, 17 predicted proteins | sample 1571201 | NCBI WGS metagenome assembly OGGG01 (sample SAMEA2581946, study PRJEB24529) | metagenome | biome: Human gut stool | place: China | collected 2011 | reverse complement strand
CTCTGCGCCAAGCTGCGGCGGGGCAGCCTGAACACAGCGCTGACGGAGGGGGGGATCCACAAGATCGCACTGGGTCATCACTACGACGACGCCATCGAAACGCTGCTGATGAATCTGCTGTTCGAGGGGCGCATCGGCTGCTTCCAGCCGGTGACGTATCTGGACCGCACGGGCATCACCCAGATCCGTCCTCTGCTGTACTGCCGGGAGGATGACATCCGCCGCACGGTGGAGCGGCTCCGCCTGCCGGTGGTCCACAACCCCTGTCCTGCCAACGGCTCCACCCGCCGACAGGAGGTGAAGGATCTGATCCATCAGCTGGAGGGGCGCTATCCCGACATCAAGCAGAAGCTTTTCGGCAGTCTCCAGCGCTATCCTCTCTACGGCTGGAATCTGGAACAGCAGGAGCGCTGACCGGCGGTTTCCGTTTCTATCTTGCAGATAATATGTAATATCCTGTCGTTTTGTCACGCCAGCACCCATTGTAGCAGCAACAGCAGGCCGAAGCCGGGAACACCCAGCACCCCAATGAAGAGGGCGTTGAACACGTTAAGTCCCAGCCGGATGCCGGTGACGGCGGCGGTGAGGTTCAGCAGCCACACCGCCCCAAAACCCAGCGCCGAGTTCACCAGCACCCGCAGGGCCAGCTTCACCGGCCCCCGGAACAGACGCACGGCGGCGAACAGTAAAAACGCCCCCACCACGCACAGTGCGCCGATCTCTATACCGGACATACAGGCCCTCCCTTCCCGGCGGAGGCCGCCACGGCGGCGGGTGATACCGTCCGGCCCCCGGAGCGGGCCGCCGGCTCCTGCTCCTTGATGCACCGCAGCAGATAGCTGTATCGGGCCTTCAGGGCGCTGATCTCGTAGATGCTGGCCTCTATCAGCTCCGGCTCTGTGACATAGTTGAACTTATCGTAGGCGCACTTCAGCGCCACATTGGTCTGCTGCAATTCCTCCCGCAGGATATCCAGCGGATGCTCCACCTTTTTTCCCATGTCCAAGTCCTCCCTGTTCCCTTTCATTGTACGGATATTTTATCCGGATATGCAGGACTTTAGCCGTGGGACAAGCCGAAATTTTCAGGAGGTGCGCCATGCACGAGGAATATATGCGTCAGGCGCTGGCGCTGGCTCAGAAGGCCGCCGCCCACGGCGAGGTGCCGGTGGGCTGCGTCATCGTCCGGGAGGGAGAGATCGTGGGCCGGGGCCGCAACCGCCGGGAGGAGAAGCAGCACACCTCCTCTCACGCCGAGATGGAGGCCATCCGGCAGGCCAATGAGGCCCTCGGCACTTGGCGTTTGGATGACTGCACCCTCTATGTGACGCTGGAGCCATGTCCTATGTGCGCCGGAGCCATTCTCAACGCCCGCATTCCACGGGTCTATTACGGCGCACGGGATCGGGAGATGGGTGCCTGCGGCGGCGTGCTGAACCTGTTCATGGAGGACTTCCCCCATCCGCCGGCGCTGGTGGGCGGGGTGCTGGCGGAGGACTGCCGCCGGGTGCTGACGGATTTCTTCCGAAATCTCCGATAAATGAATTTTCCGCATTCTACTTGGTTGTTGTTTCGTTCGTTTTCGTCGTTCCGCTGAATCTTCCCGCTTAACGTCGCCTTTTTTGTCTCTTTAGATGGTATCTTTTCCAAAATGTATATGGTACAATCAGAACATCCCGAACATATGCAATACAAACGGGAGAACCCATATGAAAGGAACCGTTTTTTTATGGAACCCAATGCTATTCTCAGTGAGTCTCTGTCTCTGAGCAGTGATATCCCTCTCTATGCCCAGCTGGTGGGCATCATCAAGCGCAGCATCTCCTCCGGCGCACTGGCCATCGGCGATCTGCTGCCCTCCGAGGCGGAGCTTTGCCGGGCGCTGAATGTCAGCCGCAACACCGTCCGTCAGGCCATCGGTGAGCTGGAGGATGAGGGCCTCGTGGTCCGCAAGCGGGGCAAGGGTACTTTTGTGGCCGACCCCAACACCAACCGCCGGGGCGTGCGCTATTCCTTCACCACTGAGGTCTCCTCGCTGGGTAAGACCCCCTCCTCCACGCTGGTGGACTTCGGCGTTATCGTCCCTACACGGGCCATCTGCGAGAAGATGGAGCTGCGGGAGGGAACGTCGGTCTACTGCTTCACCCGTGTCCGCAATGTGGACGGTGAGCCTCTGATTCTGGAGACGTCCTACTATCCCCAGTTTATCTACCCCAACCTCACCCGTGAGATGGTGCAGACCCACAGCTTTTACAGCCTGCTGTACCATGTGGGCATCACCCCCTTCTCCGCTGAGGATACCTATGAGGCGGTGATGCTGGATGCGCCCCGTGCCAATCTCCTCAGCGTGGAGCCGGGCAGCTGTGCCTTCTATCACCAGCGCCGCACCAAGACCGAGGACGGCCGGGTCTATGAGTACACCCGCAGCTATATCCGGGGCGACCGGGTACGGCTGGACGTGCATATGCAGAAGAGCGGCATGACCTTCTCCCGCATCATCGACTGAAATCCCCCAACCGCCTCCCAGCCGCAGAGCCTTCCCTCTGCGGCTGGTTTTTGCAAACTTCCCCCTCCTCCCCCTTTACAGCCTGTCCTCTTTCGGATATAATAGTAAGGCTAAGGAAATCTGACACAAGAAGGAGACGACCCTATGGCAGTCATTGAATACGACGAATATAAACAGAAGCTTCAGGCGCTGGAACCGACCCTTCAGGAGCTGGAGAAGGCTCTGGCCATTCCTAAGGCCCGTGAGGAGCTGGCGCAGCTCCAGAAGGAGACGGAGCAGGAGGGCTTTTGGAGTGACGTGGAGCGCAGCCAGAAGGTCTCCCAGCAGATCAAGCGGCTGGAGAGCAAGGTCAGGAAGCACGACCGACTGGTGTCCGACTGGGAGGACACACTGACCCTGTGCGAAATGGCACAGGAGGAGGACGACGCCTCCCAGCTGCCGGAGGTGACCTCCGGCTATGAGACGCTGGAAAAGGAGATCAACGAGCGGCGTCTGGCGGCGCTTCTGTCCGGTGAGTACGATGCCAACAACGCCATCCTCACCTTCCACGCCGGAGCAGGCGGCACCGAGGCCCAGGACTGGACGGAGATGCTCTACCGGATGTATACCCGCTGGGCGGAGCGCCACGGCTACACCTATCAGCTCATGGACTACGAGGCCGGCGATGAGGCGGGCATCAAGTCCGCCACCATCCTCATCGAGGGGGAGAATGCCTACGGCTATCTGAAGAGTGAGAACGGCGTTCACCGTCTGGTGCGTGTTTCTCCCTTCGATGCCAATGCCCGCCGCCAGACCAGCTTCGCTGCGCTGGAGGTCATGCCGGAGCTGGACGACGACAGCGAGATCGAGATCCGCCCGGAGGACATCGAGATGCAGGCCTGCCGCTCCAGCGGTGCAGGCGGTCAGCACATCAACAAGACCTCCTCCGCCGTCCGCCTGACCCACCTGCCTACGGGCATCGTGGTGTTCTGCCAGACGGAGCGCAGCCAGTTCCAGAACCGGGACAACGCCATGAAGATGCTGCGGGCCAAGCTGGCGGAGCTGAAGCTGCAGCAGCACGCCGAGAAGATCAGCGACCTCAAGGGCGTACAGATGAAAATCGAGTGGGGCAGCCAGATCCGCTCCTATGTGTTCATGCCCTACACGCTGGCCAAGGACACCCGCACCGGCTATGAAATGGGCAACATTCAAGCCGTCATGGACGGCGATATCGACGGCTTCATCAATGCCTATCTGACCGCCGCCGCCAACGGTGAGATCAAGAAGTAAGGGATAGTCTTCCAGAAAAATAACCGCCCCCGCAGGTCACGACCTGCGGGGGCGGTTTCAGGTACAGAGCTTACTCGCCCATGGGGGCGCCGCACTTGGGGCAGAACTTGCCGTCGGAGGACTCACCGCACACAGGGCAGACCTTCTGCTGGGTCTCCTCGGCGGGCTGCTCCTGGCAGCTGCAGTGGCAGGACTCCTCTTCCTTCTTGGCAGCCTTGGCGGCCTCCAGCTCACCGATGCGCTCCTTAGAGGCGATGACGGCGGCCACCACATCCTTCACGGCATCGGGGACCTCGCCCTCATACTCGGACACGAACCACTCACCGATGGCACGGTAATTCTTTTCCATTTCACGCTGCTCGGAGATGATCTCCATGCTGGCCTTGGCGGAATCCGAAACACTCTTCGCCTTCTCGGAGGCGACGCCCGCCAGATCCTTGGCCTTTTCCGCCGCTACGCCGGCGACGGCCTGTGCCTTCTTGCCCAGTTCTTCAAAAAATGCCATGTTCATGATCTCCTTTCATATACACGGGTGTGCTTGTATTATACCCCCGCACACTTTTGTTTGTCAATGGCGGTCGAGGGGCGGCAGCGGGCAAAAAATGTAAATTTTTTATGCTTGCGTCGCCGGTGGGAATCCGATATAATGAGGAAAAATTCCGTCAGGAGGGGAAGTTATGAACCGCATCAGCAAGGAGAACTACTACCTGAACATCGCCCAGACCGTTCTGGAGCGTGCCACCTGTCTGCGCCGGGTCTACGGCGCCATCATCGTCAAGAACGACGAGATCATTTCCACCGGCTACAACGGCTCCCCCCGTGGGCGGAAAAACTGCGTGGACATGGGCTTTTGCACACGGGAGGCCATGCAGGTGCCGAGGGGCGAGCGCTATGAGCTGTGCCGCAGCGTCCACGCCGAGGCCAACGCCATCATCTCCGCCAGCCGCCGGGACATGGTGGGCGGTACGCTGTATCTGGTGGGCCGCAATGCCCAGACCGGAGAGCTGCTGACGGACGCCACCTCCTGCCCCATGTGCCGCCGCATGGTCATCAATGCGGGGCTGGCCCGTGTGGTGATCCGCCGGACGCCGGAGGAGTTCACCGTGGTGGACGTGGAGGAATGGGTCCGCACCGACGATCTGGCTCTTCCGGAAAAAATATGACACCTGCCGGAGGGGAGCGGTGCTCCCCTCCGGTTTCTTTTTCCCCGTCTTTTCTTTTTTCCCGCCATGTGTTATACTGGGGAGCAATATCACCCGAAAGCGAGGAGACACCATGAACATCGGCCGCATCCATGTGGATTCCCGGCTGGTCCTGGCCCCTATGGCCGGGGTCACCGATCTGGCCTTCCGCCAGATCTGCCGGGAGCTGGGGGCAGGGCTTACCGTCACCGAGATGGTCAGCGCCAAGGCCCTGTGCTATCAGGACCGCAAGACCCGCAGTCTGCTGCGTCTGGGGCCGGGGGAGCATCCTGCCGGGGTGCAGATCTTCGGCAGCGACGCCGCCTGCATGGCGGAAGCCGCCTGCATGGCCGCCGAGCTGTCCGGCGCCAACTTCATCGACATCAATATGGGCTGTCCCGTGGGCAAGGTGGTCTCCAACGGTGACGGCTCCGCCCTGATGAAGGACCCGGAGAAGGCCGCCCGCATTGCCGAGGCGGTGGTGAAGGCCTGCCCGGTGCCGGTGACGGTGAAAATGCGTCGGGGCTGGGACAAGGGCAGCATCAATGCCGTGGAGCTGGCCCGGATGCTGGAGCAGGCAGGGGTGTCGGCGGTGGCCGTCCACGGCCGCACCCGCGCCCAGATGTACGCCGGGCAGGCGGACTGGGTCACCATCCGTCAGGTGAAGCAGGCGGTGTCCATCCCCGTTATCGCCAACGGCGACGTGTTCTCGGCGGAGGATGCCGTGGCTATCCTCCACTTTACCGGCGCTGACGCCGCCATGATCGGCCGGGGCAGCTTCGGCAACCCATGGATCTTTCAGCAGGCTCAGGCGGCGCTGGAGGGCCGTCCCATCCCGCCGCTGCCGCCGCTGGCGGAGCGCTGTGATGTGGCCGTGCGGCAGATCCGTCTGGCCGCCGAGGACAAAGGGGAGCATATCGCCATGCTGGAGGCCCGGAAGCAGTATGCATGGTATCTCAAGGGCGTCCCCCATGCCAACTATTATAAGGAACAGATCGTGCGGATGAACACGCTGGAGGATATGGAGCGCATCACCGCCGGTATCAAGAGGGACCTGAAATGACCGAGCAGCAGTGGATCGCCCGTGCCAGACACGGTGACGCAGACGCCTTCGAGCAGCTGGTGATGGCCTACGAAGGGCCGGTGTACCGGCTGGCACTGCGGATGTGCGGCAGCGCCGAGGACGCCCGTGAGGTGACGCAGGACGCCTTTCTGGCGGCATGGCGTGGTCTGCCGGCTTTCCGGGGCGACAGCCGCTTCTCCTCATGGCTGTACCGGCTTACCACCAATGCCGCCATCGACTTCCTGCGTCGGGAAAAGCACCATCTGGGGAACCTCCCGCTGGAGGAGGCGCCGGAGCGGACGGATCCCCAGCAGCCGGAGCTTCTGGCGGAGCAGAGAGAGCAGCAGGAGGCCCTGCAAAGGGCGCTGGATCAGCTGTCACCGGAACACCGGCAGGTGCTGCTGCTGCGGGTGGTACAGCAGCTGAGCTACGACGAGATCGCACAGGCCCTGTCACTGGAGAGCGGCACGGTGAAATCCCGCATCAGCCGTGCCCGCCGCCAGCTGCGTGAAATTCTCCTGCGGCAGGGGAACTTCTTTCCCGACTCTGCCGTCTTACCAAATGGAAAGGAGGGGTGAGTATGCACTGCAATCAGGAACAGATCGAGGCCCTGCTGGACGGGGAGCTGGTCGGCCCGGAACAAGACGCCGTACTCGCCCATCTGCGGGATTGTCCCGGCTGCCGCAGCTACTACCGGCAGCTGCTGGCCATGGAGCAGGCCCTGCGGGCCGATACCGATCCCGTCCTGGATGACCTGCTTCCGGATATCATGAACCGTGTCCACGCCACGCCCCAGCATCGACGGCGGTCGCCGTGGCTGCGGGCCGTCATGGGCATGGCGGCGTGTCTTGTGGTGGTGCTGGGCGTCTATCTGGTACGCTATCAGGTGGAGAAGGGCAGCGACTCTCCCTTCAGCGGTATTTTGCCGGATTCCTCCGCCAACAACTCTGTGGGCGCCAACGAGGATACTTTCAGCGATGAGGTCACCCCCTCTGACGGCGGTCTGACCTTCGCCTCCGGCGGCACAGAGAGGCAGGAGCCTTCCGACCCGGCAGACTACGTTCTCATAGACTGCCCGGAGCTGGCCCAGCAGGCCCGCCAGTGGCTGTCCCAGCAGGGGCTGGAGCCGGACGAGGACGGTATCTATACCCTCACTGTCCAGCAGGTACAGGATCTGAACGCCGCCGTGCCGGAGCTGGAGCTCCCCACGGATGATGCATTGCGCCTGCTGCTGGAGGACTGAGGCCTGCCTTGACGGGCCGGGCAAAATGCGCTACAATGACCCCAAAAGGGCTTTCCCACCTAAGTGCAAAAGGAGGTCATCCCATGACAGAACAGGAACTGTGCCGGGCCGCCATTGCCATGCTGGACCGCTCCTACAGCCCCTATTCCCATTTTCCCGTGGGTGCGGCGCTGGAGTGCAGCGACGGCACGGTGTTCACCGGCTGCAACATTGAAAACGCCGCCTACGGTCTCACCATCTGCGCCGAACGCACCGCCATCTTCAAGGCCATCAGCGAGGGCCATCGGGATTTCAAACGCATCGTCATCGCCGGGAAGAGCGAGGACTACTGCGTCCCCTGCGGCTCCTGCCGACAGGTGATGCAGGAGTTCGCCCCCCAAATGGAGGTCATCTGCCTCAACGGCAAGGGGGAGGCCAAGCACTTCGCCCTGAAGGAGCTGCTGCCCTATGGCTTCGACGAGACGTGGCTGTGACCGCCGCCCTACAGGCGGCATAGGATAGACCACTCCCCTAAAAGGAGGTCTTTTCCGTGGCAGATACGCTGGATACCCTGCCGGCGGGCCGGTGGGCCGCCATCCGGGCTGTGACGCACTCCCAGCGTCAGCGGCTGCTGGAGCTGGGCTTCATCCCCGGCACAATCGTCCGGGCGGTGCAGATCAGTCCCTTGGGTGATCCGGTGGCCTATGAGGTGCTGGATGCCGTCATTGCCCTGCGCCGCTGTGACGCCCGGTGCATCCATATCACGGCACTGTAAGTGCTCATGCTGCACATGTTAAAAAGGAAGAGACGATGGAAACATCGTCTCTTCCTTTTTGTCTGCAGAGGGGGCTGTTTGTTGCCACCGGCGGCATATTTTTTGCCTCCGGCAACCGAGCAAGGCAAAATAAGCCCCCGCCGGGCGGTGCTGCACACCGTCCGGCTGGGGGCATCTCACTTCTCCCGGTGCTTGCGCTCCCGGTAGATCGGCTCCGGCGTGCGGATCACCACCTGAGTATCCTCCGCCACCGAGTCCGTCAGGAAGGCGTTGCCGCCCACCACGGCATGATCCCCGATGGTGGTCTCACCGCCCAGAATAGAGGCCCCGGAGTAGATGGTCACGTCGCTGCCCACGGTGGGATGCCGCTTCCCCGGCAGACTGGCGTGGCCCTTCCGGGGGGACAATGCTCCCAGCGTCACGCCCTGATACAGCTTCACATTCTCCCCGATGACCGTGGTCTCGCCCACCACGATGCCGGTGCCGTGATCGATGAAGAAGTGGGCGCCGATCTGTGCGCCGGGGTGAATATCGATGCCCGTGCGGCTGTGGGCGTACTCACTCATGATCCGGGGGATCATGGGAATCTGGCGCAGATACAGCTCATGGGCCACCCGGTATACGAAAATGGCAAACAGCCCCGGATAGGCGAACAGGATCTCCTCCTTGGAAGCCGCCGCCGGGTCGGATTCAAAGGTGGCGTCCAGATCCGTCAGCAGCAGCCGCTGCACGCCGGGCAGGGCCTCCACCACCTCACGGGCCAGCACCGACGCCCGCTGCTCCTGCTCCTCCGGCAGGGCCAAAGCGATCTGCCGGGCCAGCTGGCCCTCGATGCGCTCCAGCAGCAGCGCCGTGTAGTCCTCCACCGGAAGGGTCATCAGCTCCGGGTCGCCGTAGTAGGCCGGAAAGACCAGCCGCCGGATCTCCTTCAGCAGTCCGATCACTGCCCCCTTGTCCGGCAGCCGCAGGCCCTTGCCGTACATGGGAACGGGGCTGCGCTGCATATTCTCCGCCATGGACCGGGCTGCCGCCCGGATGTGCTCTTCATACATGGGATGTCTCCTCCTGTCCCGCCCCCGCAGGGGCCGTCTATCCTATGTTCCCTCCCGGTGTCAGGATACACCGGCCGGGGTCTTTTCCTCCTCCTTTTGGAGGCGGCTGCCGTCAAAGGGGGTCTCCAGCTGGCTCAGGTCCCGGAGGTAGCCCTTGAAATCGCTGTAAAACGCCGCATACTCATATCCGGTGCAGATGCGCTCGTCCATCACCACGCCGATGGGCATCACCTTCCGGGTCAGGTCACCGCCCATGTAATCCGGCACGGGCTTGCCCATGCACACGAACACGCTGGTGGTGCCGAACTCATAGCAGTGGTGATGGATATAGCTGGTCTTGATGGAGGCCAGATTGGTGATGAACATACTGGTGTGGAAGGGCGACAGGTCGATGATCTTCCGGGGCAGCAGCCCGTGCTTGTCCAGATGATACGCCAGCCACACCACGAACTTTGGCAGCCCCGGCACGGAGAACATGAACCGTGCGAACTTGTCGGTGCTGTTGGACTGGTGCTCATGCTGGTTGGCGGCAATAACCTCCCGAATTTTCCTGTCAATGGAGAAAATATCGTCCGACGGCTCCAAATACACTTTCAGCGCTGTCTCGTTGACCACCCCGTCGGATTGCTTCTTGAGAATGACGAAGGAGACGCAGAAGTGGTTGCGCCGATAAATTTTTCCGTTCATCACGAAGTAGTTCAGCTTTGGATTATCCAGCACCGCCCGGTAGTAGGCGGCGATGATGACACTCATGTGGTTCAAGCGTACGCCCTCCCGCCGCCAATGGCGGATGTAGGCCTTTACAGCCTCCTCGTCGATGTTCTCGGTGATGGAGTTCCACGCATCGTAGCGCTTGGGCATGATGTAGGGGATGGCCGCCACCAGCGGCGGCAGGTCTTTCACTCTGGTTCCGTCAGGTCTCATGATGCTTTTTCCTCATTCCTATGCAGATGCAGTCATTATACGCCCTCCCGCCGTCCATTGCAACCGTTTTCCCATTCCTTTGCCCCGCAAAAAGCCCGCTGCGGCCGCACTTTCTGCTTGTCCTTTTCCGGTGAATTTGTTATAATAGTTGATTATAGTAGTATGCGGAAGGGAGCGCTGGCAGATGAAGTTTTCCAAATGGCATATCGCCCCAGCGGAGGAAGCGGATATCCGCCGTCTCGGCGAGGCTGGCTATCCCCAGCTGGTGTCGCAGGTGCTGGCGGCACGGGGCATCTCCACGGCGGAGGAGGCCGCCGCCTTTCTGGAGCGGGGCCGGGATCTGACCTGCTCCCCCTTCCTGATGAAGGACATGGACCGGGCGGTGGAGTGCATCAGCCGGGCCATCAGTCAGGGTCGCCGCATAGCGGTGTTCGGGGATTACGACGTGGACGGCATCACCGCCACGGTGATCCTGGTGGATTACCTGAAAAGCCGGGGCGTCGATGTGCTGCACTATATTCCTCGCCGCATCGAGGACGGCTACGGGCTGGGGCAGGACGCCATCCGCTCCCTCCATGAGCAGGGGGTAGAGCTGCTCATCACCGTGGACTGCGGCATCACCGGGGTGGAGGAGGTGGACTTCGCCGCCTCTCTGGGCATGGATGTGGTCATCACCGATCACCACGAGTGCAAGGACACCCTGCCACGGGCCGTGGCGGTGGTGGACCCCCACCGGCCGGACTGCACCTATCCCTTCCCCTATCTGGCGGGCTGCGGCGTGGCGCTGAAGCTGGTGCTGGCGCTGGGCGGCGAGAGCCGGGAGGAGGCCCTTTTCTCCCGCTACTGCACCTTGGCCGCCATCGGCACCATTGCCGACGTGATGCCCATGTCCGGGGAGAACCGCATCATCGTCTCCCGTGGCTTGGAGTGCATCACCCAGTCGGACTTCATCGGCCTCCACGCCCTGCTGCAGGAGGCAGGCCTCATGGATAAGGCCATCACCTCCGTGCAGGTGGGCTTCGTGCTGGCCCCCCGCATCAACGCCGCCGGCCGCATGGGGGCAGCGGACAAGGCCGCCGACCTCCTGCTGTGTCAGGACCCGGCGGAGGCCGCCCGGTTGGCCCGTGAGCTGTGCGCCCTGAACCGGGAGCGTCAGGCGGTGGAGCAGACCATCTATGCCCAGGCAGTGGAACAGATCGACCATCTGCCGCTGCAGGAGCGCAGCGCTCTGGTGCTGGCCTCCGACACGTGGCACCAAGGGGTGGTGGGCATCGTGGCCTCCCGCCTGTCGGAAAAGTACGCCTGTCCCAGCTTTATGATCCACTTAAACGGCACCGTGGGCAAGGGCTCCTGCCGCAGCTGGGGCGGCTTCAACCTTTTCGCCGCTCTGGAGCGCTGCTCCGACCTCCTGCTGGATTTCGGCGGTCACGAGCTGGCAGCGGGCTTCACCATCGATGTCGCCAATATCCCCGCCTTCCGCCAGCGGATGAACCAGCTGGTACGGGAATATCAGGGCGGCGGAGCGCCGGAGGTATGTCTGGAGATCGATGCCGCCCTCACCTGTCCCAGCCGTGTCACCCTGACGGAGGTGGAGGCTCTGGGGATGCTGGAGCCCTACGGCGCCGGCAATGCCCGCCCTCTCTTCTGCCTGATGGGCGCCACGCTGGAGCGGCTGCAGAGCGTGGGCCAGAATCGCCACCTGAAGCTGCGGCTCAGCAAGGGCAGCAGCCAGTTCGACGGTATTTTCTTCTCCGTCTCCCCCGACACCTGTCCCGTTGCGGCGGGCAGCCGGGTGGATGCGGCCTTTTATCTGCAGATCAACGAATTTCGGGGCAACCGCACGGTACAGCTGCAAATGGTGGACATCCGCCCGTCCCTCACCGTCAGTACACGGGAGGATGAGTGCCTGCACCTGTTGGAGCGCTGTCTGCGGGGCGACCGGCTCCTGCCCAAGGAGGCGGTCCACCTGCTGCCATCCCGCAGCCAGTGCGTGCAGCTGTGGCGGGCGCTGGAGCACACCGTCCCCCCGGAGGGACTCACCGCCTGCTACCTGCCGCTGCTGCGGGAGCTGTCCGCCCGGCTGGAGGGGGCCGACCCCTTCCTTCGGACTGCCTTCTGTCTGGAGGTGTTCCGGGAACGGCAGCTGCTGACCCTCCGACAAGAGGGCGACACCATTTCCATCACACTCACCGGCCAGGGGAAACACGTCCGCTTGGAGGAATCCGGTTACTTACAGGGCCTGCATGAGGTCATGCAGCCCAAACGGGGAGGCGTTCACCATGACTGATACCCAGAATACCACCGCACCGGCATCTCTGGTGCCGGAGATCCGCCCGGAGATCTGGGCTGATCTGGAGCAGCGCTACCGCAAGCTGGAGGACACCGTCCGCCACTATAACCCCAGCGCCAACTTCCAGCAGATCCGGGCCGCCTTCGAGTTCGCCGCCAAGGCCCACGGGGCGCAGATGCGGAAGGACGGCTCTCCCTTCATCACCCACCCGTTGGCGGTGGCCCAGATCGTGGCGGAGGAGCTGCATCTGGACTCCGAGTCCATCGAGGCGGCTCTGCTCCACGACACCATCGAGGATACCTCCGCCACCCACGAGGACATCTCCCGGCTCTTCTCTCCCACGGTGGCGGATCTGGTGGAGGGCGTCAGCAAGCTGACCCGTGTCCACTATACCTCCAAGGAGGAGGAGCAGATGGAGAACCTCCGGAAGATGCTCATGGCCATGAGCAAGGATATCCGGGTGATCCTCATCAAAATCTCCGACCGGCTCCACAATATGCGCACCATGGAGTACCAGACCCCGGAGAAGCAGAAGCAGAAGTCCTTCGAGACCATGGAGATCTATGCCCCCATTGCCCACCGGCTGGGAATGCAGAAGATGAAGTGGGAGTTGGAGGATCTGAGTCTGAAATATCTGGACCCCATCAGCTACCGGGAGATCGTGGAGGCTCTGAATGAAAAGGCCGCTCAGTATGACGGCTTCATGTCCTCTATCCACGACCAGATCACCCGCCGCCTGCGGGAGGCCCACATCGACGGCTACGTCTACGGGCGCATGAAGCACCCCTACTCCATCTACCGCAAGATGTATACCCAGAACAAGTCTCTGGACGATGTATACGACCTCTTTGCCTTCCGGGTCATTGTGGACACGGTGTCCGACTGCTACAATGTGCTGGGCATCATCCACGACCTGTATAAGCCCATTCTGGGCCGCTTCAAGGACTATATCGGCACCCCCAAGCCCAATATGTACCAGAGCCTCCACACCACCGTGGTGGGCCAGAACGGTATCCCCTTCGAGGTGCAGATCCGCACCCGTGAGATGCACGAGGTGGCCGAATACGGCATCGCCGCCCACTGGAAGTATAAGCAGAACGGTCAGGGGGCCGGGGACGAGGGCCGCTATGAGTGGGTCCGCCGTCTGCTGGAGAACCAGGAGGGCGCCGACGCCGAGGACTTCATCCACTCCCTGAAGGTGGATATGTTTGCCGACGAGGTGTTCGTGTTTACCCCCCGTGGCGATGTCATCAACCTCCCCGCCGGAGCCACGCCCATCGACTTCGCCTATAACATCCACTCCGCCGTGGGCAACCATATGGTGGGGGCCAAGGTCAATGGCCGTCTGGTCCCTTTTGATACCCGCCTGAAAAACGGTGATATCGTGGAGGTGGTCACCTCCCAGTCCGCCCACGGCCCCAGCCGGGACTGGGTGAAGATCGCCCGCTCCAGCAACGCCCGCTCCAAGATACGCCAGTGGTTCAAGCGGGAGCGCCGGGACGAGAACATCGTCAACGGCCGCTCCTCCTTCGAGTCGGAGCTGAAGCGCTGCGGCGTCACCCTGAAGGAGCTGACGGCGGAGGAAAACCTCCCCGGCATCCTGAAAAGGCTCTCCTTCAAGAGCCTGGACGATATGTATGCCGCCATTGGCTACGGCGGCGTCACCAGCCTGAAGCTCATCGGCCGCCTGCGGGAGGACATCCAGCGCATCCTGCACCAGCATCAGGCAGAGCGTCAGGCGGAGGTGCCGGTGGAGGGCCAACCGGAGGTGACCCGCCCCGCTGTCCCCGTCCGGGAGCACAGCGAGCAGGGTATCGTGGTGCAGGGTCTCAGCAACTGTCTGGTGAAGTTCTCCAAGTGCTGCTCTCCTGTCCCCGGCGACGAGATCGTGGGCTTTATCACCCGTGGCTATGGCGTCTCTGTCCACCGTAAGGACTGCCCCAACGCCGACCCCGCCCGCCGTCCGCCGGAGGAGGCAGGCCGCTGGATCAAGGTCTCCTGGGGCGGCAAAACACGGGAATCCTACCGCACCAATTTGCAGGTGGTGTCCAAGGATCGGCCCAATCTGCTGGTGGATATCTCCACCATCCTCTCCGCCGCCAAGGTCCACGTATCCTCTCTCAACGCCCGCTCCACCGCCGACGGCTTCGCTCTGATCTCTCTGGCCGTGGATGTATCCGACAGCCAGCAGCTGCAGGCTGTCATGCGCCGGCTGGAGCAGATCTCCGGTGTCATGCGTGTTACCCGCCCCGCCGGGTGATAAATGCGCCTTCGGCGCCACACTTTTCCCATAGCTGGCAAAGTGTGCAAAAGCGCATATGGTCGTGTCTACCGATCTCCAGCCACATTGCGACGTGAAAATCGGTTGACACTCCCTCGAAATTGCTCCAACTCATCAAAATCATCGCATATATTGTCGAAAAAGGAGACTATATTCCATGAGAGCTGTACTGACACGGGTAAAAAGTGCCTCCGTTACCGTGGACGGCAAGACCATCGGCCAGATCGGGCAGGGCTTTCTGATCCTGCTGGGCATCACCCATGAGGACACCGAGGCCCAAGCCGTGAAGCTGGCGGACAAGCTGGTGGGCCTGCGTATTTTTGAGGACGAGGACGGCAAGATGAACCGTGGTCTGGAGACGGTGGGCGGCGAAATTCTGGTGGTATCCCAGTTCACCCTTTACGGCAACTGCCGCAAGGGCCGCCGTCCGGACTTTCTGGCCGCCGCCCGGCCGGAGGTAGCCATCCCCCTGTATGAAAAATTCGTGGCCTTGTGCCGGGAAAAGGGCTTCCACACCGAGACCGGCGAATTCGGCGCCGATATGCTGGTCCAATCCGTCAACGACGGCCCCCTGACCCTGATCGTAGACACCGACCAGCTCTCCAGCTGACCAATATGCTCCATCGGCGGAGTATATCCCGGCTCTGCTTGGCTGCTTTTTTCTCTATGCGATCCCCACGCTATCTTCTACACGACCATTCACATCCCAGCGATGCTTGATAAAGGAGAATATCCCATGAAAATCGATTCCATCCGGGTGGGCTTTATTGCCACCAACTGCTATCTGCTGTGCGACGAGGAGACCGGGGTCTGCGCCCTCATCGATCCCGGTGACAAGCCGGAGCAGGTGGCCGACATGGTCAGCCGCTCCGGCTGCCGTCTGGAGTACATCCTGCTGACCCACGGGCACTTTGACCACACCACCGCCGTCCGGCCCCTTCTGGAGAAGTACCCCGATGTGCCGGTGTACATCCACGAGAAGGACGTCACCGACCAGCCGCCCAAGCACATGGATATGATGTTCTCCCGCCTGCCGGAGCACAACCAGCGCTACTACAAGGAGGGGGACACCCTGACGCTGGGCAGCCTCACCATCCGTGTCATGGAGACGCCGGGCCACACCCAGGGCTCCGTATGTCTGCTGGTAGGGGACGTGATGTTCTCCGGCGATACCCTGTTCCGTGGCTCCTGTGGCCGCACGGACTTCGCCGGCGGCGACCCCAAGGCCATGCTGGCCTCGCTGGACCGGCTGGCGGCGCTGCCCGGCAACTACAAGGTCTATCCCGGCCACGAGGGGGCCACGGAGCTGGACTACGAGCGCCGGGTGAACCCCTTCATGACCCGGCGGCTCTCCCTGTGACGGAGGGACGCCATGAAGCTGATCTTTCGTGGTCACGACGACCGGTACGCCGTGGAGCAGAGTCTGCTGGCTTTTTTCCCGGAGGAGCGTCCGGTCTATGAGCCGGCGGAGGATGGGGAGGATCATGCGCTGGTGACGCTGAGCCGCTCCCCCCGCTATAACACCGCCGTCACCACCATCACCTACCACGGCCGGACGGCCCGTGGCATCTCCCGGACCGCCGTGGACCCGCAGCTGACGGAGTATGAGGCGGAGCGCCTTCGCCAGAAGGCGGTGAAGCTGAGCTTCTTCAAGGCGGCACGGGAGATCACCGGCATCACCCCCAGCTGGGGGGCGCTGACGGGCATCCGCCCCGGCAAGCTGGCCTCCCGGATGCTGGAGGAGGGCATGACGGAGCGGCAGGTGGACCGGGTCCTGCGGGACACCTACTTCGTCTCGCCGGAGCGCCGCCGCCTGTGTATCGAGACGGCGGAGGCCTCCCGCAGAGCCAAGGCGGAGCTGAAGCCGGAGGATATCTCCCTGTATGTTGGCATCCCCTTCTGTCCCACCCGCTGCGCCTATTGCAGCTTTGTGTCCCAGTCCGTGGAGCGGACGCTGGGACTGGTGGAGCCGTATCTGGAGGTGCTGCACCGGGAGATCACCGACGCCGCCCGAATGGTGCAGGAGACGGGGCTGCACATCAAGTCCTTCTACATGGGGGGCGGCACTCCCACCACGCTCTCTGCCGATCAGATGGACCGGCTGCTGACCCACCTGAACCGCAGCTTCGATCTGTCGGGCTGCGTGGAATACTGCATTGAGGCCGGGCGGCCGGACACCATCGACCGGGAGAAGCTGCAGGTGCTGCTGGATCACGGCGTAGACCGCATCAGCGTTAATCCTCAGTCGCTGGAGGATCACGTCCTCACCGCCATCGGCCGCCGCCATACGGCCCGTGACGTGGAGGAGGCCATGGCACTGGCCACCGGCATGGGCTTTCCCCATGTGAACATGGATCTGATCGCCGGCCTGCCGGAGGACACGCCGGAGGGCTTCCGGCGGACGCTGGACAAGTGCCTGTCCTACGGGGCCGACAACATCACCGTCCATACCCTGAGCCTGAAAAAGGGAAGCCGCATTTTGCTGGAGAACTTCACCATCCCCTCGGCGGAGGCGGTGGGCGAGATGCTGGACTACGCCAACGCCGCCCTCCGGCAGGCGGACTTCCACCCCTACTACCTGTACCGGCAAAAATATATGTCCGGCAGCTTTGAAAACACCGGATGGTGCATATCCGGAGCCGAGGGGCTGTATAATATCTACATCATGGAGGAGCTGCACAGCATCCTCTCACTGGGGGCCGGTGGGTCCACCAAGATGGTGGACCCGGTGCATCAGCGCATCGAGCGGGTATTTCACACCAAGTACCCCACGGAATACATCCAGAGAAGCGAAAAGCTGGAGGAAAATCTCTCCGCCTTCCGTCAATTCCATGAGAACATGAGGGGATGAGCATCCCCGGACGGGAGGGTACATGGGCTTTCTGGGGGGTGCCGCCCTGCTGACGGCGGCGGTAGCGGTCAGCAAGCTGCTGGGGGCCTTGTATAAGATCCCACTGGGCAACCTGCTGGGGAGCCGGGGCATGGGCTGCTTTCAGGCGGCCTACAACGTCTATGGCGTGCTGTTGACCCTCTCCACCGCCGGTCTGCCGCTGGCCATGAGCCGTCTCATCGCCCAGAGCAGGGGCAGACCCCGGCGGCAGCGGCGCATTTTCCATGTGGCGCTGGCGTTATTTCTGGCGCTGGGGCTGGTGGGCAGCGGTGTGATGCTGGCCTTTCCCCGGCAGCTGGCGGGCCTGCTGCACAATGAGCTGGCGGCCCCCTCCATCCGGGTACTGGCCCCGGCGCTGCTGGCGGTGTGTCTGCTGTCCGCCATCCGGGGCTACACCCAAGGGCAGGGGCAGATGCTGCCCACCGCCGTCAGTCAGGTGGTGGAATCCGCCGGGAAGCTGGTGGTGGGGCTGGGCCTTACGTGGTATCTCCTGACTGTCCGGGGCGTCTCCCCGGAGATCGGGGCCGCCGGGGCCATGGCAGGTGTGACCGTAGGCTCACTGCTGGCACTGCTGGTTCTGACCCTGCGGTGGCTGCCCTCCTGTATGGGCAGCGACGCTCCGCCCTCCCGGCGGGAGGTGCTGGGTCAGCTGCTGAAGATCGGCGTTCCCATTACGCTGGGGGCCGGAGGCATGAGCTTCATCACCCTGCTGGATCAGTGCTACTGGGTGGCCAGTGCCGGTCTTGGCGCGGTGGTGGGCTCGGTGCTACCCTTCAGCACCGAGGGTGTGGACTTTGTGATGACCGCCATGTTCACGGTGATCT
>OGGG01001491.1_pt1 | contig 18513 bp, 15 predicted proteins | sample 1571201 | NCBI WGS metagenome assembly OGGG01 (sample SAMEA2581946, study PRJEB24529) | metagenome | biome: Human gut stool | place: China | collected 2011 | reverse complement strand
TCTTTCTCAAAACGGATAATATTTAAACCGTCCAACTTTTTGGGGTCACTTCAAATATTACCAACGGGCTTTCGTTATATAATTTATTATATCTCAGATTTCCGAATCAATCTTCAACGTAACGTTCGATAGTCTGTGCACGGTCCGGACCTACAGATACAATCTTGATAGGAGTTTCCAACTGTTCTTCAAGGAAAGCAATATAAGCATTGAATTCTTCTGGGAATTCATCTTCACTTGTCATCTTAGTCATGTCGGTCTTCCAACCCGGCATTTCTACATATACAGGTTCAACTCCTTCGGTAATATCGAATGGGAAGTAATCGATTTCTTCACCGTTTACCTTATAAGCTACACAAGCCTTGATGGTTTCAAATCCATCGAGCACATCGCTCTTCATCAGAATCAGCTGAGTAACTCCATTCACCATAATAGCATAACGCAAAGCTACCAGGTCGACCCAACCGCAACGACGTTCACGACCAGTTACAGCACCATATTCGTGTCCCAGATCGCGGATAGTCTTACCTGTTTCATCGAACAATTCTGTTGGGAACGGTCCTGCTCCAACACGTGTACAGTAAGCTTTCATGATACCATACACTTCACCGATTTTATTCGGGCCAAGACCCAGACCTGTACAAGCACCAGCACAAATTGTATTAGAAGAAGTAACAAACGGATAAGAACCGAAGTCAACATCCAGCATTGTACCCTGAGCACCTTCACACAAAACACTCTTGCCTGCTTTCAGCAAATTATTGATTTCATGTTCGCTGTCTACCAAATTAAACTGACGTAAGTATTCAATACCTTCCATCCACTGTTTTTCCAGTTCGGTAATGTCATACTCATAATTCAGGCTTTTCAGAATCTGTTCGTGACGAGCTTTAGCAGCTGCATATTTTTCTTCAAAGTTATGCAGGATATCTCCTACACGAAGTCCGTTACGGCTTACCTTATCAGTATAAGTAGGACCGATACCCTTACCTGTAGTACCTACTTTAGAAGCTCCTTTTGCAGCCTCATAAGCAGCATCCAGAATACGGTGAGTAGGCAAAATCAAATGAGCCTTCTTTGAAATGTGCAAACGTTCTTTCAAAGGATGACCGCTTGCTTCCAGCGCTTCGGCTTCTGCCTTGAATAAAGACGGATCAAGAACAACACCGTTTCCGATAATATTTACTTTATCTCCCTGAAATATTCCGGAAGGAATAGAGCGGAGTACATATTTCTGACCTTCAAATTCAAGAGTATGACCTGCATTCGGTCCTCCCTGAAAACGAGCAACAACATCATAGCGCGGAGTCAAGACATCGACTACTTTCCCTTTTCCTTCGTCGCCCCATTGTAAACCTAGCAAAACATCTACTTTCATGATTTCCAACTTTTATAATAAGTTTATTTACTTTTCTTACGTTTAGCCGCCATACACTTGTTGCACAACCCGTATATGTACAAGGAATAGTGCGAAGCATGAAAACCTTTCAACTTTGTGTCGGCAATAGCCTGTTTCAAGGTTTCATCTTCAAATTCAGACACTTTCCCGCACGAGGTGCATATCATGTGATGGTGGGTTTCATTGTTGTACGAACGTTCGTACTGTGAAGTATTGCCGAACTGATGTTTGATCACCAGTCCCGCATCAATCAGGAGTATGATTGTATTATAAAGAGTAGCACGACTTACACGGAACTTTTCTTTTTCAGCCATATAGGAATAGAGCATATCTATATCGAAATGTCCCTTTATGGTATAGATTGTATCGAGTATAGCATAACGCTCGGGTGTCTTCCGATGCCCGTTCTTCTGAAGATAATCCGTCAGAATCTGTTTTGCTTTATCTTTTATATTCTCTTCCATCCGGTAATTCGTTCAGGGTTCAAAGTTAATCTTTTTTATGCAAATTAAGAAAAACAATAAAAGAAAAATTTCTCTAATCAGGAATCTCTAAAACATCAGAATTCCAAATCTGCCTTAATCTCTTCTGCCAATGCCCCGACAGCCGGCTTTTCCGATTTTGCCCAGATACCCAACTGCTTGCTTACGGTTCTTTTATTTTCACGCGACTGGTGTGCATACTTACGCAACGCCACGGATGCCGCCTTCTGAACCGGACCGCAATCTCCTTCCACAGCCGTATAAGCCTGATCCAGAAATTCAGCCTCAGCACGTTCGTTTAGCTTTTCTCCTTTCATCAGTAAACGCGCCATCAGCAAAAAGCCACAAAGCTGAAACATCTCACGTTCATCTGCCATCCAGCGGAACACAACTTCCGACGCATAAGGCAAACGCTGGAACAGATTCATCACCGTATATTCTGCCAGTTCAGGATAATCCATACCCTCTATCCAGATATCAGCTATTTCCGGATAAAACGTATCTGCCGGCTGAAGCAAACCTGCCAGAATCTTACATTCTCTGATATTTTCCTTCCACAGTGCCTGAGCCAGTTCATGGTCGGGCTCATATCCCGCAGCTATCTCCTTGATACGGGGATATTCAATACCGAAATTCAGTTTGTACTCCATCCCTTTTTCACGCATGCTTTGCGAAACCATGCCATTCATGAAAAGACGGAATTTCGACTTGATATCTTTAATCGTTTCGTGTATATTATTGTCCATAATAAAAAGCAATCATAAAATCCTCCGTTGCAGATGTCGTATTCTACAACGGAAGTATATTATAAATTAGAATAATCTCTGCTATATCGGAGCATCTGCTCTACATACCCTTCCGAATAAGAAATATGCACATCGGTAATGTTTCCCTCCGCATCGGTTTGTGGCGTATACACCGGATTGACAAAACCTTTATAAGGAGCCAGATGCAGACTACGATATCGTTGCAAGACTTCGGCATGCAATACCGGATCGACTTGTACGGCATACGTTTCAACCAGCTGACGGGCTGCCTCATAATCTCCCTCGCTCTTGATGCGCTGAATTTCGGCCAGCAGTTTACCAAACAGCATACGCAACTTGGCATAATCGTTAATACGTACGTAAGTTTTTCCGTCACGGTTCACCATTTCCACCACATGCTCTGCCTGCCCATGTTCCAATGCCCAGCAAGCTATCAGCTGACGGTTGCGCATATGTGCCTCTTCTACCGTACACCCGGGCTCTATACGTACCAGCTGCGTCATCAAGCCGTTCATCATGTACGAATAATATTCAGCCTTATAAGCCTCAGCATCCGGCACAAGTCCCAGTTCTATCATTTTAGCGTCGGGCAAATAGTAAAGACCGAACAAATCGGCACGTGCTTCTTCAATCGTAGAACCATGCGCTTTCAAAGCATCCGGATCTACTCCCGGAAGCAGTTTTCCTGAACCATGCCCCAGACATTCATGCAAATCAGTATGCAAGTCATCGGTTATATCGGCATACTTCTCAAGCAACTGGCATTCTGTTTCACTATATACAAACTCTTCACGGAAACCATTACCACGAGCAGCTTTGTTATAAGCATCGGTCAGATTGCCAATCGTCACCGACTTCGAGCCATGTACACTACGAATCCAGTTGGAATTCGGGAGATTGATACCGATAGCAGTCGACGGATATAAATCGCCGGCCAGAATAGCTGCTGTAATAACCTTTGCCGAAACGCCTTTCACTTCTGTTTTCTTGAAGCGGGCATCTACCGGCGAGTGGTCTTCAAACCACTGGGCATTACTGCTGATGGTTTCTGTACGGTGAGTAGCTTCCATATCCTTAAAGTTGACAATCGATTCCCAACTTGCTTTCATTCCCAGCGGATCGCCGTAGCTTTCGATAAAGCCATTCACAAAATCCACCAAAGAATCAGTATCCTTCAGCCAGGCTATGGAATAAGCATCAAACAGTTTCAGATCTCCTGTTCGATAAAATTCTATCAACAGACGGATAACTTCGCGCTGTGCGTCATTTTCTGCTACATCTTCAGCTTTTTGCAACCATGAAATAATTTTTTCAATGGCAGACGAGTACATTCCTCCAACTTTCCAGACCTGTTCGTGCACGTGTCCGTTTTCTTTTACCAGACGACTGTTCATACCATACATTACCGGTTCCTGATCGTCTGCTTTCTTTTGGGCTACATAAAAGGCTTCTGCTTCCTGCTGAGTAACCCCTTCGTAATAATTGGCAGCAGAAGTGAGCACCAGGTCTTCCCCATCCGACTGGTTCACCCGCTTGGGCATAACGGTTGGATCGAAGATTACCGGAAACAGTTTATCGCACATAGCCTGACATGTTTCACCTTCTTCGAGCGGAAGCACCTCTTCAGGCAGTGAGTTGACAACTTCTTCCAGGTAAGCAGATGTAAATACCGGTACGAACTTGTCGCATGCATAATGATGATGAATACCGTTTGCAAACCATACACGTTTCAGATAGACTTCCAGTGCAAGAAACTGCTCACTGGTACGGTCACCTTTGAAATGTATATAAACGGCTTCCAGCAGACGACGAATCTGCAAGTTGTATTTTCCGTTCTGATCGAACAATATATCTCTTCCTTCAAGAGCAGCCTGAGATAGATAATAAATCAACTGCTTGCGCCGTAAGGGCAAGTTTTCAAATCCGGGAACCCGGTAACGCAAAATCTGCAAATCTGCAAACTGTTCTACTGTATATGAAAATGAATCTTGCAACATATATATTCTTCTTTTTTATAACCATCCATTATCTACTTATAAAAAGCCCTCAAACTAAATGTCATTCTAAACGAAAAGAAAGTATACTCGGAAAAGCCTTGCATGTACTTTCTCCCGTTTAGAATGACATCTGTTGTTTTTATAAGTTCTATTTTCTTTAATCGTTACCTATTATTTTCCAGTTTTCGTCTTCTATAGTTATTAGGTGTTTCGCCAACATTCTTATAAAAAGCCGCATAAAACGACTGACGGTTGGCAAAACCGACCATTGTACTGATTTCTTCTACATTCTTTTCCGCATAACGCTTGTCGATCAACATATGCAAAGCGTCCTTGATTCGGTACTCGTTTACCAGGCATGAATAGTTTATTCCGAAGCGGGAATTAATGACAGCCGACAAGTAACGAGTATTGGTTTTAAGTTCTTTCGCAAGATCTTTCGCCGAATAATTAGGATCCTTGTATTTCTTCTGAAGAACAATAATGTTCATAATTCGGTCATACAATTCATCAGCCAGTTCGGCACGAATCATGTTACGGTAAGGTGCGTCCTTTATCTTCCTCTCCCGAAGATTATAGGGCTTTTTTTCTAAAACTTGACCTTGCTCGGTCATTAATTTGTCCTCTTCTCTCATCTGTCTTTATATTTAGATAATGGTTGTTTCTTCTCCCCGAAATACTATAATTATACAAATTTGCTAAGACTTTTTGTATTTTACAACATATTTACGAACTTATTTTTCTAGAATATCATTTTTTCACATTTAAAACAGGCTAAAAATAAAAGATAACCGATATTTTAAAAGATTGAACTATCTTTGCCCGCTAATTACATAAATATAGAAAATGATACTAAAAACGCTGAAATCATACTTCGGATACACTCAATTCAGGCCACTGCAAGAAGAAATCATCACTCAAATTTTACATAAAAAAGATACACTTGTACTCATGCCTACCGGCGGCGGAAAATCTATTTGCTACCAGCTTCCGGCTCTGCTCATGGAAGGAACTGCCATTGTAGTTTCTCCCCTGATATCGCTGATGAAAGACCAGGTGGAAAGCTTGCAGGCAAACGGCATCATTGCCCGTGCTCTGAACAGCACGAACGATGAGACCACAGATGCCAATATCCGTTTCGAATGCCGGCAGGGAAGGGTCAAACTGCTATATATCTCACCGGAAAGACTCATGGGCGAGGTCAACTTTCTGCTGAAGGATATCCGCATTTCATTGTTCGCCATCGACGAAGCACACTGTATCTCACAGTGGGGACATGATTTCCGTCCGGAGTATACACAGTTGAAAATACTTCGCCAGCAGTTTCCGGATGTTCCGGTCGTTGCACTGACTGCTACAGCCGATAAAATTACACGACAAGATATCATCAGGCAGCTGGCAATGAAAGACCCTCAAATTTTCATATCTTCTTTCGACCGTCCGAATCTGAGTCTGGACGTCAAGCGAGGTTTTCAGCAGAAAGAAAAAATGCGTACGATATTCGATTTCATTGCACGACACCGCGGAGAAAGTGGAATCATATACTGCATGAGCCGCAGCAAAACCGAAAAGGTGGCGGAAATGCTGGAAGAGCATGGTATTGCAACTGCTGTCTATCATGCCGGACTCAGTACTGCCGCACGCGAAGCCGCACAGGATGATTTCATCAATGACCGTGTTCAGGTGGTCTGTGCAACGATTGCTTTCGGCATGGGAATAGACAAATCGAACGTACGATGGGTTATTCACTACAACCTTCCTAAAAGTATCGAAAGTTTTTACCAGGAAATTGGACGTGCCGGACGCGACGGACTTCCCAGTGACACCCTGCTGTTTTACTCTTTCGGCGACATCGTCCTGCTCTCGAAATTTGCAGCCGAAAGCAACCAGCAGGAAATCAATATGGAGAAACTGAACCGCATGCAGCAATATGCTGAAACGGATATCTGCCGGCGGCGAATCTTACTGAACTATTTCGGTGAAACAATGGATCACGATTGCGGTAACTGTGACGTGTGCCGTAATCCTCCCGAACGTTTCGATGGGACAATTATTGTACAAAAGGCATTGAGCGGCATCGCACGTACCGACCAACAAGTATCTATCAACACGCTGATAGATATTCTGAGAGGTGCAGCTACACAGGAAATCATCGAACGGGGATACGATAAGCTGAAAACTTACGGCGTAGGACGGGATATTCCGGCACGCGACTGGCAGGATTATCTGCTGCAAATGCTGAACCTGGGATATTTTGAGGTTGCCTACAACGAAAAGAACCACCTGAAGATAACCGAAGCTGGAAGAAAAGTACTGTTCGGGCATGAACGAGCCCTGCTGGTAGTTATTAAGCGTGAAGAATATGCTGCCAAAGGAACGAGAAAAAAACAAAAACAGCCCCTTGCAACAGAAGCACTGTTCCCTACCCCTATGGTATTCGACAACGAAGACGAACAGCTGTTCGAAGAACTTCGCCAGTTACGAAAAAAACTTGCCGACCAACAGGCTATACCGGCTTACATTGTTCTTTCGGACAAGACGCTCCATCTCCTGGCTTCTTCACGTCCTACTACGGTAGAAGCTTTCGGTGAAATAAGTGGTATCGGTGAATATAAAAGAGATAAATACGGAAAAGACTTTATTGAGGTCATCCGGAAGTTTACCAGATAACCCCTACAACTATTTGCCAGTATTTTTTACCGACAAAACAACCTGAAAAGTTAATGTCCGAATAAAAATTTTCTCCATCTGACCGCACGTCATATCTGACATAAAAAAGACAGGGATTCATTATAATAAAACGTCAGCATATCTTCTCCAAAATATGCTGACGTTTTACCGAAAATCTCTGCATGTTTTTTAAAAACATCATGCAAAATTTTTGCAAACAGATAAATTATTATTTTTCAACTACTTACACTTTTTCAATTTTTCCATCAGTTCCATACGAGGAACACCCAGAGAAACAGCCTTCTCATAAGCCTCACGTGCCTCGTGCTTCTTCTCCATCTGTAAATAAATATCTCCCATCATCACATGCGTATCAGCATCACGGGCATTCAGTTTCAAGGCTTCTTCCAAATCGAGCAAGGCAGCATCGGGCAAGTTCTGCTCTAGTTCCAGATTAGCCCTCATCTTATATAGGGAAGCATCTTTCGGATAGTCTTCAATAAGCAGGTTCATACCATCGCGTGCCGCGATATACCGTCCTTCTTTCTGATCCAGCATAGCCAGTCCCAGACGGGCAGCCTTATGTTTCGCATCTAATCCCAGTATCACATTATAGTCGATGCGTGCTTCCTTATACTGTCGCCGTTTCATATAGATATAAGCACGAAACAGACGAGCCTCCTTATCGTTCGGCAAGAGATCGATTACATTGCAATAATCCAGATAGGCTTTTTCCGTCAGATTCTTTTCCATATAAAGTGTGGCACGGTTCAGCAGAATGGCAGTTGCATAAGGAGTAATGTTCAGTGCCATCGTATATGAATCTATTGCCTCGTCTATCTTTCCCTGACGCTTCAGCACGGTTCCCAAGTTAGAAAAAAGCAACGCATTCCGGGCATTGTAAGGATCGAGCCGCAAAGCCTCGCGAAAGAGTTCCTCAGCTTGTTGCAGACTATCCTTGAAAGTATAGTCCATAGCTTTTTCCACCAGTTCATTATACGATTGTGCCTTACTGCCCAGCAACGAGAAAATACATATCAAACACAGGAGTATTCTTTTCATCCGGATATAATTTTAATTAAATTCGAAAGCAAAGGTAATGGAATAATCTGTGGAGTGGGATGTATATTAAAAAGTTTTTGTAAGTTTGAACAATCATTATAAACAAGAACTATCATGAAACTGGAAAAAGCTATATTTGCCTGCGGATGTTTCTGGGGAGCACAGTATCAGTTTGAACATGCCAAAGGAGTGGTACGCTCCACAGTAGGCTACATAGGCGGACACAAGGAACATCCGGCTTATGAAGAAGTAAAGGCACACACTACCGGACATGCAGAAGCAACACTGGTAGAATTTGATGCAGAACAAACATCGTTTACAGAACTGTGTAAACTCTTTTTTGAGATTCACGATCCGGCACAGACCGACGGACAAGGTCCTGATATCGGTCCGCAGTATCGCAGCGAGATATTTTATCTGAATGACAAGCAAAAAGAAGAGGCAGAAGCTGTCATCGCCCTGCTAAGGGAAAAAGGATATGAGGTGAATACGAAACTCACTCCCGCCACGACGTTCTGGGAAGGAGAAGAATATCATCAGCACTATTACGATAAGACAGGAGGAGAACCTTACTGCCATATCCGAATCAAAAAATTCTGACCCGATCCATCAGCAACAAACGTATCCGAACTATAAAAAGACAGAACCCCGAAAGTCAGCATAAAAACTTTCGGGGTTCTGTGTATCAAACAATAACTGATACGATTCTTACTGTCATGCTTTTTTAATGTAATCAACCACCCATGCACCAACTTCCTTGGTTCCGTATTTAGGCTGTCCCTCTACCTGAATTTCAGGAGTACGCACATAAGCATCGAGTGATGCATCTACTGCCTTGCGGATCAGTGCACCTTCTTCTTTCAGATCGAAATATTCGAAAAGCATTGCCACCGACAGAATCTGTGCCAGCGGATTGGCAATGTTCAATCCCTTAGCCTGCGGCCATGAACCATGTATAGGTTCGAATACCGGAGTGCTTTCGCCTGTAGAAGCTGAAGGAAGCAATCCCATAGAACCACTGATTACTGATCCTTCGTCTGTAAGGATATCGCCGAAAGTATTTTCTGTCACCATCACATCGAAGAACTTTGGTTCCTGAATCATCTTCATAGCTGCATTGTCAACAAACATATAGTCTGTAGTAACTTCCGGATACTGAGGAGCCATTTCCTGAGCAATCTGACGCCACAAGCGAGAAGATGCAAGTACGTTTGCCTTATCGACTACGGTAAGGTGTTTGCGACGCTTCATGGCATATTCAAAACCGACCTTCAATATTCTTTCAATCTCAGGACGTGTATACATGTTTGTATCGTAAGCCTTATCGTTGTCCTGATACTTCTCACCGAAATACATACCTCCTGTCAACTCGCGGATGCAAAGGAAGTCTGCACCGTCAACAAGTTCTGCCTTCAACGGAGATTTGTGTACCAGACATTTGAATGTCTGAACCGGACGAATATTGGCAAACAGTCCCAGTTTCTTACGCATGGCTAACAATCCTTGTTCCGGACGGACCTTTGCTGTCGGGTCATTGTCGAATTTAGGATCACCTACGGCAGAAAACAATACCGCATCTGCATTCTTACATATTTCGTAAGTTGCTTCCGGAAACGGATCGCCTACTTTATCAATTGCATCCGCACCACACAAAGCATATTCGTAACTTACCTTATGACCAAATTTCTCACATACAGCCGACATTACATCTACTCCCTGAACAGAGATTTCAGGACCGATTCCATCGCCAGCCAACACTGCTATCTTAAAATCCATAATTATTGTTTATTCTTTAGTAAATAGTCTATTTATCTTTAAATCTTCTATTATACATATTATACATATTATACAAATAATGTATAATAATAAAACACCCAGTCAGAAAAGATGCTAATACCAAATTCACTAATAAATTTCCATCTTTTATATCATCACAAGGAATCACCCTGCGTAAAGAACCAATCAAAGTAAACGACAGGATAAACGCCAGGATATACCTTTGCCAAGACTTCATTTTATTCATGATTTAACTTGATAAAAAATCAATTCGAATTGGAATATTCATCTTCAATCATATTAAGCATCTTCATTGTTGCTTTGATAGCTGCTTCTGTCTGGTCAGCATCAAAGCCACGGGTACGGAACTCTCTGTCACCGTAATTCCAGGTAATAACTGTCTGAACAAAGGCATCGGTACGTCCTCCGGGAGGAATTGTTACCGCATAGTTGACCAGCATCGGGAATGTACGTTCCAGTGTTCCTTTGTAAATTTTACGTAACGCCCGTACAAAGGCATCATACTGTCCGTCGCCGGATGAGCTCTCCTGATAAACCTTTCCGTTGATCTCTATACTCAATGTAGCCATCGGTTTAAGACCTTTTGCCAAGGTTACAAAATAGCTCAAAAGTTTTACCTTATTTTCTGCTGTATCGTGCTTCAGCACATCAGATATAATATAGGGCAAATCTTCTTGTGTGACCTGCTCTTTACGGTCTCCAAGCTCGATGATACGGTCGGTTACTTTCTTCATCGACTCTTCATCCAGCTCAAGTCCCAGACTCTCCAGATTTTTCCGGATATTTGCTTTTCCGGAATTTTTACCTAACGCATATTCGCGTATTCTGCCAAAACGCTCGGGAAGCAGGTCATTGCAGTACAAATTATTTTTATTATCACCATCGGCATGTACACCGGCTACCTGAGTAAAGACACTGTCGCCCACTATCGGTTTATTTGCCGGAATGGTAACTCCTGAATACGATTCGACCAGCCGGCTCACTACATTCAGACGACTTTCATCGATATTGGTGATTGCATGGAAATGGTCTTTCAAGATAGCTTGTACACTAGCAAGCGGAGCATTTCCGGCACGCTCTCCCAAACCGTTGATAGTAGTATGCAAGCCTTTTACTCCACTCAGTACGGCAGCCAGCACATTACTTACAGCCAAATCATAATCATTATGTGCATGAAAATCGAAATGCAAGTCGGGATAGCGTTTTTTCATCTTCCTCATGAACTCGATTACCTGTAACGGATTCAGTACCCCCAAGGTATCGGGAAGCATGAAACGTTTTATTCCGCAATCTTTCAGTCCATCTACCAGACCAAACACATAATCGGGAGAATCTTTGATTCCGTTGCTCCAGTCTTCCAGATATACATTGACATCCATTCCTTTTCCATGAGCATAACGGACTACACCCAGAATATCTGCCAAATGCTGGTCTAACGTTTTCTTCAACTGAAACGTACAATGTTTTTCAGATCCTTTTGTCAGCAGATTGATAACCCGGCATCCTGCATTGTAAATCCAGTCGACAGACATGTTTCCGTCGACAAAGCCCAACACTTCTACCCGAGATAACATTCCCCGACGAGCTGCCCAGTCGCAAATCATTTTTACTGCCTTCGCCTCTCCTTCGGACACACGTGCCGAAGCTATTTCAATACGGTCGACCTTCAGGTCTTCCAGCAGCAAACGGGCTATCATTAATTTTTCATGTGGTACGAATGACACTCCGCAGGTCTGTTCACCGTCGCGGAGTGTGGTATCCATGATTTCTATTCTCGGATGATTGTTCATTGAATTTATCTAATTAGTTACGAGCTTTTTCGTAAGCCTCTATTTTATCTTTATTCTCTACCAGAAAATCGATGTCATCGAGTCCGTTCATCAGGCAATGTTTCTTGTATGCATTGATCTCAAACTTTTCAGACTTGCCTGTCGCTTTATTGGTAATGGTCTGTTCGGGTAAATTGACTTCGACTTCTGTTTTTGGATCGGCATAAATAGAATCGAACAATTCTTTCAGGAAAGCCTCGCTGACAACTACCGGCAATACGAAATTGTTCAGTTCATTGTTTTTATGAATATCGGCAAAGAAGCTCGATACAACTACGCGAAAGCCATATCCGGCAATAGCCCATGCAGCATGTTCACGACTGGAACCACTACCGAAATTCTTACCGGCAACCAGAATCTGTCCGCTATATGTAGGATTGTTCAGCACAAAATCTTTATTCAGCGAACCGTCCGGATTATAACGCCAGTCGCGGAAGAGGTTGTCGCCAAAGAATTTTTCATCGCGGGTAGTTGCTTTCAGGAAACGTGCCGGAATAATCTGGTCTGTATCCACATTCTCCAAAGGCAAAGGAATACAAGTACTTGTTATGATGTTGAATTTCTGTTTCATAATGATGCACAATTTTACGAATTACATAAGTGTTCTGGGGTCGGTTATTACTCCGGTCACAGCAGCGGCGGCTGCAGTCAGCGGACTGGCAAGCAAGGTGCGAGAACCTGGTCCCTGACGTCCTTCAAAATTTCGGTTGCTGGTAGATACGGAATATTTTCCTGCCGGAATCTTGTCATCATTCATGGCAAGACAAGCCGAACATCCCGGCTGACGGATTTCGAAACCGGCTTCTTCCAAAACTTTATCCAAACCTTCCTGACGAATCTGCTCGTCTACCATCCACGAACCCGGAACAAGCCATGCTGTAATATTGTCGGCTTTCTTACGTCCCTTTACGATAGAGGCAAATGCACGGAAGTCTTCGATACGTCCGTTTGTACATGCTCCGAGGAATACATAGTCCACTTTCTTGCCAAGCAAAGATTCACCTGCCTGAAAGCCCATATACTGCATGGATTTTTCGAATGAGCCTTTCTCTACATCACTCATACCTTCAGTAGTAGGGATATGATCGGTAACAGCCATTCCCATTCCCGGATTGGTTCCATAAGTAATCATCGGCTGAATATCGGCAGCATCGTAACGAACTTCTTTATCGAACACTGCGTCATCATCGCTCTTCAACGTTTTCCAGTATGCGAGAGCCTTGTCCCATTCAGCCCCCTTCGGCGCATACTCACGTCCCTTGATATATTCAAAAGTTACTTCATCGGGAGCTATCATACCTCCACGTGCTCCCATTTCGATACTCAGGTTACACAAAGTAAGACGTCCTTCCATGGTCAGGCTGCGAATAGCTTCTCCTGCATATTCCACAAAATATCCGGTTGCACCGCTTGTTGTCATTTTCGACATCATATAAAGTGCCACATCCTTGGCTGTCACACCTTTGCCCAGTTTTCCGTCGATGGTAATACGCATGGTCTTGGGGCGAGCCTGAAGAATACATTGAGAAGCCATTACCATTTCTACTTCACTGGTTCCGATACCGAAAGCAACTGCCCCCATCGCTCCGTGAGTAGACGTATGTGAGTCACCACATACGATGGTCATGCCCGGCAAAGTAAGTCCTCTTTCCGGACCTACCACGTGAATGATACCATTCTTCTTGTTCATCATACCGAAATGAGTCAGTCCGAAATCGGCAGCATTTTTGGCAAGCGTATCTACCTGCGTACGCGAAACCGGATCTTCAATAGGCTTATCCTGATCGTGTGTCGGAGTATTATGGTCGGGCATGCAGTAAATCTTTTCCGGACGGAAACATTTCAATCCACGGGCACGCATTCCCGCAAAAGCCTGAGGACTGGTCACCTCATGGCAATAAAGACGATCGATATACAACTGGGTAGGTCCTTCGTCCACCTTCTGCACCACGTGTGCATCCCATATCTTGTCGAATAATGTATTAGCCATACTTAAAATCTCATTTAGTTATTTTCTGAATTTATTGATACAATCTATATAAGCTTCTACTGATGCTGCAATGATGTCGGTATTTGCTCCGAAACCATAATACATCTGTCCGTCATATTCCACCTGCATGTGAACTTTACCAACATCGTCACTACCTTTGCTGATAGCCTGAATTGTAAATTCCTTCAAGGTCATCTGACGTTTAATAATCTGTTTTACTGCCTTGATGGCTGCGTCTACCGGACCGTTACCCGTTGCAGCAGCTTCAAAGTGTTCACCGGAGATGTTAAGTCCCAGACTGGCAACCGAACGTACTCCGACACCGCTGGTGACTTGAAGATATTCCAGCTTAATGTGATGGTTTACATTGCGATCGGCTCCGGCAAGTACGAGAATATCATCATCGGTGATATCTTTCTTCTTATCAGCCAGTTTCAGGAAGTCTTCGTACACTTTGTCCAGTTTTTCCTGATTCATTTCTACACCCAGTACATGCAAACGGTGTTTCAACGCTGCACGACCGCTGCGAGCTGTCAGTACAATTGCATTATCGTCGATACCAACATCTTTCGGATCGATAATTTCATAAGTCTGTACATTCTTCAATACACCATCCTGATGAATACCTGAAGAGTGTGCAAAAGCGTTTCTTCCTACAATAGCCTTATTGGGCTGGACCGGCATATTCATCAGGCTAGAAACCATGCGGCTGGTAGGATAGATTTTCTGAGTATTAATATTTGTGTCAATGTCAATGTCATTATGACAACGTAAAATCATGGCAACTTCTTCCAGTGAAGTATTTCCGGCACGCTCACCGATACCGTTGATGGTAACTTCTACCTGACGAGCTCCATTCAACACACCGCTGATAGTGTTGGCTGTTGCCATACCTAAATCGTTATGACAGTGGGTAGAAATAATGGCTTTGTCGATTCCGTCTACATGATCAACCAGATATTTGATCTTTGCACCATATTCATCGGGCAAACAATATCCCGTTGTATCCGGAATATTCACTACTGTTGCCCCTGCCTTAATAACAGCTTCTACCACACGAGCCAGATATTCATTGTCTGTACGACCTGCGTCTTCAGCATAAAACTCTACATCGTCTACATATCGGCGAGCATATTTTACAGCAGCAACCGCACGCTCTATAATTTCCTCGCGGGTAGAATTGAATTTATATTTGATATGAGAATCTGAAGTTCCGATTCCTGTATGAATACGTTTGTGTTTGGCATACTTCAAAGCTTCGGCTGCAACGTCGATATCTTTTTGTACGGCACGAGTCAGTGCACAGATAGTAGGCCAGGTTACAGCCTTTGAAATCTCAATTACCGAGTTAAAATCTCCCGGACTTGAAATAGGAAATCCTGCCTCAATTACATCCACTCCCAAAGCTTCGAGTTGCTTGGCAACCTGAATTTTCTCGACTGTATTCAACTGACATCCGGGCACTTGTTCTCCGTCGCGCAATGTCGTATCAAAAATAAATAATCTGTCGCTCATAAACGTATATCTTTTATTGTTTCATTTTAAAGAAAAAGCCTTTCGCACCAGAAGTGAGAAAGGCTTTATATCATAAATCTTATACCGTCATGCACACGGCTCACTTCCCACTGGTTTCACCAATAGAATAATAATACCGCCTAGCAAAATATGTATAAGAAATGTATTCATAATTATCTGTTACTTGTTCTAAACGCTTGCAAAGGTAGAGAATATTTCGACAATACAAAATAAAATGAAAGTTTTTTATTCATTTTAGCAACAAATTAGTATTTAGCATACTATTTTAAGCGTAATTCATACAAGCATGCTTCGACTTCAGCGTTACTTCCCATGTGTTTTCCCATATCATCTGACAGTTTAACACATTCTCTCCATTCCTGGTTATGATTCATCTTACAACGGGATAATTTCATAACAATATTTGACGGATGATATCCCGTATCATTTGTAAGATTCGTTCCGATACCGAAAGAACAGTTTATCTTGCCTTTACAATAATCGAAAAGATGCAAAGCCTTCTCAAAGTCAAGTGCATTGCTGAAAATAATTGTTTTCGTCCGCGGATCAATACCCAGTTCTTTATACCGGGCAATCAAGCGGTCAATAAATTCAAATTCATCTCCTGAATCGCATCGTACTCCATCGAAAAGCTTTGCCTGCTTCCGGCTAAAGTTCGACAAAAATGAATCGGAAGTATATGTATCCGAAAGAGCTGTTCCCAGGTCTCCGTCATATACATTCACCCAGTTTTCCAAAGCCATATAATTGGCATGCTTATAACCGAACTGTGCTCCATGGAACATAAACCATTCATGCGGATGGGTTCCCATCGGACGCATGTCATATTTCATAGCAAGATAGCAGTTTGACGTTCCGGTACAATAACGAGCATGTTCTTTCAGATAAGCGACAACAATATCGTGTACATCAAATGAGAAACGACGACGTGTTCCAAATTCTGAGAACGGCATCTGATGCTCATTGGATAATTCAACTTTCCCAGCCAGCTTAGCTATAATTGATTCTTTATCCGGTATCCGGTTCAGGAACTGGTTTTTTATCTCAGAAACAATAGCCAGCAAAGGAACTTCATAAAGTGTCACTTTATAGAGGTAGTCTGTAACTTCGATATGCAAATGGTGTTCTTCGTCCAGATACACTTCTATCTTTTCAGGATCAAAACGGAAAGAAGACAGCCACTCCCAGTAAACATGCGGCAGGAAACGACAATGTGTATACATATACTCCAGTTCCTCTTTACGCAATGCAACCAGTGACAGATTATGAATCTCGTTTTTCAATGCTTCCAGGAAACCTTCTGTATATTCTGTTTCATCTCTATCTTTAAAAGTAAACGTACCTAATGCATAAGGAAAGAGTTTTATATATGCATATGAAGTAGTAAACTTATACAAGTCTGTATCTAAAATTGTTTTTATTACCATAACATCACTTTTATTTCTTTTTGTAAAGATAAACAAGAAAAATCATTTCCTATACATTTTACTTCAACTTAAGTGATATTATGCAGTCTACCGAAGGTTTCAAATTGGCTGTATGCAGAACTATACCTCCCTGAATTTTTTCATATTTTACCTTTTCTCCCGTATCAAATAAGGTAGCAGATACCACCTTTTCGTTCAATGGCAAAGTAACAAATTCAGGCATATTCTGTGATAAAATATGTATATAGAGTGTGTTTCCTTTTCTGGTAGTAGTTCCCCAAGAAGCTGTAACAACATTGCCGGAAGTAGAACCGTAAATTGTTTCTCCATACTTCGACATCCACTCACCTACTCCTTTCAAACGTTCAACAGCTACTGCAGGTAATTCTCCATTAGGCTGAGGGCCAATATTCATCAATAAATTGGCTCCTTTTCCGGCAGCACGCACCAACAGATGAATCAACTCATTAACAGACTTATAATTCTGATCTTTGATCTTATATCCCCACATACCATTCATTGTTTCACAAGTTTCCAATGGCAAAGTACTGATAGACTGACCTGAAAGTCCAGCTTTATTTTCTCCGGGAAGATCACGTTCAAACATCTGAAAATCTTCTCCTGGGAAAGGAGATTTGTGATGATTGTTTCCGATCAAACAAGCAGGTTGTAATTTATGAATCAAAGCATACTGTTTATCCAGTCCCCAATTAAAATCGTCTGGCTGATCCCATAAACCGTCAAACCAAATAGCTCCTATCGGTCCATAATTGGTCAGTAACTCAGTCAACTGGTTATTCATGAACTGATAGTATGTACTCCATTCGCCATGAGAAGTACGTCCAGTTCCATGGCCAGTTCTACCTAAAGGATAATAATCCTCTCTACTCCAATCCAAGTGTGAATAATACAGATGCAATTTTATTCCCTGTTTCTGGCATTCCTCCGCCAATTCTTTAATAATATCCCGCTTAAAAGGTGTAGCATCTACAACATTATAATCAGAATATTTAGTATCAAACATGGAAAATCCGTCATGATGACGAGAGGTGAAGCAAATATATTTAGCTCCAGAAGCCTTTATAGCTGCAACCCAATCGTGTGCATTGAAACGTGAAGGGTAAAAGCCTGATGCAACCTTAGCATATTCGTGACAATCAATATCGGCATTATGCATATACCACTCTCCTTGCCCAAACATACTGTAAATTCCCCAATGGAGAAATATACCAAACTTACTGTCTTGAAATTCTTTTCTAGCTTGCAGATTCTCTGGAGCAGGTACATAATCTGCTTCTGAATTCTGCGCATAAAGAGAAGATATCCCCAAAAGGCCACTTAAGCAAATAGCTTGCCAAAAACGAAAAGCACGTGTTTTCATATTCTTCCAATAAATTTATAAATGAGAAATTAGATTTGGTTTTCCAAAGATACAATAAAATTCTGAGTTTGCAGAAAAAAAGAAAGCCCCGCGGCACTTGTGATGCTGCAGAGCTTCTCCTAAGACGGCGACTACCTACTCTCCCACTTGCGCAGTACCATCGGCGTGACGAAGCT
>OGGG01001490.1_pt1 | contig 18519 bp, 14 predicted proteins | sample 1571201 | NCBI WGS metagenome assembly OGGG01 (sample SAMEA2581946, study PRJEB24529) | metagenome | biome: Human gut stool | place: China | collected 2011 | reverse complement strand
TTAAAAACAGACGCTGCCGGATTAAATACCTATGCAAAAGATTACCAGGCTTTATATCCGATTGCCGCACGATGCGGTGTTTTTGCAAAGACTGATATTCAGCCTTTAATAAATGAGGGCGCATCGAAACCGGACCTTGCCGCTTCCATTTTCCAGGCTGTTGTAAACCAGACAATCAGTGGTCTTGCCTGCGGAAAACCGATTCGCGGTAACGTTGCTTTTCTCGGCGGTCCGCTGCACTTTTTAACAGAATTAAAACAGGCATTCATCCGCACTCTTAATTTAACCGGGGATGCCATTATTGCACCGGAAAATTCCCATCTTTTTGCTGCAAGCGGAGCAGCCATGAACTCGGAGGGAAAAGGTGCCACAACAATCGGTGCTTTGTTAAAGAAGCTTTCCGGCGAAATTAAAATTGAATTTGAAGTGACTCGTATGGAGCCTCTTTTCAAAGATGAAACTGATTACAATGAATTTATCGAAAAACATAACGTACACAGCGTAAAGAAGGGAGATATCTCCACTTACGAAGGAAATGTATTTCTTGGCGTAGATGCCGGTTCAACAACAACTAAAGTAGCTCTTGTCGGCGAAGACGGTTCCCTTCTGTACTCATTCTATGATAATAATAACGGAAGCCCACTGAAGACGACAATTAAAGCAATTAAGGAAATTTATGAACTGCTCCCGGAAAGTGCCACAATTGTGCGTTCCTGTTCAACCGGATACGGCGAAGCACTGATTAAATCCGCTTTGATGTTAGATGAAGGTGAAGTTGAAACCGTTTCCCATTATTACGCTGCTTCTTTCTTTGACCCGGATGTTGATTGTATTCTTGACATCGGCGGTCAGGATATGAAATGTATTAAAATCAAAAATCACTCCGTAGACCAGGTACAGTTAAATGAAGCCTGCTCTTCCGGCTGTGGTTCTTTTATCGAGACGTTTGCGCGCTCGTTAAATTATGAAGTAAAAGATTTTGCAAAACTGGCTCTATTTGCCGAAAATCCAATTGATTTGGGTTCCCGCTGTACCGTATTTATGAATTCTAAAGTAAAACAGGCACAAAAAGAAGGAGCTACGGTCGCAGATATTTCTGCCGGACTTGCTATTTCCGTTATTAAAAATGCCCTGTTAAAGGTAATTAAATTAACAGACCCGAAAGATCTCGGTAAAAACGTAGTTGTTCAGGGTGGTACTTTCTATAACGATGCGGTATTACGAAGTTTTGAGCGTGTTTCCGGATGTCAGGCAATTCGCCCTGACATTGCCGGTATCATGGGTGCTTTTGGTGCCGCACTGATTGCCCGTGAGCATTACGAAGAGGGAGAAACTTCTTCCATGCTCTCTTTACAGGACATTATCGAGTTAAAATTTGAAAGTTCCATGACAAGATGTAAGGGATGTACCAATCATTGTCTCCTTACAATAAACCGCTTTACCGGTGGCCGTCAGTTTGTGTCCGGTAACCGATGTGAACGTGGTCTTGGCAAAGAAAAGACAAACCGTGACGTTCCAAACCTTTACGCCTATAAAAACAAGCGTCTTTTTGACCACTATAAACCATTATCTGCGGACAAAGCATATCGCGGCAAGGTCGGAATTCCACGCGTGTTAAATATGTATGAGAATTATCCATACTGGTTTACTTTCTTTACGGAACTTGGCTACGAAGTCGTTCTTTCACCGGCTTCCAACCGAAACATTTATTCACTTGGTATCGAATCGATTCCGAGCGAATCAGAATGTTATCCGGCAAAGTTAGCTCACGGACATATCTCATGGCTGTTAAACCAGGGCGTTTCGTACATTTTTTACCCTTGTGTTCCTTACGAGCGCAAAGAATTTGATGAAGCGGGCAACCACTACAACTGCCCAATTGTCACTTCTTATGGAGAAAATATCAAAAATAATGTAGAAGAATTGGCAGATGAATCGATTACCTACCAGAATCCATTCGTCTCCTTTGAAAGCGATAAAATTCTTGCCGATGAGTTAGTACGCTATCTCGGCAAAGAAAATAATATTGATGCCGGCGAGATTCGAAAAGCTGCCCACAAGGCATACGAAGAATTGCAAAAAACAAGAAATGATATCCGCTTAGAGGGCGAACGCGTATTAAAATGGATGGCAGATAACAACAAGCGTGGTATTGTGTTAGCCGGTCGTCCTTACCATATTGACCCGGAAATCAACCACGGTATTCCGGAATTGATTACATCTTACGATATTGCGGTATTATCTGAGGACAGCATTTCCCATTTAGGAAAAGTTGACCGGCCAACGATTGCGATGGATCAGTGGATGTATCATTCCAGACTTTATGCCGCTGCCAGTTTTGTACGCACCCAGAACAATCTGGATATGATTCAGCTTAACTCTTTTGGATGTGGACTTGACGCAGTAACAACCGACCAGGTCAATGATATTTTGACAAGTTCCAATAAAATATGTACGGTTCTTAAAATTGACGAGGTCAACAACTTAGGTGCCGCAAGAATTCGTATCCGTTCGCTTATTTCCGCTGTGAAAGACCGCGAACGCAAGGGAATTAAGTCATCTCCTCAAAATTCAGCCTATAAACGAGTTGAATTTACAAAAGAAATGCGTAAAAGTTACACGATTTTAGCACCACAAATGTCACCAATTCATTTTGACATTTTAATGCCGGCTCTTGCTGCCTGTGGTTATAATCTTGTCCAGCTTCCTACCGGCGTAGGCGAATTGGATTACGGCTTAAAATATGTAAATAATGATGCGTGCTACCCGTCTCTTCTTGTGGTCGGACAGTTTATGAAAGCGTTGTTATCCGGTGAGTACGATTTAAATAAAACTGCTTTAATCATTACTCAGACCGGTGGCGGATGCCGTGCAACGAACTATATCGGCTTTATCCGCCGTGCACTAAAAAAAGCAGGCATGGAACAGATTCCGGTTATCTCATTAAGTGCCGGCGTGGAAACAAACTCCGGCTTTGACATCAATTATCGATTGTTAAAAGCCGCTATTCACAGCTTAATCTACGGTGATTTGTTTATGCGTGTCGTATACCACACCCGCCCTTACGAGAAAGTACCGGGTTCCGTAAACGCTCTTCACGATAAATGGAAAAAAGTCTGTATTGAGGCTGTGAAAAAACCAAAGCAGTCGGAACTTAAGAAAAATATCAAACAAATCGTGAAGGAATTTGATGAAATAGAATTAGATGAAACAAAGAAAAAACCACGTGTTGGAATCGTTGGTGAGATTTTAGTTAAATATCTCCCTGCAGCCAACAATCATGTTGTCGAACTCTTGGAAGCTGAAGGTGCTGAAGCAGTCTGCCCGGATATGCTTGACTTCTTTATGTACAGTGCTTACGATAGTGAATTTAAGGCTGATCATCTTGGCTTTAAGAAAACCAGTAAGTGGCTTGGAAATGCTGCTATCTGGCTGTTAAATCAGTTCCGCAAGCCATACTGCAAAGCACTTGCTGAGAGCAAACGTTTTGAGGCACCACCCGAGATTCACGTACTGGCTAAATATGCAGAGCCTTTCGTATCTAACGGTAACCAGACCGGCGAAGGATGGTTTCTCACAGGTGAAATGATTGAATTGATTCACAGCAATGTACCAAACATCGTTTGTACTCAGCCATTTGGCTGTCTGCCAAACCATGTCGTTGGTAAAGGTGTTATCAAACAGATTCGAAAGGCATTCCCAGATGCCAACATTGTAGCCGTTGACTATGATCCCGGTGCCAGCGAAGTAAACCAGTTAAATCGTATCAAACTGATGTTAGCAACAGCGAACGAGAATTTAAACAAATAAAAAGAATCGCAATTTAGGAGTCTGCCAAAAGGCAGGCTCCTTTTTATTTTGTAAGAAATAAGGAGTCTGCCTTAGCAAACTCCTTATTATATTTTGAATCATTTTGTAGATTCTTTTTCATTTACTTCTTAACTTAGTTCATTTTCTTTCTAAATACAATTACTCCGAAAATTGCTAATACAGACAATCCCATAACAATCATTGGGAACAAAAGATTTGTTGTATCTCCTGTCTCCGGTGCAGAATCAGATAATGGTACATCTTCGTCAAGCAAAGTAGTTGTTTTCTTACTTGTTGCTGATGCTTTTGGTGTATCCGGATCTGTCAGCTCTTTACTTGCTCTCGGTGTGTCTTCATCAAAATCAAACAAGTTTGGAGTAGCTGTTGCTGTCACTTCCGGTGTCGGTGTTGCATCATCACCCGGAGTAGCCGTTGGTGTTACCTCCGGTGTAGCCGTTGGTGTTACTTCCGGTGTAGCTGTTGGCGTTGCCGTTGGTGTTGCTGTCGGCGTTGCCGTTGGTGTTGCTGTCGGTGTTGCTGTCGGCGTTGCCGTTGGTGTCGGTGTCGCCGTTACTTTTGGTGTCGGTGTCGCCGTTACCTTCGGTGTCGGTGTTGCTGTCACTTTCGGTGTTGGTGTCGCTGTCACATTTGGCGTTGGTGTCACTTTCGGGACTTTCTTTGAAATCATATGCCATTCGCCAGAGTTGCTGACAACCGTATGACATACCAGCCATCCTTCGGATGTAGTTTTCAAATTAACAAAAGCTTTTGGTGCAATTACCGTAGCTTTCATACCATCTGAGTCCAAATTCAAATTCGCCACATAAGGCATATTCCATACAACAGACTCTGCCATTTCCTCATGTGTTTTACTTCCATTTTTGACAGTAACCTTATATTCCGGAATGCGAACAGTATCTTTCAATGACACATTAAATACTAAGGACTGATTTGCTCGCAATGTAACCTTAACACCACCATTCTGAATTTTCCCCGCAGTGATATTTTCAACCATAGCATCTGCATCCACATATACAATTTCTTCATCAATCCCTGTAATGTCTACATGATAATTGTTCATGTCCTTAACATCTTTTGGTGTTGTGTAATCTGCCTTTTTCACAACAGATTCTGCATAGTTTGAAACAGATGCAAGCATTGCTTTAACTTCATCTTTCACACTTTCCTTTACAACTACATAAGGCGTCCCACGGAATTTCGACTCTCCCACAACTTCCCCAATCCGAATTTCTCCGGAAGCATTTGCTTTGCTCTCGGAAATCGTGTTTCCATTCCAATGACCATTCCCTTGGTACTTACCTACGGCAAAGTTTGTCTCCATATCTGCTGTCTGATTCAGATAATTACAAACAATTCCGTACTCAATGCAATCTCCCAAAAAAGGCTGATTATTTGACGCAAATGAAATTCCGCCAATCACCCCGATTGCAATTGCGATTGAGGCAACAGCAACCGCTGTTTTTGCCCAAAAGCTTCGCTTCAATCTCCTCATCATATTCCTCCAGTCTTTTAATCTTTTTAGTTTGATTTGTTACAAGATTAGTATAATTTTATACTATCGCCAGTATAACATAAACCTATCACATATATCAAGAAGTTTTTTTCAATTTTTTACATTTTTTTAATGATATCAAAGTTTCAATTCAGAAAACACTAGAAAGGCAGTTTTGCTATGAAAACATTCACTGATATCCATATAAAATAAGCCATACTTCACTATATGAAATATGGCTCATCCAGTTGAGTCTTATTCAAAATTCATTTTCTATTTTTTCAGGAATCTCCCACTGAATTGGAGTTTCTCCATTCTTTAACAAAAAATCATTTGTCTGGCTAAAAGGTTTACTGCCAAAGAATCCTCGGTATGCCGACAAAGGGCTTGGATGAGGTGCTTTCAGCACAAGGTGTTTTGGATTTGTCAACATTTTCGCCTTTTCCTGTGCCGGCTTCCCCCATAAAATAAATACAATTGGTCTATCCTGAGCCGCATCATCGGCAACTGCCGCCTCCGTAAACTCTTCCCAGCCGACACCACGGTGTGACATCGGCTTATGTGCCTGAACCGTAAGCACCGTATTCAAAAGTAGAACACCTTGTTTTGCCCACGAAGTCAGACAACCGTGGCTTGGAATTTTGCAGCCCAAATCATCGTGCAGTTCTTTGTAAATGTTTTCAAGAGACGGCGGAATTGCCACCTGTGGTTTCACCGAAAAACAAAGCCCATGCGCCTGTCCTTCATTATGGTAAGGGTCCTGTCCCAGAATCACAACCTTAACCTTCTCAAGCGGCGTGAGATGAAAGGCCGTAAAAATCTCATCTGCCTTTGGATATACAGTTGTCTCACTATATTGTTTCCGAACAAAAAAGAATAAATTTTTATAGTATTCTTTGGAAAATTCTTCGTGCAACGCACGCTCCCACTCACCTGTCAAAGCACTCATAACAACCTCCCTCTTTTTTATAACCGCACACTGATCCCCCGCTCTTGCAGGTATTTTTTCAATTCAACGATTTCAAGTTCTTTAAAGTGGAATAGTGAAGCTGCCAAAACCGCATCCGCTTTTCCTTCCGTAAGGGCATCATAAAAATGCTCTTTTGTTCCTGCACCGCCGGATGCAATAACCGGAATTGAAACATTTTCAGAAACCGTCCGTGTCAGTTCAACATCATAGCCGTCTTTTGTTCCATCACAGTCCATGCTGGTCAAAAGAATTTCGCCGGCACCTAAGCGCTCCGCTTCCATTGCCCATTCCACGGCATCTTTTCCCATATCTACACGACCGCCATTTTTGTAAATTGTCCATCCACTGCCGTCTGCCCGTCTTTTGGCATCAATCGCAACAACGACACATTGTCTTCCAAATTTATCCGCAGCATCCGATACAAGTGTCGGATTTAAAATTGCCGCTGAATTCACTGCAACCTTGTCCGCACCCTCGCGCAAAATCATACGAAAATCCTCAATCGTACGAATTCCGCCACCTACCGTAAACGGAATAAACACCGTTTCCGCCACTTTACGAACCATGTTCGCCTTTATCTCTCTTGCATCACTCGATGCTGTAATATCTAAAAAAACCAATTCATCTGCCCCTGCTTTTCCATAAGCAGCACCAACTGAAACCGGGTCTCCCGCATCAATCAAATTAACAAAATTAACTCCCTTTACCACTCTTCCCTCATTTACATCCAAACATGGAATTACCCTTTTCGTAAACACCGAAATTCCTCCTATCTTCGTCTTATTCTATATGGAAACAAAATTCTTCAAAATTTCCAGCCCAACATCTCCGCTCTTCTCCGGATGAAACTGGGTTGCAAAAATATTGTCATGTTCCACTGCCGCATGTACCGGAACAATATAATCCGTTGTAGCTGCTACATCTTCAATATGTTTGGCTTTTAAATAATACGAATGAACAAAATACACATACACATCCTCCGGAATTCCTTTTAACAGTTTCGAATTCGGATTGATTTTCAAAGAGTTCCATCCCATATGCGGAATTTTATATCCTTCTTTTTCCGGAAATCTTACAATTTCACCGGGAAGAAGTGAAAGTCCTTTTACATCATGTTCTGACTCATCGCTTCGCTCAAAAAACAACTGTAGCCCAAGACAAATGCCCATAATCGGTGTACCGGATGCCGCCACATCCTGCAGCACTTTTGTCAGTTCATAGCGATTCATCTTTTCCATCGCATCCTCAAACGCACCAACTCCCGGCACAATTACATGATCTGCTTTCTTAATTTCTTTCACATCTCTTGTAATCACCGGATGTTCCCCAATATATTGTAATGCCTTCTCAACGCTTTTAATATTTCCTGCATCATAATCCACAATTGCTACCATCGTTTTGTATCACCTCTGTCATTGTATTAGAATAGCCGACCGGAAAACCGGTCAGCTATCTTTTCATTATCTCTCATCCGCTTCATTTCTCTTCTGCCACTGCAAAAGAATCGCCTGCAAGCGGTCTGTGTATTCCTTTTGTGTCTCGGAAGCAATAATATTTCGTGCCTGTGATTCACTGACACCGAACTCATTGTACAGCTGATTTGCGAGTTTACTCTCCAATTCATTGTACTGGCTGAGCATATCATACTGCTCCGCTTTTGCTTTGTTTGCATCGTAAAGACGAATTCCACCAATCAAAGAATCCAGGGATTCCAAATACATCTTCATCTTATAATAATTCTGATAAGCATCATACTCACGCTGGAGCTGCATACACATACGCACCTTCTGTTTGAGTTCTTTCGACGAATCCGAAACAGAGACTCCTGCCAAAGAATCATAGGCATTCTTATAATCCCGCTGTTCAAAAGAACTCTCCGCACTTTTTACGGATGTCGTATAAGAAAGTGCCTGACTGCCAAACACAACTGCTACACAGAGAAGTCCGAAAAATACCATAACAATCGCAGCACCAACCGGATTAATTCTGCCAACCACTTCATTAGCTTCCTGCTCGGCTCTTAATCGTTTCTTTTCTTCTTTTTCTGCCGCTTTTGCTGCTGCCTGTTCTGCCTTTGCTGCTGCTTTTTTTTCTTTTTCTTCTTTTGCCTGCTCTGCTTTTGCTGCCTTTTCCTCTGCTGTCTGCTGTTTCTTTTCCTCTTTCGCCGCTTTCTTCTCTTCAGCGTCAGCCTGCTCTTTCTCACGCTCTTTGGCTTCTTCCTCTGCGGACTGTTCCGTAATGATATTACCAAAAATACGTTTAAAGAAACCGTCTTTTTTCTCTTTTTCCTGCTTTATATCTTGTACATCTGCCTCTGTGTCATCTGAAACCACCAACGGCTTTCCGGACACACCAGCCGCTTCACTATCATCCAATACCAAAGGATCCAGCGCCAAATCACCAAAATCATCACCGGCATCTTCATCCATCTGCGGAACAAATTCTTCCTCAATTTCAGGGAATTCCGGTGCCTCATCTGCCTCACTGTAATCCACAGCAGAAAGTGCATCATCATAAACATCATCTACAGATAAAGCATTTGCATCATCGGCAAATACGCTTTTCTCATCATCTTCCCGAAAAAGAGAAGTCTCAGCCGGACTTTCATCCATAGGCTCTGCTGTTTGAACCTCCTCCTCCGGCTGCACTGCGGAATCCGACTCATCATAATCTTCATAATCCTGCGAAAGCAGTGCCAAAAGATCATTTACATCCGCTTCTCCATCAGAAGCTTCTTCTGCCGGTTTCTCTTCTGCCGGTTTCTCCTCCACCTGTTCGTCCATAACGGGTGCCGGTTCACCTGCATTTTCCGGTTCTTTCTCTTCATCACTCATGTTCTGCATCAATTCTTCCAGATAAGCCTCATCCATCTGTGATTCTTTATTTTTACAGTCTTCACACAATTCTTCGCCATCTGGAATTTCTTTTCCACATTTTCTACATAAGGTCAAATGTCACACCTCCTCTTACCAAAGCACAAACTTCTTATTTAAGCAAAAGGTCCAGCTGATGAACCAATCTGCCAATCTCCGGTTTAGAAAGCTGGGCATCTACACCAAGTGCCTCTCCTTTACGTTTCATCTCATCATTTACCAAAGATGAGAAAATAACAACCGGAAGTCCTTCAAATCTAGGGTCTTCTTTAATTTTCTTGGTTAGATGATGTCCATCCATCTGTGGCATTTCAATATCCGTAATAACAAGTGAAATATCTTTTCCAATCACCGCACCATCTTTCATCATGCGGTCCAAAGTGTTCCATGCTTCCAGTCCGTTGGTTGTTGGAATCAAATGTGAATAGCCAGCCTTTGTCAAGCATTTCTTCAACATCTCAAGAAGCAGCGGTGAATCCTCCGCAAGAAGGATTGTGTAATCAATACGGGAGCGCTCACCCATTGCCTCAATCTCAGACAGCTTAAGTCCCGTTTCCGGATTAACTTCCGTAACAATTTTCTCAAAGTCAAGAACAATAATTATTCTTCCGTTAATCTTTGTAATGCCTGTGGCTACCCCTTTACCATTTCCACTAATGGTAGAGTCCGGTTTTGCAATGTCTTTCCATGATACACGGTGAATACCAAGCACCTGCTGAACATGAAACGCTGTGTGTAGACGGTTAAAATTCGTAATAATATACATATCATGAGATGTGTCACCGCTTGACGGAACACCTAACGCTTTCGCCAAATTAATTACGGTAATCAGCCGTTCTCTCGGCATGAAGATTCCCTCTATGTACTCATGTGCATTCGGCACCATCGTTGGCTCTTGATACGGACAAAGTTCATTAATCTTTGCCACATTGATTCCATAATGCTGATTACCAACCACAAACTCCAATAATTCAAGCTCATTGGTACCACTCTCTAATAAAATTCCTGTTTCTACTGCCATTGTCTCTCTCCTCCTTACTCCATGTCATCAATATCATCAAACTGACCGGCATCTGCATCCAACCCCATTGTATGAAGGGTTCTGACTTTGCGCCGTTCTTGTTCTGCGGTAACTAAAATGACTTCTTTTTTTCCTGATACATAAACGCCTCCTACTTCATTTTCACTGATGCTTTACTATTCCCTTCTTCAATCGACAAATCAATTGTAGAAGCGTTTGTCGCATTTTTATCTACCTGAAATACTAACACTGCCTTCTGTGACTTTCCTTTCGCAATCACAGTTTCCAAATAATCCAGTTGATTCTCCAATAAACTAATCTGTGGAGAATAAGTTGTTCCGTCCACATTCAGCTGATAGGTGATTTTTCGTCTGTCAATCAGTTTAACCTTTTTTTTCGCACCGGAATTATTTTTTAGTGAAAACTCTGCAACAAGTAGTTTTTTCCCCTGTTCGGCACGAATCTGTGAACTTCCGTATTTATCTGCCAGACGATAAGAAGTATACAAAATCGAAACACCTTTCAGATGATATAAATCATCTAACGATACTTCCTTTTTGGAATCTTCCGGTGTAGCTGCTGTCTGTTCCGGCTGCGATTCCTGTGGTGCGTCTGATGCCTGTGCAGCTGCCGATGTTGGTGTCGGTGTCGCCGGCATCGGTGTCGGCGTTTCTGTAACCTCTTTTTCTTTTTTTGTGATAAGTCGGTACGGATATTTGTCAGAATTTTGGAGCAAAACACCTGCTGCGTACTCCGCAATTTCATTTTCCTGCTCCTCAGACAAATTTTTTATATCCGCACATCCGGTAAGGGATAGAACGGACACAACCAAAACGGCGCATAAAAAACGTATCTGTCTCAAAAAACCCCTCCTTTTACAATTAAATCCAGTTTATTTATTATAGCACATATCCCGTCCATCAATCAACACTTTTCACGTCAAGTTCAAACCAAAATTCGACACCATTGTCATAATTTTTCACACCAAACTTCTGATTATGGGCATCCATAACGGCTTTTACGATAGATAAGCCAATTCCATTGCCACCATATTCTCTTGTCCTTGCCTTGTCCACTTTGTAAAATTTCGACCAGATTTTATCCATATCTTCCTCCGGAATCGGATCTCCGGTATTGAATACGCTAGTGCATACACGGTCACCTTTCCGAATCGTCTTAATTTCAATTTTATTCTCGTATTTCACATGATTAAGTGCATTGCTCACATAATTGCTGACAACCTCCTCAATCATATACTCATCTGCCCAGACCATAATTGGTTCCTCATCCGGATGGTATGACAACGTAACTTCTTTCTGACGGAACAAAATATCAGAGGAATTTACTATCGACTGAATTACACTTCGCAAGTCAAAATGCTCAAAATGAACCTGGTCATTTCCAAACTCTAACTGATTTAAACTCAGTAGTTTTTTTACCATCTTGTTCATCTTATCAGCCTCGTCCACAATGACTTCACAGTAAAATTCACGGCTTTCTGCATCATCATTAATATTTTCCTGCAATCCTTCTGCATATCCCTGAATCAAAGCAATCGGCGTCTTCAGTTCATGCGAAACATTCGCCAAAAATTCCTGCCGCATCTGTTCCTGCTCCGAACGCCTCTGTAAATCCAGCTTCAATTCATTATTCGCTGTCTTTAATTCGGAAATGGTTTTCTCCAAGCGGTCTGACAAAGCATTCATACTGTTGCCAAGCACTCCGATTTCATCATCACGGTTATCTTTATAACGAGTTGAAAAGTCAAGTTTCTGCATGTTTTTTGCATGAGCTGCCAGGCGCAGAATCGGCTTCGTATATTGATTGCTGACAAAATACATAATAAACACGCCGGCAATCATCACAATCATTCCGACATACAGCATAAACTGATTCGATACACCGGCACTTTCCTGTATACTCTGATAATTACTGCGCAGATAAATCCAGTAATTATCGGGCATCTTTCCTGTGAGTTCCAAAAAATTAGAATCTACTCTCGTGTCATACACATTATACATCGAATAATTTGCTGTCTGTGTAATCATTTTACAGTTATCGTCTAGCTTTTGCCCAAAATAAATTGATTTTACGTACTTATCAAGTTGGTTTTTTGTTACCTGCTGCAAACGCTCACTGTCACTCGGATATACATACGCTAATTCCGCGATATCACCAGACCCTTGGTAAACCCGAATCTGCACAAGATAAATGCTCATGTTGGTATTGCTCGAAAGCTGGTCTAACTTATCATAAATTGTATCTTTTTGCTCGCTGTCCATCTTATTCCAATCCACATTTTCACAAATATTGATAACACGCGAATAAACGCCCTGCATCTGGCTTACCTTATTGGACTGATAAAAATATGGCAAAAGCACAACGTTTGCAAGACTGATAACACCGATAATAATGACAATGGTAACGACAAAAATCGCTACCAGTCTTGTTTTCATGGAACGCTTCAAGATAATCACTCCATTTCCTATACTTCAAATTTATATCCCATACCCCAGATTGTCTTAATGTACTTTCCTTTTTCACCCATTTTACTGCGGAGTTTCTTCACATGGGTATCAATCGTTCTGGCATCACCAAAATAATCATAGTCCCACACGTGATTCAAAATCCGTTCACGTGAAAGGGCAATATCTTTGTTTTCCATAAAATAGGAAAGCAGCTCAAATTCCTTGTAACTCAAATCCACTTTCTCACCATCAATTATAACTTCATGTGCGGAGCGGTTTAACACAATTCCGCCATATTCGAGATTTTTCTCATTTGCCGAATTGGTTCTGCGAAGCAGTGCCTCTACACGCGCCACTAAAATCTTTGGACTAAACGGCTTTGCAATATACTCGTCCACCCCAAGTTCAAAGCCACGCAGTTCGTCATTTTCCCCGCCACGTGCCGTCAGCATAATAATAGGCACTTTGGAGTACTGGCGGATTTCCCTGCAGGTTTCCCAGCCATCCATCTTTGGCATCATAACATCCAAAATCACAAGAACAATGTCCTTATTCTCCATAAAAACATCTACGGCTTCTTCACCGTCTGCCGCCTCTAACACACGAAAATTCTGCTTTGTCAAAAAATCGCGTACCAATTTTCTCATACGCTGTTCATCATCTACGACTAAAATTGTATTTCCTGCCATATATAAACTCCTTTCACTGATTCAGACTGTCCTCTTTTTGCTGAAGACGTTCTTCCCATTTTTCATATTTGTCAATCAAATCTTCTTCCATATTAGCCTTATAATTTGTAAAATATGTGAAAATTGAGTATTCAAATCGAAAATTTATTACGACAAAACCAATCAAAAGAACAACTGCCGCAAAAAGGGCAATTTTCAGTTTCTTATTCAGTAACTGCTGCCCTTCGTACAATCGCTTCCACTTTGCTTCTTTTCGTGATGTCTGAGCAATAACATCCGGCTTTTTCTCATTTTCTTCCTTAATTGGAATTGGCGCTAAAGACTGCTCACTCACAAGTCCGCTTTTCCCAATAAAATGCCGCAGTTCCATCAAAAAATTATAACCGGCCATCGTATGAAACATCTTGTCTGACACGCATTTATTATAAATTTTCAAAGCGATTTTCGGATTTTTCAAATCCGCTGAGTGAATCAGTTTTTTTATCTGCTCTGCTTCTTTTTTCGTCTGTTCATACGATTCACGGCTCTCAAAAGAATACTGGTTTGTTACATAATTTTCAGCCATATAAATCCCCGCCTTTATTTCATCTTTGAATTTTTGCCAAGATACTCTTTTACTAATTCAATAAGCATATCATCTCTCGGATAACAGCTCTGTTCTTCGAGATATCTTTTCTCCATTGCTTTCAAAGTCTTGTCCTCTTCTTCTTCCGGCTCTAAAAACGCCAAAAGAAAACGCTCATAATCTGCATCCGATAATGTAAGCCCCTCTTTTATGGCAATTGTCTTTGCTGTCATACGCGCTTTCACCTGATCGTCAGCTGACGACTGAATATCTTCATCAGTCTGACCTAATGCACCGATAAATTCTTCATACGATTGCCCACTTACTTTGGCAAAGACCTGATACGAACGTTTCTGGTCTTTATATGCCTGTTTTCTGGAACCTTCCGGATATTTTTTCACGTTACATTCTTTTAATAAATCCTCCCATACCGTATCACCGATTCCCTCTCTGTTTTCTTTCTCTTCCTTCGCTTTTGCATACGTATAATACGCTTTAACGTTCGGATATTTGTTTTTCGACATCTTTTTCGCATATGCATCGTTAAACTTCGCATTCACCTCAACGGAAAAAGTAATCGTTTTCCCCGCCACGTCCGGATCTGCATCATCCTCTGCAAATGTTACATTCAGATTATATGTCTCTCCTAATTTCAAGCCCATCAATCCGCGTTCAAACGCCGCATTAAACAAATTTCCTGCACCAACTTGAATCACGGCACCGCTCTCACTCAAATCATCGGATGGCTGGTCGTCGACATAGCCTTCGTAATCCAGAGAAATCCAGTCACCTTTCTCTACCCGCTCTCCATCGGCCACCTTTTTCTTCCAGTCCTCTGCCTCCAATAAAATTGCCTGATAAACTTCCGTCTCGGTCGGCGTAACGGTAACCGTTCTCCCCTTATATTTACCAAGTTCCAACATATTATTTTTTGTATAGTCGACTAGCTCTCCGTCCTTCATTTCACCCTGTGCCCGTATTTCTTTTTCCTGCGTTCTTGTCTGTGTGTTCGTTTGCTCCTGCTTATCTTTTTCTCCCTTATATCCAAAATAAAAACCGACGCAAAACCCAATCACTGCCAATACAATAATTACAATCCATGCTTTTTTCTTCGCCTTCATAATATCCTCCAGTACATTTTTCTATTGTCATTCTAGCACAAAAGTGTGACGAAAGAAAGAATATTTGCGTAACCCCTTAGCGGATACGGTTGCTCCGCCTCCAAATTTTTCTTTTCTCCGCTTCTTTTATTAAATAATCGCGGAATGCCGGATGAGCAATACTCACCAATGCTTCCGCACGTTCCCAGGTCGAACGCCCCTCAAGGTTCACAACTCCGTATTCCGTTGCCAGAAAATAAACCTGGCTGCGCGGCGAAGTGATAATATCGCCATTAAACTGCGGACGAACACGTGAATGAGTCTGTCCATCCTTGTCCACATACACACTGCTCATACAAATAAATGCCTTGCCACCACGTGAAGCCGATGCACCAATCAAAAAATCCAACTGGCCGCCGGTTCCGCTAATCTGCCTAACCCCGGAACTCTCTGCCGCCACCTGTCCATATAAATCAACGGCAACACAACTGTTAATCGACACCATATTGTCAATCTGCGCGATCACACTTGGGCGGTTCACATACTCAAGCGGATATGCCGCTACTCCCGGGTTATTATCTAACCACTCATACAGTGCGTTGGAACCAATGGCACATCCAAATACGCCTTTTCCGGGTTCCAGTTTTTTCTGCCTGTTTGTTAATTTCCCGGCTAAATACATTTGCAGATATGCATCGGAACAAAGTTCCGTATGCATCCCCAAATCTTTCAAATCGGATTTTGCAATAATTTCACCAAGCGCATTTGGCATACTTCCAATCCCAAGCTGCAACGTCGCTCCATCCACAATATGCGGAATCAGGTATTTGGCAATCTGCCTGTCAATTTCCGTCGGTTCCAGTGCTTCCATATTAACAAAAGGCTCATGCTCCCCTTCCACAATATAATCCACATCCGAAATATGAATACATTCGTCATAACCGCCACGCACCTGCGGAAGATTTTCATTTACTTCCACAATCACAATGTCTGCCATGCGGGCAATCGGTGCGGCAACACCGGTATTTACCGAAAAATTAAAATACCCGTGTTTATCCATCGGAGCCACACTGACCATAACAACATTAACGTCTAAAAAGTATTCATAATAAGCAGCATTGTTATGAAAAACCATCGGAATATAATAGCAGAGCCCTTTATCGCAGAGCCTTCTCTCATACGCCGAGCAGTGCCAGCTGTGATACACAAAATGCTCCTGCGTCTCATCGCATTCTGCCACCGCAATTGGTCCCGCCATCAAATTCCCACGGATTTTCACATCATGAAGTTCGTCTCTTCTTTTGGCAAGTGCCCGGTCTAAAAGAATCGGCTTTCCAAGACAACTCGTATAATCAATCCAGTCACCGTCTTTCACAACAGCAACCGCTTCCTCCGGACTTCTCAGTTTTTGCCTATATTCATTTCTAAAATCCTTCATCCATTCCCCTCATTTCTTATGACAGCCCATGTGGCCGTTTCTTTCCATTTTCATCCACTGTCACAAAAACAGCACGCCCGGTCAAATGACTCTCACCGGTCAGAAAATTCTTTCCTTCTACCAAAATCTCAATACTTGTCACCCCGATTTTTGATACCTCATAATCCAATTGCAGTATCATACCACTTACGACTTCTTTTTTTATCACCACTTCTTTCAGTGCGGCAAGTACAACGTGCTCATTCGTTCCTAACTTTTCAGTCACACCAATCATCGCAGCTTCCGTCACCCACTCCGATATATAGCCGGCGTATAAAGTCTGGTGATGGTTCATAAATTCAGGTCTGACAAAATGTCTGGTTGCTACTTTCATCATTTTCCCTCGTTTCTATGCAACAAGAGACCTTACACATACGCATAAGGTCTCCTGCCAAAATCTAGTTTCTTTTATGCCTCTTTGGCATTGATATAATTCATCAAACCTTCTGCCTTGATGATTTTCTGCATAAACTCAGGGAATGCCTGTCCCTTATACTCTGTTCCCTTTGTTCTGTCATAAATCATGCCGTTGTCGAAATCAACTTCTACCACATCTCCTGCTTCAATATTCTGTGCAGCTTCTGCTGATTCGATAATCGGAAGTCCGATATTAATTGCATTACGGTAAAAAATTCTTGCAAATGTTTCGGCAATGACACAGCTTACACCTGCTGCCTTAATGGAAATCGGTGCGTGTTCCCTGGAAGATCCGCATCCGAAATTCTTATTTGCAACAATTATATCCCCTTTCTGTACTTTCTTTACAAAATCAACATCGATATCTTCCATGCAGTGTTTTGCAAGCTCCGAAGGATCCGGAGCATTTAAATATCTGGCTGGAATAATTACGTCTGTATCTACATTATCACCATATTTAAAAACTTTTCCTTTTGCGTTTTCCATATCAGTTCTTACCTCCTGCTATTTCTTCGGGATCAACAATATATCCGGCTATGGCCGATGCTGCCGCAACTGCCGGGCTTGCAAGATAAACTTCAGATTCCGGATCTCCCATACGCCCTACAAAGTTTCTGTTTGTGGTTGCAACGGCTCTCTCGCCTTTTGCAAGGATTCCCATATGTCCACCGAGGCAAGGTCCGCAGGTTGGTGTGCTGACTGCAGCACCTGCTTTAATAAAGGTGGAGATCAGTCCTTCTTCGATGGCCTGAAGATAAATCTTCTGTGTAGCAGGAATTACAATCGTTCTTACATGCTCTGCCACATGTCTGCCTTCCATAATCTTCGCTGCAATTCTTAAATCCTCCATTCTTCCGTTTGTACAGGAACCGATTACAACCTGGTCAATCTTTACTTCTCCGACTTCATCGATGGTTCTTGTATTTTCCGGAAGATGTGGGAATGCTACGGTAGGCTTTAATTCATCCAGATGAATGACATAGGTTTCATCATACTGTGCATCTGCATCTGCATTGTATACTTTATATTCCTTTGTGGAATGTTCTTTCATATATTCAATCGCCAGTTCATCTACCGGGAAGATGCCGTTCTTCGCACCGGCTTCAATCGCCATATTTGTCATGGCAAAACGATCGTCCATGGTCAGATAGGAAATACCATCCCCATAGAATTCCATGGATTTGTATAATGCTCCATCCACTCCGATTAATCCGATAATGTGAAGGATAATATCTTTCCCGCTGATCCATTTTGCAGGCTTTCCGGTAAGTTCAAATCTTAATGCGGACGGCACTTTAAACCATGCCTTTCCGGTTGCCATGCCTGCAGCCATATCGGTAGAACCAACTCCTGTTGAAAATGCACCTAACGCACCGTATGTACAGGTATGAGAATCCGCACCGATTACCACATCTCCTGCTACCACAAGTCCTTTTTCCGGAAGAAGTGCATGTTCAATACCTACTTCTCCTGTTTCAAAAAAGTTTGTAATATCATTTTTAATGGAAAATTCCTTTGCACATTTACATAATTCTGCAGATTTTATATCTTTATTTGGTGTAAAATGATCAAGAACAATCGCAATCTTATCTTTCTCAAATACCCCATCTACATTC
>OGGG01001479.1_pt1 | contig 18605 bp, 14 predicted proteins | sample 1571201 | NCBI WGS metagenome assembly OGGG01 (sample SAMEA2581946, study PRJEB24529) | metagenome | biome: Human gut stool | place: China | collected 2011 | reverse complement strand
TAAAATTCGTGAGTAAAAGAAATCTTCAGGGCAGGGTGCAATTCCCTACCGGCGGTAAAGCCCGCGAGCGACCTTGGTTGCCGATTCGGTGAAATTCCGAAGCCGACAGTATAGTCTGGATGAAAGAAGATAAACGATTTGTGAATGTCAGAAAACCCTGAGTATCTTTTTTGGTACCCAGGGTTTCTTTAATTTAGAAAGGAGGCTGTTATGACAAATCAAGATTACATGAAACGTGCCCTGGAACTTGCAAAAAAAGCGATGGGATATACTTCCCCGAATCCGATGGTCGGCTGCGTGGTTGTGAAGGATGGCAGGATTGTCACCGAAGGATATCATGAGCGGTGCGGCGAATATCATGCAGAGCGCAACGCCCTCACAAAATGCAGCGAAGATTTAACAGGAGCCACAATGTATGTGACGTTAGAGCCATGTTGTCATCAGGGAAAGACGCCTCCGTGTACGGATATTATATTGGAGCGTGGCATTGGAAAAGTATATGTTGGCTCGATGGACCCGAATCCGAAAGTGGCAGGAAAAGGTGTACAGATTTTAAGAGACCATGGCGTAGAAGTAGAGACCGGTCTTTTAGAAGAAGAGTGCCTTTCGTTAAATGAAATATTTTTTCATTATATTACAACAAAAATGCCTTATGTGGCGATGAAGTATGCGATGACGTTAGATGGTAAAATTGCTTCGTTTTCCGGCGATTCCAAATGGGTGACCGGAGAAAAGGCGAGAGAACATACACATTTTTTGCGAAAAAAATACCGCGGAATTTTAGTGGGAATCGGAACCGTGCTTGCGGATGATCCGATGCTCAACTGCCGCATTGAAAATGGTGTGGACCCGGTTCGGATTGTATGTGATTCGCATTTGCAGATTCCACTTGAGTGCAAACTTGTGAAAACGGCAAAGGATATCGAAACGATTGTCTGCTATGCCGAAGAAAATGAGGAAAAGCAAAAAGCACTTATGGAGGTGGGTGTTCAGTTAATTAAGGCTGAAAAAGATGGACAAGTGGATTTGGAAAAGCTGATGATGGAATTAGGCAGTATGGAAATTGACAGTGTTTTAGTAGAGGGCGGCGGCGCCATCCATGGTTCCTTTTTGACATCCGGCTTGGTGCAGAAAGTTTACTGTTATATTGCGCCGAAGATGATTGGCGGCAAAGATGCATTATCGCCGGTTTTGGGAAAAGGAATTGAAAAAATGAGTGACGCCGTGGAAATTACGGATGTTACGGTACAAAACTTTGGCGGTGACATCTGTGTGAGCGGGCATGTGAAGCAAAAAAGGAGGGATAAGCGGTGTTTACAGGAATTGTAGAAGAGATGGGAACTATTCAGAAAATTGAACGGGGAAGCCAGTCGGCGGTCTTATCGATTCGCTGTGAAAAAGTGTTAGAGGGTACGCAGATTGGTGACAGTATTGCTGTGAATGGCGTGTGTCTGACCGTGACAAGCCTGCGAAGTGATGGTTACGATGCAGATGTGATGGCAGAGACGATGAACCGGAGTTCCCTCGGTTTACTGCAGCCGGGAAGCCGTGTGAATTTAGAGCGTGCGATGCCGGCGGATGGACGATTTGGCGGACATATTGTAGCAGGACATGTGGACGGAACCGGAACTATTGTCAAAATAGAAAAGGACGAAACGGCGGTGTGGTACCGAATTGAGGCGGCGCCGGAAGTGCTTCGCTACATTGTAGAAAAAGGCTCCATCACAATTGATGGAATCAGTCTTACCGTGGCGACAGTTTCCGATACGGATTTTCAGGTGTCAATTATTCCACACACTCAGGCAAATACGGTGCTTTCTGACCGGAAAACCGGTGATGTGGTAAATCTGGAAACAGACATTATTGGAAAGTATGTGGAAAAACTTTTGCAGCCGCAAAAAACTCCTGAAAAAGAAAGTAAGATTACGTTAGAATTTTTAGCAGAAAACGGATTTTAATACAGAAAGGAACGAGAATAATGGCAGGATTTGCAACGATTGATGAGGCATTACAGGATTTAAGAGATGGGAAATTAATTTTAGTGATTGATGACCCGGACCGTGAAAATGAAGGCGATTTAATTTGTGCCGCAGAATTTGCTACGACAGAAAATGTAAATGCAATGGCAAGTCTGGCAAAAGGATTAATCTGTATGCCGATGAGTAAAGAGATGACGAAAAAACTGGGACTTGACCAAATGGTAGCGGTGAATACGGATAACCATTCAACGGCATTTACCGTTTCGATTGACCATGTGGACACAACGACCGGTATTTCTGCGGTAGAGCGTTCGCTGACGGCAATGAAGTGTGTCGAAGATGACGTGAAACCGGAAGATTTTCGAAGACCGGGACACATGTTTCCTCTTGAAGCAAGAGAAGGCGGCGTGTTAAAGCGTGCCGGACACACAGAGGCAACGGTGGATTTGATGCGGTTAGCCGGTCTGAAAGAATGTGGTCTTTGCTGTGAGATTATGCGTGAGGATGGTACGATGATGCGTACAACCGAACTTTTAGAATTTGCTAAAGAGCATAATCTTCATGTAATTACAATCGAGGATTTAATTAAGAAACGTTTGGAAAAAGAAAGTCTTGTAAAAAAAGAAGCCGAGGCAAAACTTCCAACGAAATATGGAAATTTCCGGATTCACGGATATCAGAATATTACAAACGGTGAGCATCATGTAGCCCTTACGATGGGGGATGTGTCGGACGGTGAACCGGTGCTTTGCCGTGTTCATTCAGAATGTCTGACCGGTGATGTATTTGGCTCCTGCCGCTGTGACTGCGGCGAGCAGTTAGAAAGTGCCATGCGCATGATTGCCAAGGAAGGCAGAGGAATTCTTCTTTATATGAGACAGGAAGGCAGAGGAATCGGCCTTTTGAACAAATTGAAAGCTTATGAACTGCAGGAGCAGGGATATGATACGGTAGAGGCAAATGTAAAATTGGGATTTGCTCCGGACTTAAGAGAGTATGGAATCGGTGCCCAGATTTTATATGATTTGGGCGTGAAAAAACTTCGTCTTTTGACGAATAACCCGACTAAAATTGCAGGACTTGCCGGCTATGGAATTGAAATTGTGGAGCGTGTTCCGATTGAAATTGCACCAAAGCTGGAGGATTATAAGTACCTTGTGACAAAGCAGGAAAAAATGCAGCATATGACGCACTATGATGTAACACGTGCGAAAAAAGATAAATAAAAGAAAGTGAGGAAATGAAAATGAAAACATTAGAAGGAAACGTAATTGGAAAAGGACTCAAAGTTGGTATTGTGGCAGCAAGATTTAACGAGTTTATTGTAAACAAACTGATTGGCGGTGCAGAGGATGCCTTAGTACGTCATGGCGTGGATACAAAGGATGTGGAACTTGCTTATGTGCCCGGCGCTTTTGAAATTCCGATTGTTGCACAGAAGATGGCAGCAAGTGGAAAATATGATGCAGTAATCTGCCTTGGTGCCGTAATCAAAGGTTCAACTTCTCATTATGATTATGTCTGCGCAGAGGTAAGCAAAGGAGTTGCAACCGTTGGTTTAAATACCGGAGTACCGACTCTGTTTGGTGTATTGACAACCGATAATATTGAGCAGGCAATTGAGCGTGCCGGTACAAAAGCAGGAAATAAAGGATATGATGTTGCATGTTCTGCCATTGAGATGGTAAACTTAATGAAAGAGTTATAAAAAGAAATAACAAAAGGGGGCAGCAGGGGTGATGGATTTTCATCAGATTAAGTCGAACATGGAGAAGGTAATCGTTGGAAAGTCTGAGACGATTGATTTGGTTCTTACGGCACTTTTAGCAGGTGGTCATATTCTGCTTGAGGATGTGCCGGGAACCGGAAAGACGATGCTTGCAAAAGCGTTAGCAGCATCACTTTCACTGGATTTTCAGAGAATCCAGTTTACACCGGATTTACTTCCGGGGGATGTGACGGGAATCCACTTTTTTAATCAGAAAAATTCAGAATTTGAATTTCGTCCGGGTGGCATTTTCACGAATATTCTGCTGGCAGATGAGATTAACCGCGCGACGCCGCGTACGCAATCAAGTCTGTTAGAGAGTATGGAGGAACATCAGGCAACGATTGACGGTGTCACCATGGAATTACCGGACCCGTTTTTTGTAATTGCGACGCAGAACCCGGTAGAATCTTCCGGTACATTTCCACTTCCGGAAGCACAGCTTGACCGTTTTATCATGCAGATTCCGATGGGATATCCAAACCGCGAAGGAGAACGTGAAATTCTGCATCGTTTTGCAGCAGATAATCCGCTTTTGACACTTGAGTCTGTCTGCACAAAAGAAGAATTGGCGGCGATGCAAAAGCAGTGCGAAGAGGTTTATGCGGCACCCGTGATTGAGGATTATATTTTAGACCTTGTGGAAGCTACCCGCAAGCATAATAACATTGCACTCGGCGTAAGTCCGCGTGGAGCACTTGTATTTTTGCGTGCAGCAAAATGTTATTCGGCATTAAAGGGTGAGCATTTTGTGACACCGGAGACGGTGAAGTATCTGGCACCATTTGTGCTTTCACACCGGCTGATTTTGGAAGACGTGTACAGCACAAATAAAAAAGCGGCCGATTACATTGAGGAAATTACGCATTTTGTAACAGCACCGACGGAGGATTTTGCCAAGTGATAATCATGTTATTTCTTGCCCTTGTGCTGTTTACCGTTTATTTCATTCATACGTTTCATTACAGCAGACATTGGATGGAAAACTTTGAAGTGACACTTGCCTTTTCGGAGGAACAGGCAGGAGAGGGCGATACGTTGTTTTTATATGAAACAGCAGTGAATAAGAAAAAAATGGGTCTGCCGATTATGTGTGTGAAGTTTTTAGCCTCTCGCTTTTTGCAGTTTGAGGGGGCGGAGAGCGGAACGGTTTCAGACCATTTTTACCGGAATGATGTCATGAGTGTGGATGGCTTTGAGAAAGTGCGCCGAAAATTAAAATTTACCTGCAAAAAACGTGGATTTTATCAGATTCAAGAGGCAGAACTAGTCAGTTATGATTTGTTCTGCCGTCATACGTTTGTCCACAAAATTCCGGTGGAAGTTTCGCTTTTGGTATACCCGTCCCGTATGAATATTCGAAAATTGATGCCGGTGTTCCGGCACATGACAGGTTCGTGTAAAACGAATGTGCCGCTGTTTGAAGACCCGTTCTTAAGTGGTGGTGTCCGAGAGTATACGCCGGAAGATTCGATGCGTAAAATCCACTGGAAGGCATCGGCAAGAATGGGAAATTGGCAGGTGAAAACAGCTGAATATACGGCTTCTACTCCTGTCGTAATCCTGCTCAATCTGGAATCGCCCGGTGTTTTTGTCTCTGTTGATTTGATGGAAGAGAGTATTCGTCTTGCGTATTCCTTTGTTTATTATTTAAGCAAAGAAGGTGTAGAAACAAAGTTAGTTATTTCCGGTGATGAGAAATATTCCATGGAAGGAACCGGAAGAACCCAGATTGCGGCGGCACGCCGTGCTCTGGCATTGATTTCTTATGAGCACCCTCTTAGCAAAGGGGAAGATTTTGTGATAAGAGAGTGTGAAAAAATCCGCAGGGAGCAGCATGTGATTCTCATTTCTGCGGCAGGAAAAAAGCCAATGCAAAAGGCAGTTTCTGATATGCTGCACCGGAACGAATCTTTGACGTGGATTGCTCCAACTTTTTCGGAGTATGGAGAGGATAATGAATTTCGGGAGATACCTCCGTCAATTGCAAAATGTCTTGTGAAATGGAGGGGTATGTAGTGAAAATCCGCAGGCGGTGCCGTTTTTTGGCATTTCTTTATTACGAGCTGTTAATTCTTGGAGTGGTTACCTCTTTGGTTCACTGGTTTGATGCCGGCGATGTGTATTCTTATGGGCGTTTTGTCTTTTTTGTTTTTGTGCCAATATTATTTTACCGGCATTTTTATCAGAAAGAAAAGCGGGAGGAAAGAAAAGTTGCGTCCTGTCATGTGGGGGCACTTGTGTTAGCCGGACTCTTTATGATGCCGGGAACTATTTTAGAGGCGGCCGATGATAGTTTCTGGCTGTGCAGTATTTTCTATCTGGCGGCGATTGTTGTTGGATTTGCCGGTGAATACTGGCGTGGGCAGTATCTTGTAGTAGGCTGCAATCCAAGTGTTTCTAAGGAAACGAAACGCCGCATAAATGTGAATCGCAGGAAGGACTGGATTCCTTTCTATGCTGCGGGATTTCTTACGGTTTTGCTTTTATTTGTGGCGGCAGGATATAAACCGGAGTGGAATTTTGAAAAGGATTCAAAGCAAAAGACTACCGTGGCGGAAACAAAAGAGAAGGAAGAGCCGGCAGCGGGACCGGAAAGCCAGTCAAGAGAGACTGTGGTACGGCAGCAGCAGGAAGAGCAAAAGGGTAATTTCTGGCTTACACTACTGCGGTATACTGTATTGATTGTACTGATTGTGACGGTAGTTATTCTGGCTGGTTATGGTATTTTTAAATTGATTTGTTATCTGGTATTTCACCGCAAAAAGCCTTCCTATGAATTTGCGGAACAGGTGATCATTACAAAAGAGGATGAGGAACATATACGGCTTGTACCGGTGGCAAAACGGGAAAAGAAGTTCCCGGCAGGTAACGATGGATTTGTCCGAAAGGCGTTTTACAAACAGATTCAAGCCGGTGCACAAAAGAATTCGGTTCCGTGCTCACAGACGCCGCAGGAACTAAAGGAGACTTATTTATCCGGGGAAAAGGCGGATGAATATTTGACTCAACTATATGAAAAGGCAAGATATGCGAAAGAGTCGGTTGAGACAGAAGAAATTCGCAAATTACACGAATTGGAGGAACAGAAATGGAAGAAAAATGGAAAAAAGTAAATCCGGTGCTCCCGTTGGATTATCCGGACCCGGATGTAATTCGGGTAGACGACACGTATTATATGGTAAGTACCACGATGCATTTTATGCCGGGATGTGTGATTCTGCGCTCCTATAATCTGGCGGACTGGGAAATTTATTCTTATGTGTATGAGACACTTGAACTTACGGATCAAGAGTGCTTAAAGAATGGAAAAAATGCTTATGGACAAGGAATGTGGGCTGCCACACTCCGCTATGAAAAAGGTATGTTTTATCTGATCTTTGTTGCCAATGACACGGGAAAAACATATTTGTTCCGCACGCCGGACTTAAAAGGTCCATGGCAGAAAAATGAAATCGAGGGCTTTTACCATGACTGCTCGCTTTTGTTTGATGAGGGACGTGCTTTCCTTGCCTACGGAAACCGCCAGATTTATGTGACAGAATTGAATGAAGAAATGACGGCGCCGAAGGAGGGCGGTTTACATAAACTTTTGGTTGAGGACCCGGATGAAGTGTATCTTGGTTATGAGGGAACCCATTGGTACAAAATCAATGGGAAATATTATTTGTTTTTTATCCATTACCGCAAGGGGGATAATACGAGACGTTCACAGGCTTGTTATGTAAGTGATTCGCTCGCAGGTCCTTATACCGGTGGAGAAGTGCTTGATACCGACGGCGGTTACTGCAATCAGGGAGTTGCCCAGGGAGGAATTGTGAGCACAACAAGTGGAAAATGGTATGCTATGCTGTTTCGTGACAGCGGTGCCGTGGGAAGACTGCCGGTTCTTGTTCCGGTTCATTTTGAAAATGATTTTCCGGTATTTGGCGTAGATGGAAAAGTAGAAGATAAACTGCTTTTAGAGGATACAAAACCGGCTCACAAATATGCACCTTTATATGGAGATGAAGATTTTTCTTCTCTTCATAATTACTGGCAGTGGAATCATGTGCCGGATGACAGCAGGTGGAAACTTTTGAATCACCGGTTGATTTTGCAGACCGGAAAAATATGCAATAATGTAACACAGACACCAAATACGCTGACTCAGAGGATGCCGTATCCGGGAGGTGTTGTAACAGTAACCGTGGATGGTTCGGCGTTATCCGATGGCGATATAGCGGGACTTTGTATGCTGCAAAGTGACTATGCATTAGCCGGAATTACGAAGGAAAATGGAAAGTATTTTCTTGTGAAACTGGCAAAAGACGGTGTGGCAGATGGACAGATGAACTCGAAAGAAGATGACAGTCTGCCGGCAGTACAGGAGAAAATTCCGCTTTCTTCTGCCAAAGTTACACTTCGTGTGAAAATTGATTTTACAAGAATGAAAGATACGGCAGTGTTTGAGTGGAAGCAGGATGGTAATTGGCAGATTCTTGCAGAGCCATTTTCTCTGTATTTTAAGTTGGATCATTTTTGTGGTGTGCGTCCGGGACTGTTCTGTTATGCGACGAAAGAGCATGGAGGCCAGGCAGCATTTTCGGATTTCACAATGAGAAAGGAAGAGACTGATGAATAAAAAAGAGGGCATTAAGTTATGTGAATCCGAGCTTAAGGTGATGGAACTTCTGTGGGAGGAGGGTGAACTCCGCGCGGGTGAAATTGTTCCGATTTTGTCAGCGCGCGTTGGCTGGAACCGCAATACGACTTATACAATTATTAAAAAGTGTGTGGAAAAGGGGGCCATAAGGCGGATTGAACCAAAGTTTGTCTGCCAGCCCCTTGTGACAAAGGAGCAGACACAGGTTTATGAAATAAATGCATTGGCAGAGCGGCTGTTTGATGGAAGTTTGGAAAAACTGCGGAAGGTTGTGGAGGAGATGGTGTAAGGCGGCACTTGTAAAGTGGATTATTGAAACATTACTTGATGTGTGTTAATATATGACATATACTGAATGGGAAATTTTGTAACCGTAATTAACCAATTCGTTTTGATGAAAGAACGTAAATCAAACGAAGCAAAAAAGGAGGAATCTTTGTGAAAAGAAGAAAAACAAAACGCCTGCTGGCAGGATTACTTGCGCTGGTAATGGTGTTATCCCTGTGCGAGATTACGCTGGGACAATCTACGCCGGCTAAGGCCGCAGTTAGTTTGCAAAACCCAACCACCAATGGAAAGGGTGTAACAACATGGGATTGTATCTATTTTGGAAACTATTGGCAGAATGATACAAATGGCGATGGAAAAGCTGACCAGAATGACCAAAAAGAGCCAATTAAATGGCGTGTTCTTTCCGTGAATGGAAATGATGCTTTTTTGCTGGCAGACCAGAACTTGGATGCAAAGCCGTATAATGAGGTGCATACGAGCAAGACATGGGAAACTTGCACTCTTCGTGCATGGTTGAAAGATACTTTTTTAAATACGGCATTTACAACGGTAGAACAGGCTGCAATCAAGAACACAACGGTTGTGAATGATGATAATCATAGATATGGCATCGAGGGGGGAGAGAATACCACAGATAAAGTGTATCTTTTGTCCGTTAAAGAAACAAGTAATACTGCTTATGGATTTAATGGCGAGCTTGAGACTTGCGATGCAACAAGAGAAGCAAAAAATACAGCATATGCGAAAGAGTGCGGAGCGCGGATGTCCACGAGTACGGAGTACGAGGGAAACGGCAGCTGGTGGCTGCGGTCGCAGGGCATTAATAGTTATTCTGCATCCTATGTGGACTACGTTGGCTGGGGCTATTACAATAGCAATCATGTCTGCGATGTTACTGATGCGGTTCGGCCCGCTTTGCATTTAAATCTTTCCTCTTCTAATCTTTGGAGTTATGCAGGAAAAGTCACCTCGAAAGGGGGAGGTGATTCATCGCAGGCGACACCGACGCCTACCCAAACATCGAAACCTACACCAACACCATATGTTAGTGCGGAAGACAAAAAATACATTACCAACATTGAAAAGTCTCTGCCTGATTTTTCAAACCTTGGCTCAGCCGAATTAAAAGGACCGGAAATCAGTATTGGGAACAATACATTCAATATTTTTAAACAAAAGATGTCGATGGATTTATCCTTTTTCGATGCTGCTAACATGACGGTGAATATTGATGCCAAGAATAAGACGGCGGAAGTATTATTAGGAATCAAGTCAAATAATAGCGCCACTGTGAAAAAGGATCCAAATGACACCTATTGGCGTAAATCGTATCAGGAAGTAAAATCACTGGTTAAATCTTGTGGTGGGAAAGTTAATACGACGAAATTATGGAATCAGTTTTCCAAACTTCGAGGAAAGTTAAAGAAAGTAAACGGAAGTGCGGCGTTTCATGTAGATGGTAATGCGGTGGGGTATGTAAAACTAAAATTAGATGATAATGGCAGTGTAATCGGCTTTGAAGAAGGTGGCATGACAGCGGCACTGGAAGCCGGCGGAAGCGTAAAAGTGCCGCTTTGGTGGATTGTGTATTCGGAATTTGGTGTTTCCGGAAGCGTCGATGGAAAAATCTGCCTTACGATGAATCCGCAAAAAGTCATTACACCAAGTGGAGAGTTAAATCTTGCAATCAAGCCGCATATTGCCTTGGGCGCGGACGCTGTAGTCATTAATATAAAAGGTGGTATTGAGGGAGAAATTGGTGGAAAAGCCTCTTTTCCATGGAAGAGTTTTTCAAATTCTGTGTCGGCTTATCTGACCGGAAAACTTTATATTCAGGCAGATACGATAGTACCGGGATTGTCAGGATATAAAGACTGGAAGTTTTCTCGATTGGAGTTGTATCCAAACTTGGGTAAGACGACAAAAAGTATCAGCAAAATGACGTATAAGAGAAGTACACCTGTGACAAAAAAAGAGATTCAATCGGTTAAAAAGAGTCAGAATCTGCTGGATTCGGCACAAGAATCGCTGGTTTATGAAAATGCAAAGCCGGCGATAACGACATTTGCGGACGGAACGGCACTTATGACTTATTTGGATGATACCGAGGAAAATTCCGGCGGTCAGACAACACTGATGTACCGTTTGTATCAGAATGGTGCATGGAGTGATGGCAAACCGGTTGACAAGACGGGACGGCTGGATACGGCAGCACAGATGTTTTCTCACAATGGATTTACTTATGTGATGTACGAAAACAGCGATGTGGCAATTACGGAAGATATGTCCGAGGAGGAAATCCTGCAGCACCTGGCATTAAAAGTTGCAAGATATGATGAAGAAAGTCAAACTTTCGATAAGGTTGTTACATTGCGAAAAGCAGGAAAAAATTGGAGTTATAAATACCAGTTTGCATCAGACGGAACAGATTTGTATGCCGTTTGGGGCGAAAATTCTTCTGGTGATGCATTGTTGGAAGAAGGTAAGACAAAGATTTATCGAAGCAAATTGTCTGAGGACGGTTGGTCTGCTCCGGAAGAATTATACCGTACCAATGATACAATCAGTGACTTTGCGTATGGTTATGTTGGAGACGAATTTTCACTGGCTATGGTTCAGGGGGAGACCCTTTTGGTAAATGGTGAAACAATCGCAACTGCGGATACCGGAATGCAGGCAGTAAAATGCATCGATGGAAAGATTTACTTTATTCAGGACGGAACGCTTATGCGCTATGACGGTGGGGAGACAGAAAATTTGAGGATTGCCTGCAGTTCTTCGTATGATGTATATGAAGATGTCGTCTACTGGATTGGGCAGGATAACTTTAATAGCGAAATTTATAAACAAAAGATAGGAGAGGAATCCATTGCTGCTGCACTTACCGAAGATGGGGGCTATGTCAGTGGTTTTGCGCTGTTAGAAAATAGTGAAGAACCGGGAGTTGTTTATACGGAGCAGGAAGTGGATACTTCAAAAGAAAATCCATATGGTGCGACGGTATTAAAATATAAATATGAGACCAAACGGAGTCAGGCGGAGGTTACCAATATTGCTTATGATGTTCTAAGTTTTGGTACGGATAAAGAAAATCCGATTTTGCTTACTGTATCAAACACCGGTACAACCGATTTGAATCATGTGAAAATTACAGTAAAAGATGCTTCCGGTAATGTGTTGTATGAGGGGCCGTTCGTCGACAAACTAGCTGCTGGTATGCAGAGTGAACAGGAGATACTGATTTCTGTTCCGGCAGACTTTACTACTTCGGATATTACGGCTTCCGTTACATCGGATGAAACATTTGAACAGCAATTGACAGCGAAGCAAACGATTGAAACGACAACAAGTGATCTTGCTGTTACAGCGAAAAATAAGGATTTAATAACAGTAACCAATAATGGTGGTAACGAGGCAGAAAATGTATCTTTTGTTGTTAAAGATGGTGGGGAAAACGGTAATGTAATACATACAGAAACATTGAAAACATTATCATCGGGACAATCGAAAGATATTTCACTTGTGGAGATATGGAACAAAGCTACAAGAAATGATATATCCGGAACGAAGATATTGTATTTGGAGGTAGAACAGGAAGAAACGGAATATGAGCTTTGGAATAATAGCATTGTGCTGGAAAAGGAAGTGGCACCAGATGCCACACCAACACCAACCATATCACCAACGCCAACGCCGACGGTAACGCCAACTGCTGTGCCAACGAAACAACCGACGGCGACGCCAACAGTCAAGCCGACTGCTGTTCCAACTGCAATTCCAACTTTAAAGCCGACCATAGCACCAACGGTAACACCAACTAGTCTGCCAACAAAACAATCGACTGTGATGCCGTCAATTACATCGGGTAACAAAAGCGTGATTGCTAAGGTATCAAATAAGAAAACATTGCCAAAAGTAAATTTGTGCGTGTCAAAAAATAAAAAAGGCAGGAAACTTATTGTTTGCTGGAATGCGGTTAAAGGAGCCAAAGGTTACCAGCTTCAGTATGCCCTAAACAAAAAGTTCAAAAAGAAAAAGAGCGTACAGACAAAGAAAACCAAGTACATCATTAAGAAACTGAAAAAGAAGAAAACGTATTACATTCGTGTTCGTGCCTATAAAATGAATGGCAAGAAAAAGGTGTACGGTAAGTGGAGTATGGTGAAAAAAGTTAAGATAAAGAAGTAATATAAGACGGGTTTTGAAAAAAACTTTGAGCGTAGAACGCCCCTCCTATTGGGGGTGTCGTTTTACGCTCTTTTTATATGCTGGAATTTGGCTTGTTTGGCACGATTTAGGCCTCTTTTTAAGGGGCGTAAGTCGCTTGACGATTGTAAGTAAATATATTGACTTTGTAATGCAACTGTGCTAGTATATATACAAACAAGGGTGGGGCGAAGATGTTCTCCTTGTAGTGATAAAAAAATTGACTAATTAAGGAGGATATTATTTGGGAGCAAAAGATTTAGCAGAGAAAAATTTACTACAATACAAAGATGTATTTTCAGACATTGTAAATGTAAACTTATTTGGTGGCAGATGTTATGTGTCGGCGGAAGAGTTGTCGAGAGAACCCGGCGAGTTGATTACGAAAGCCGTATCGGATGATAAACTTCGGCAGTTACAGATGGATGTGCCGATGAAGTGTAAGAAGCACAATAGAAGTTTTTTCTTATGTCTGGAAAATCAGAGTGACAAAAACAACGTTATGCCGGTGCGAGATATGGGATACCAGCATGCCAAATATATGGAGCAGATAAAGGAAGTGAAGGAAAGTAATCGGAAAACTGGAAATTATCCAAACCCGATGACAAAGGAACTTAACGATTCCCAGAAGTTAAGCCCGGTCATTACTTTGGTTTTGAATTACAGTCAGAATGAATGGGGAAAGCCAAGATGTCTGAATGATATGCTGGAATTTCCGGAAGACATTGGTGAGGAACTTACAAAATGGATACCCTCGTATTCGGTTTGTGTGATTAACCTTGCCAGTCAGCCGGAAACGACAATTCGCCAGTATCAATCGGATTTTAAATACATAGTCCGTTACCTGTCCTGTGGAAATGACAGAAGAAAACTGGATGAATATTTCCAAACAACGGAGTTTCAATTAGACCACCCGGAAGCATTTTTAGATTGGCTGTCTGCGGTGACAAATGACAGGAGATATCGGAAAGCAAAAGAATTAATTGAGACAACAGAAGGAAAAGGAGGAAAAATCGATATGTGTGTATTGTTAGATATGTATGAAGAACGTGGAGAAGCGCGAGGAATAGAGAAAGGGATTGCTCAAGGAGAGGCACGTGGAATAGAGAAAGGGATTGCTCAAGGAGAGGCGCGTGGAATGGCAAAGGGGATTTCGCAAGGGATTTTACAAGGAATTTCACAGGGAATCGAGGAAATTAACGCATTATACCAATGCTTGTTGGCGGATAACCGAATGGAAGATATACAAAAAGCAATCATGGATACAGACTACCAAAAAGAATTGTTACAGGAGTATGGGATTGGAGAGTAAGAGGAGGAAACAGCCATAGAACAAAAACCTTCTTCATTTTTCCTTGCCAAATTTTTTGTTCCGTCATATAATGGAGAAAAGAAAGGCCGGAGGATAGAGAATGACACCACAAGAGATTTTTGCAAAGAGTTTGGTTACTTACGATAAAACCAGTCGCTCGAATGATTCTTTTTATTATCATTTGCCATATCACAAGGATTATGATTTGTGCAACTGGAATCCGATGCGTATGTATAGTGGTAATGTAATTAAATATTATCAATATCATTTGTCCAAACCGGTAATCCTTTTTACGGATACTGATGAATGAGATAGTTTATGGCATCCTGTCTTCCTGAGGGGGTGCCATTTTGTTGCATAGAAAAAGGTGAAAGGGTAATATTATATTTATGAACGCACAGAAGTTATTTTCAAAAAAATGGATTGTGTTTGCAACGGCGGTGTTGTGTACCCTGCTTTGGGGAAGTGCATTTCCCGGTATAAAAACCGGATACCGTATGTTTCGGATTGCTAGTCAGGACACCGCAGACCAGCTTATGTTTGCCGGTGCGAGATTTTTGATTGCAGGTATTTTGACTCTTTTGATTTCTTTTTTTGTGGAGAAAAAGGAGCATAAAAAGGAACGGAGAAAGCAGTGGCCGAAAGGACAGATTGTACTTGTGGCATTTGTCCAGACTGCTTTGCAGTACGTTTTTTATTATATTGGTATGGCGCACGTGACAGGAGTAAAAGGTGCAATTTTGAATGGGAGTACAGCGTTTTTTTGTGTGGTGACGGCATGCATTTTTTATCATGAATCAATTAATGGAAGAAAAATTGCGGGGTGTCTTTTGGGCCTTCTTGGCGTGTTTGTGGTAAATCTCGGAAAAGGGAGTATTGGCGGTTCGCTCTCCTTTTTAGGAGAAGGTTTTATGCTTTGTTCTGCTGTGTCATCGGCACTTGGCTCGCTGTGTAACAAAGAGGCGGCAAAGAAAATGGGACCGGTTACTCTTTGTGGGTGGCAGCTTATTCTGGGTGCGGTTTTGTTGATTGGTGTGGGTTTTTTATTTGGAGTGAGAATTTCGATTTTGGAAGTACCTGCCACCGGCTGGCTGCTGCTTTTGTATTTAGCGTTCTTATCGGCAGCATGGACTGTTTTGTTAAAATATAATCCGATGGGTAGAGTGACAGTTTTTAATTTCTTAATTCCGGTATTTGGAAGCCTCTTATCAGTTATTTTTCTGAAAGACAGCCTATGGAATGTAAATACGCTTTTTGCACTTTTGCTTGTATGTGCAGGAATTTATTTAGTCAACCGTGAACCAAAAAATATTTCTAAATAAGAATATCGCCGCCACATGCATCCAGTGTAATTTCAATTGAACCATTCTGCACCATATAATCTTTGCCGGATAGTGCACCTTTAAACTGTGTTTTTGGTCCCTGATACGGAATATGGAGAGTTGTCGACTGCTCATCGTTATTGACGGCTGTAATCACGTCTTCATTTTCATAACAGCGTGCAAAAGCATATTGGCGGTTCGTAAGAAGAAGTTCTTTGTATTCACCATAACACAATGCTTTTTGCGCTTGATGGATAGAACCGAGTTTGGCAATCAGCGCAGTCAGCGGATTGTCAGTCATTGCATCGGCGTAGTCATTAAGTTCTAAGTGTGGTCGGAGTGAAGCATCGGAACCTTGTTCTTTTTTCCCTTCGATACCGAATTCGGAGCCGTAGTAAATAGACGGAATCCCCGGAAGTGTGTACATCAAAGTGTAGATTACGCCGAGATGGTCTTTGTTTATTATCTTACTTGCAATTCGCTCAACATCATGGTTGTCGGCGAAACTGTACAATTCCAAGTTCCGGTAATGGCATCCACCCATGTCATAAAGACGCTTTACTGTGTGTGCAATTTCAAAAAAGTTATGCTCGTTGCAGCCGGACCAAAGAGCTTTATTCAGGTTATAATTGGTTACAGAATGCAAAGTTTCCGAATTAACCCAGCGTGTATATTCGCCATGAATGACTTCGCCCATCAGCCAGAAATCCGGTTTTACTTCATTGGCAACCTGACGCATTCCCTTCATAAAATCAAAATCAAGAACATCTGCTGCGTCAAGCCGGATGCCATCAATGTCAAATTCAGAAACCCAGAAGCGGATTACATCGTAAATATAATCTTTTACCTGTGGATTCCACTGGTTCAGTTTTACTAACAGATTATAACCGCCCCAGTTATCATAGGAAAATCCATCGTTGTATTCATTATTTCCACCAAAATTCACATTGCAGTACCAGTCTTTGTATTGTGAATTCTCACGGTTTTTCTGCAGGTCTTTGAAAGCAAAAAAATCTCTTCCTGTGTGATTGAAAACACCGTCAAAGATAACCCGCACTCCTTTTTCGTGACATGTGCGGACAAATTCTTTTAAATCGTCATTGTCGCCGAGACGTCTGTCGAGTGTTCGGTAATCCGTTGTTTCATAGCCATGTCCTACGGATTCAAAAAGCGGTCCGATGTAAATTGCATTGCATCCGATTTCTTTTATATGGTCAATCCATGGGAGCAGCTTAGGAAGCCTGTGGATAACCTCGCCATAATCATTCTGCGTCGGTGCGCCCGTTAATCCCAAAGGGTAAATATGATAAAATACTGATTCGTCATACCAAGCCATGTTCATTCCTCTTTTCTTTGTGAAGTATTTTTACTGAATTATTATAACATAAAATGCTACTGTAAAGAAGTCGTTTCGCGACTTTTTGTGGCGCGAAACGATGCTTGACATGACACATGCAACAATATATAATATAAATATCTAGAAAAGCAATGGTTCAGACTTAGTATCCAGATTCTATGATTATTTTATAAAAGACTCTTGCTTTATTCCGGAAAAAAGAATAGGGCAGGATTGTATATAAATGTTCCTGCCTTTTGTGACAACATCACAGGAAAGGAGGAAATGATTTTATGAATCAGACAATATTTGAAAACCTGCCTCAGAAGATGAATCTTATCAGTGATTTGTTTTCAAGAGTAGTGTTCCGAGACAAGGAGGCCTGCCAAGACTTAGTGAAGATTATTCTGGGAGAGGGATATGAGGTTACAGGGGTGACGTCGCAGTATGATATTACCAATCTGCAATTTCGCAGTGTGGTACTGGATATTCTAGCAGAGACGGCGGGAGAAGAGCCGATTCATGTGGAATTTCAGATATCCGATGATGACGACCATATGCGGCGTGTGGGGTACTGCAATGGAAGTATTGATACACACCTTTTACAGAAAGGGAAAGCGTATAAGGAACTGCCTGATGTGTACCATATTTATATTACAATGAACGATTTTATTGGAGGCGGTCAGACAGTGTATGAAATTTTTCGTACAGTGCGTGACAGGGAAGGAACATACAGCACGCAGTATCCGGTGGAAAACGGAGTGCATGAGTTGTATATCAATTTGGAAATTCCATTGGATGATGGCAGTGAATTAGACCATTTACTGCGCTACATAAAAGAAACAACGGAAGAAAATGAAGATGCATGTTTTGGACATATCGTGAAAAGTGTGAAGGAATGCCGGGAAGGAGACGATGAGATTATGAAATACTATAGTTCACATGAATTTTTTGAGGAAGGAAAAAAAGAAGGCTTAGAGGAAGGAAGGGAAGAAGGAATAGAACAAGGAGAAAAAAGAACACAGAATAGCATTATCAAAAAGATGCTGTCTATGGGGCAGCCATTAGAATTTATCAGCGAGTGTACCGACAAACCGGTAGAATATATCCGTGAGATAGCGACTGAGGAACCAATGCTTGTGAGAGAAGAGAATACCTATGGTAGATATAATAAAAAAAAGAGTGTGGAGTGATGGGAGACAATTGTTCGCGCCGGTTTCTACGGAATTACAGAAAACAAAAAACATTTATCACAACCCAAATCACCAACAAACCTTGACTTTTTATCAAAATTCTCGTATGATATTGAAAGAAATGTAGTGCAGGAGAGGAGTACACAAGTGGCACTGACAGAGAAGGAAATTCATTGGCTGTAAGATTTCCCCGGAAAAAACTTGTGGAAGGTAGCTCTGAAACAGCGGTTCTGAATGTGGCAGATACGGCCAGTAGGAACTGACGGCTTGTCCCGTTATAGACAAAATGAGGAACATGGCAGTTATGCTGTGTTTGAAAAAAGGTGGTACCACGGCTGTTAGGTCGTCCTTTATGATGCCGTGGACAATGAGGATTTTGATGACTTGTCGAAAACGGCAGGTCTTTTTTGATGTTGGTTGGCAGATGCCGACGAATTGTTTCGCTGCAAAGCAGCTTTCACAATTCTACAAACATTCGAAATCCGCTGATTTACTTTGTAAATCGCTACTTTCTCATGTTTGGCGGGTCCCAGGTTCAAAAATCTTATCGTGC